>ENA-ORCV01000111-ORCV01000111.1-marine-metagenome-genome-assembly--contig:-NODE-111-length-147629-cov-4.486913_pt1 | contig 147629 bp, 104 predicted proteins | sample MGYA00237779_ERZ508509 | MGnify/ENA primary metagenome ERZ508509 (study PRJEB26180, sample SAMN06268772) | marine metagenome | isolation source: Bioluminescent Bay, La Paraguera, Puerto Rico | place... | reverse complement strand
GTAATAACGCTGTACGGGGTCATGGTGCTGGCGCTGGGCGTGCTGTGGTGGCTGAGTGCGGAAAATTTTTCCCTGTCAGGGGGTGGCGACAAGCCGCAGGAAAAATACGGCCTGAAAGAGGGGGCACGCGAGGGTATTAACTGGTGGCTGCCGCTGGCGTACTGCGGCGTGCTGTTCTGTTATATCGCCGTGTTTGCCCTGTTCCCCCTGATCGATGGATTCGCGGTATCCAGCAGCCACCTGTCGGCGGTGATGATTGCCGCGGGTATGGTGGGAACCGTGGCCGGTATCATCGTGACCAAGCGCTACCCGCTGCGCCTGCCGGTGCTGCGCTACGCCGGCCTGGCGCTGGTGATTTTCGCCGCGCTGATGCTGGTGAGCCGCAATCCGCTGGTGGCATACGCGGCCGCGGCGCTGGCCGGTTTCTGCATGTTCCTGCCGATGACCGCACTGGTCACCCTGCCGCAGGAATTGCCGGGCATGACACCGGCAAAAATCACCGTGACCTTCGCCATGTTCTGGTCCGTGTCCTACGGTGTGGAAACGGCACTTATGTACGGCGCCGGACTGCTGGCGGATATCAGTGGCGAGCCGGCAATGGCCGCCTATTTCGCCGTCGCCTGCTCCGCCTCGCTGTTTGTGTTTTCTTTCATGCTGCCGGAAAGCGGTAAAAAAGCCGAAGTAACCGCAGAGAAACTGGAGGCTGACAATGCGCCAGCTTGATCCGAAACTCGCCGAGTGGCTGGAGGTCGTTAACGCGCAGGTAGCGCAGGTAAAAGCGGCTGGTTTTGAACCCACACCTACCAATGCCCGCGAGAGCCTCGCCAACCTGACGGCGATGTTTGTGCAGCCGGGGCCGCAGATGGCGGTGACCGATACCTTGGTAAAAGGCGGCGAGTATTCCGTGCCGGTGCGCATCTACCAGCCTGCCGAGCGCAGCCCGGGGCCGGCGATTATCTACTGTCACGGCGGCGGCCATATGGCGGGCAGCGTGACGGTTTACGACCCTATCTGCCGGCGCATCGCCGAAGCCTGTGGCCGCACGCTGGTTTCCGTGGAATATCGTCTGGCTCCGGAAAACCCCTATCCCGCCGCGCTGAATGATTTACTCAGCGTGGTGCGCAATCTCGGCCCCACGCTGGAGCGGAAAAAAATCGAACACGACAACCGCTGGATTCTGATGGGAGATTCCGGCGGCGGCGCCCTCTGCGCTTCCGCTTCCCGCCTGCTGCAGCACCAGCCGCACAATGTGGTGGCGCAGGTGCTGATCTACCCGAGCCTCGACTACACCATGCAGCTGTCGTCCATTGAGGAAAACGGGGAGGGCTATCTGCTGGAGAAGGGCAAGATCCGCTGGTACTTCGAAAATTACCTGCAGCGGGAAGAGAATCCTTACCAGGTTTCCCCCCTCTATGGTGAATTTACCGCGAAACTGCCGGCCACCCTGGTGGCGACGGCGGAATTCTGCCCGCTGCGGGATGAGGGTAAGCAGTACGTGGAAAAAGCCCGCGCTGCCGGCGCGGTGGCAGAGCTGCTGCAGTTTGAAGACATGGTTCACGCGTTCATGAACCTGGAGGACATGGTGCCGCGAGCCTGCGACAAGCTGTACCGGCATATTGCGGAGTTTGTGCGCGGGGCTCAGTCCTGAGTCCCGTTAGCAAACTTTTACCTGAATCTGAATCTGGACCCGGCTGGCCGCCGGGTCCAGTTGTTTCTGCCGGCAGATAGTTAAATCTGAATCAGCGCCTGGGCTTCGCGGATAAGCTGCTTGCGGTCCCGCAGCTCCAGTTTGCGCAGGATGGCGGTGACGTGACTCTTTACGGTGGGTTCGGTGATATCCAGGTCGTAGGCAATCTGCTTGTTGAGCATGCCCTGGGCGATCATCTGGAAAATCTTCAACTGTTGCGGCGTCAGCTGACTGAGCTTATCCGCCAGGGCGCTCTCGCTTTCCGCCTGCAGCGCCTCTTCACTGAACCACTGATCCCCCGCCAGTACGCATTCGATACACTGCAGGATTTCATCCGGGCGCGCGGTCTTGGACAGGAAGCCGCTGGCACCGAGACCGGCGGCCTGCTGGATCACGCTGTGCCTGTCGCTGCCGGACACCACCACCACCGGCACAGCGGGAAAATCGTTGCGGATCCGTGCCAGGCCGCTGAAGCCTTCGCTTCCGGGCATGTTCAGGTCGAGTAGCAGCAGATCGATTTCGCTGTTGCCGAGGCGCTCCAGGGTTGAGTCCAGATCTTCGCTCTGCAACAGCTCGGAATTGGAAAAATGGCTGGACAGTGTGGTCGCCAGCGCATCGCGATACAGCGGGTGGTCGTCGGCAATCAGCAGTTGGTAATTCACGGCAGCACCCTGAAGAATGAAAGAACCGGGTGCGATTGATACTACTGCGCGCTCCATCCACCGTCCACCGGCAGCGCCGCACCGGTAATGGTGCCGGCAAATTTTCCACACAGGTACAGCGCCAGTTCGCCGATGGCTTCCGGGCTGGTGGTGCGCGCCAGGGGCTGCTTGGCGCCCACCAGCTGCGCGCGGGCGGATTCAATATCCACTCCCTGTTCGCGGGCAATATTCTCGATCTGCGGCTGAATCAGCGGGGTTTCCACCCAGCCCGGGCAGATGGCGTTGGCGGTGATATTGCAGTCGGCGTTTTCCAGTGCCAGCACCTTGGTCAGGCCCACCAGGCCGTGCTTGGCGGCACAGTAGGCGGCCTTGTGCTCGGAGGCCACCAAGCCGTGTACCGAGGCAATATTGATGATGCGGCCCCAGTTGGCGGTGCGCATGGCCGGCAGCAGGTCGCGGGCGAGGAAAAATGCCGAGCTCAGGTTGATCGCCAGAATCTGCTGCCATTTGTCGGCGGGAAATTCGTGGGCCGGCGCGGTGAACTGCACCCCGGCATTGTTGATCAATACCGCCGGATTGCCGATGGCCTCGCGGGTCTCTGCCACCAGCTGGGCGCAACCGGCTTCACTGGCGATATCCGCGCTGCTGAAGCCCGCGCTGCCGGGGTAGCGGGAGAATTCCTCGCACAGGGCGCGGCCCTCCTCCGCGGTGGCCAGCCCGTGCAGCATCACGGCGTAACCGGCGCGGGCGAAGCTGTGGGCAATAGCGAGGCCGATTCCACTGGTGGAACCGGTAATCAGTACTGCGTGTGATGGATCCTTCTGCACGGCAAACTCCCGCATGCTTATTCTTTGCAGAAATCCTAGCAGTGGCGGGAGTACCGGGTCTGTATGACCAAGGTATGAAGCCGGTGACGCCGCCCGCAGGCGGCTTCACACGGCTTTGTGCCTATTAGCGACGACGCGCCGGGCGATGTGCAGGACGATGCACGGGGCGGCCGGGACGGTGGCTCGGGCGATTCTGGTAATGCGGGCGGTTGTGGCCCGGGCGGTTGTAGTAGTGCCGGTTGTGATAGTGGCGATTGTAGTAATGGCGGTTGTAATACCGGTAGTGACGGGCGTGGGGATAGCGGTAGTAGCGGTAGTACCGCGGCGATGAGTAGTAATACGACACGCTACCGGCTGGATATACGTAGGGGCGCGAATAGGGATAAGAGGAATATCCCACGCTGCCGGAACTGTAGTAGCCATCGGTTGCACAGGCGCCCAGGGTCAGGGTGCCGAACACGGTTGCGGCCAGCAGGCCTTTCTTCACGATTCTCTTCATAGTGAGTGCTCCGTTGTGTGGAGTTGGCAGTGCACTGCGACAGACAGTTCTGCTGCGTATCTTTTTGCCGCGGGTGCGCTAACGGACTGAGTGCCGCAAATCAGCGCGGCGGTTGGGGGTAGCGGTGGTAGTGGGACGGGCGCCCGGCGCGGTACTGGCCGGCCCGCCAGAAGTAGTTCGGGTCGCGCACGGTGTGGCAGCGACCATCCTGGTGGCAGTGGTAATTCTTGCCGCGCACGGAGTAGTAGCCGGGCTGACCGCCGAGGTTTCTGGCCGAGGTGCTTTCGGTCGTGTTCTCCATATTGCTGCAGCCGGCCATTGCCAGCAGCGTGGCGCTGCCAAAGGTGGCAACCAGTCCAGCGACACTGCGCTTCATATCAACCTCCCCGCTTTGCAGCGGATAACTTCGCTCCGGAGAAACCGCTCCGCTCTCAGTGCCGGCAGTGCCGGGACAACTGAAACGCGAAAAGCGGAACCTGAGTGAAGAGCTATTTAAAGGTCGCAGTCAGCCAATCACGACGAATTACGGTGAAAAGCAACAACTGAAACGCGATGAAAAACGGGCGTGATATAAGCGAATGGCCGGTCAAAGGCCGGCCTGCGGCGAGAAGGAGAGCGCTGCTAGCGGGTGAAATTTTGCGGAGAAGCAGTAGCGCCGCGGGAGCATTCCGGGCGCTGTTCAGGCGGAGACAAGCTGCTGCAGTTGGTTGTCCAGCAGTTGCTGTAACTTCGGGTTCAGCCCGGTGACTTCCGCCCCCCAGCTGGTGTCGTGGCACTGGATGCGGTTTTCCAGGGAGTCGTCGTCCAGCAGCTGCTTGTGCAAGGTGAGGCCGCGGGACTGGGCGAGCAGCTGCTCGCCGCTGAAATCGAACTGCGCGGGTTTGGCCGGCAGTACCGACACCGCCAGTTGTAACCCGGTAGCGCGACTGGACTGCTGCAGCCCACGCAGCAGCAGACCGGCACACACCGCGCGGAATGCGGCATCGTTCCCGGCAAATCCCAGCCCTACCGCGGGGCCGGCACTGGGCAGGGGCTGGCCATCGTAGATACGCGCCAGCAGCTGCAGGCGTTCGTCCAGCTCGTCCTGCAGCTTGTCCAGCGCGCTGCGGGAGAGCTGATTACCGAGTTGCGCCCAGTTCAGCGGGCGCAGGTACAATCCTGCGGTGACTTCCGGTGGCGGTTTCGGCTGCGCCCGCGGTACCGAAAGCGGGGTGCGCCGGGGCGGGGTGGCCTGCGAGGCCTGGGTTGCCGCCAGGGCGCAGACGGCGCTGAATGGCAGCGCGAATACCAGGCACAGCAACAGGCTGGCCCAGGGATAAGTTACCGCGGCGCCGGGCTGGACATTCAGCGCGACACTGCCTGCGAGGCTGTCGTGCAGCACTACCGGTGCGGTGATGGTCTCGCCGCGCTCCCGCTCGCCGGCCTGGGCCAGGGGCGTGGAATCCACATCCTGCACGGTAACACCGCGGACGGCGGGCAGCGCCAGGGCCTGCTGTGCCAGCAGCTGCAGGCTGATACGATCGCCGGCGACGATCTGCTCCAGGCTCTGGCTGGCCAGCAGTTTTGCCGCCGCCTCGGCACTGGCCCTGTCCCGTGCCGCCGCCGTGGCCTTCTGCTGGCCGAAGGCATGTCCCAGGGTGGCCAGGCAGAACAGCGCCAGCGCCAGCCAGATGGCGGCGGCCAGCAGCTGACGTTTACGCGCCAGATCGAGACCCGCAAGCAATGCGGGTAGCTGGCGGATGGATGCGGACAGGTGGGATAAGTGCTGTTTCATGTTCTTCTTGTCGATTGCGGGCGGCCCTGGGTGGCTGCCGCCCTGGCTCCGATTCTATCCCACTCCTTCAGAGAAAAAAGGCGCCGGGCTATAATGCGCGGCCGATTTCCCGCGCGTGCGCGGGCAGCCCGCCAACCATTTACCCGCAAGAGTCAGCCATGGACGCATCTGCCAACTCCTCCCTCGTCGCCGTTTCCGCCCTGTGCCACAGGGTGTTTTCCCTGCCGCAGGACCGGCTTGTCGCGGAAATGCCCGCATCCCCGGGGCCGGTCACCGCGCCCTGGTGCCTGACCCTGCTGACCGAAGAGCTGGAAGCCGACTCGCTGCAGCAGCTGCAGGAGTTCCTGTCGGCGCGGGAGTGGCGGGTTACCGCGGTGGATATCCTCGCCAGCCGCCCGGACTGCACCGCCATTCGGTTGCAGCTGGAGGCAGAGCTGGACTTCCACGCCGCGCGCGAGGCACTGCTGGCACCGGCGCAGGCAACTGGTTTGGAACTGGTACTGCAGCCGGGCGCTTCCCAGCGCGCGCCGAAGCTGGCCTGCTTCGATATGGACTCCACCCTGATTCAGGCGGAAGTGATCGACGAACTGGCGAAGATCGCCGGGGTGGGCGAGCAGGTGGCGGACATCACCGCCGCCGCCATGCGCGGAGAGCTGGATTTTCAGCAGAGTTTCCGCAAACGCATGCGTCTGCTGCGGGGCTTCACCGAGAAGAGCCTGTCCGAGATCGCCCCGCAATTGCCGCTGATGACCGGCGCCCAGCGCCTGCTCAAGGCCCTGCGCGCGCTGGATTGCAAAACCGCGATTCTCTCCGGCGGCTTCACTTACTTCGCCCACTACCTGAAGGACAACCACCTGGCGGTGGATTTCGTGCACGCGAATCAGCTGGAGTTTGAAGGCGGCGCGCTCACCGGCGGAGTGATCGATCCGATTGTGGACGGTGCGCGCAAGGCGCATCTGCTGCAGGCACTGGCCGCGGAACTGGAATTGTCGCTGGACCAGGTGATTGCGGTGGGTGACGGTGCCAATGATCTGCCGATGCTGGCGCTGGGCGCCCTGGGAATTGCATTCCACGCCAAACCCAAGGTGCGCGCGGAGGCGCCGCAGGCCATTGACGGTTTCGGGCTGGATGCGGCGCTGTACCTGTTTGGTCTCAACGACCTGCAGATCGAGGCGCTGCTGCAGGATTAGTCTTTACACTATGTCTGTTGCGCGATGCGGTTGGCTCGCACGGTCTAGCTGATCATGGCGAAAGGAATGGGCGGCTTGTTGCGCTTGCTGTCCAGCTGGCAGGTCTCCTGCCTGCTGCAGGCCGCCGCGGCCAGTGCCAGTAGTATGACCAGTGCTGGGACGGTCAGTTTTCGCATGGGGTTCCCTGCTATGCGGTTGCTCGGGTCTTCGGCTTCATGCCAGTAGGACGGGCTTCGTCGCAATAAAGTTGCACCTGGGCGCGAAAGATTAAGAAAAATGCGCCGGTTTGAATAGGCCGGCGCAAATTCTGCCGCCAATTATTCCCCAAATTATTCCGAGTGTTCCAGCGGGTGCGCCGCATCCAGCGCTGCCACTTCCCGCGCAACCTGTCCCGGCGAGCCGGTGCGGCGCGCCAGTACATCGTAGGCCACCGGCACGATATATACCGTGAACAGGGTTGCCGCCAGCACCCCGAACAATACCACCGTGCCGATTACCGCGCGGGTTTCCGAGCCTGCGCCGGAGGACAGCAGCAGCGGCAGCGATCCCGCCGCGGTGGTGATGCCGGTCATCATGATCGGGCGCAGGCGGGTTTCAGCGGCCTGGCGCAGTGCCTGGCCAAATTCCACCCCGCGGTCTCGCAACTGGTTGGCGAACTCCACTATCAGAATGCCGTTCTTGGCCGCCAGCCCCACCAGCATGATCAGACCCACCTGGCTGTAGATATTCAGCGACTGGTTGGTGAGCAGCAGACCCAGTAAAGCCCCGGCCATGGCCAGCGGCACGGTGAACATGATCACCAGCGGGTGGATAAAACTCTCGAACTGGGCGGCCAGTACCAGGAATACCACCAGCGCGCCCAGCAGGATCGCAAACAAAATGGTATTGCCGGAATCCTGGAAGCTCTTCGACTGGCCCTTGTAGTCAATCACCGGCGAGCCCTCGAGGTTGTCGTCCACCAGCTGGTTGAGGTACTGAAGTGCCTCCCCCAGTACCAGCCCGTCCGCCAGATTGGCATCCAGAGTGATGGAGCGCACCCGATTGTAGCGTTGCAGCTGGGGGGAGTCCGCGTACTCGGTGACCTCGACCAGGCTCTGCAGCGGAATCAGCGCGCCGGTGGTGGAGGAGCGCACATAGAGGTTTTCCAGGCTGTTAGGGGTGCGCTGCAGGTCCCGCTCTCCTTCGAGAATCACGTCGTACTCCTCGCCGTTATTGATAAAGGTGGTGGCGCGCAGGGAGCCGAACATGGTCTGCAGTGTGGTGCCCACATCGCTCACCTGCACACCGAGGTCCGCGGCGCGCTCATAGTCCACATTGATGCGCAGCTGCGGCTGGGTTTCCTTGTAGTCCCAGTCGACGCCGAGCAGCCCCGGGTTGGATTCGTCGATGGCGCGGTTCAGCTGGTCCCGCCACTGGGTCAGTTGCGCGTAGCTGCTGCCGCCGAGCACAAACTGCACCGGCTTGCCGAGGCCGCCGCCAAAGCTCTGGCGCATCACCGGGAAGGCGCGTACGCCGGAGAGGTCGCTGACCGCCGCGCGCACCTGGTTCATCAGTGCAAACGCGGAAGGCCGCTCGCCCCAGGGTGCCAGGGTGAAGATCACCATGCCGGTGTTGAAGGTGGCGGAGGTGCCGAAGGAGCGCGGCGAGCGCACCAGCAGGCGGTTCACATAGCCCTTTTCCACCAGCGGCATCAGCCGCTCCTCGATGGTGTCCATGTACTCCTGCATGTACTGGTAACTGGCGCCCTCGGGGCCGTTGACCAGCAGGAAGAAGGAGCCGCGGTCTTCCCGCGGTGCGTACTCGGTGGGAATCAGGCGGAACGACAGCGCCGCGAATGCCATCACCGCGACAAAAACGCAGCCGGCGATCCAGTGCTTGCGCAGGATGAAGTCGAGCCCACCCCGGTAGCCGCGCTGGACGCGGGCCAGAGCATTGTCCATCAAGCGGGTGGCCGCATTGTGCTGGTCGTTGGGGCGCACCAGTTTGGCTGCCAGCATCGGCGACAGGGTGAGCGCGGTGATGGAGGAGAAGATCACCGCCGCCGACATGGTCAGTGCGAATTCGGAAAACAGCCGGCCGATGTCCCCCTCGAGGAAGGTGATCGGCACGAACACCGCCACCAGCACCAGGGTGGTGGCCACCACCGCAAAACCCACCTCGCGGGCGCCGCGATAGGCCGCCAACAGCGGCGGTTCGCCGTATTCGTCCATGCGCCGGAAGATGTTTTCCAGCACCACGATGGCGTCGTCCACCACCAGACCGATGGCCAGTACCAGCGCCAGCAGGGTGAGCAGGTTGATACTGAATCCGAACGCGTACAGCAGGATGGAGGTGGCGATCAGGGACACCGGTACCGTCACCGCGGGCACCAGGGTGGCGCGCCAGTTGCCGAGGAACAGGTAGATCACCAGGGTCACCAGGATCACCGCGATCACCAGGGTGGTGTACACCTCCTTGATCGCCTCGGACACGAACACCGAGGCGTCGTAACTCTGGCTCAGGCGCATGCCGTCCGGCAGGGTCTTGTTGACCTTGACCATCTCCGCCTTGGCGGCTTCCGCCACCGCGACGATATTGCCGGTGGACTGGCGAGTGATGCCGATGCCCACCATGGGTTCGCCGTTGCCGCGGAAGGTGGAACGGTCCTCGGCCGAGCCCAGCTCCACCCGCGCCACATCGCCGAGGCGCACCACATGGCCGCTGTCGCCGGTGGCAATGGCCAGGCGCGCGAAATCTTCGGCGCTCTGGAACTGGCGCTGCAGGCGCAGGGTGAACTGGCGATCGGTGGACTCCATATAGCCCGCCGGCAGTTCGCGGTTTTCCGCGCGCAGCGCGCGCTCGATATCCGCGCTGGTGACGTTGTGCGCGGTCATGGCGCCGCGGTCCAGCCAGATGCGCATGGCAAAATCCTTGGCGCCGCCGACCCGCACCCGCGCCACGCCGTCGAGCACCGAGAAGCGGTCCACCAGGTAGCGGTTGGCGTAGTCGGTGAGCTCCGGCACGGTCAGGCGATCCGAGGTGAGGTTCAGCCAGATCACCACGTCGTCGCTGCTGTCGACCTTCTCGATTTCCGGCGGATCCGCCTCCACCGGCAGGTTGTTCATCACCCCGGAGACGCGGTCGCGGATATCGTTGGCGGCGCCGTCCACGTCGCGGTTGATATTGAATTCGATGGAAATGCGCGAGCGCCCGTCGGTACTCGACGAGGTCACCGTCTTGATGCCTTCGATACCGGCAATACGGTCCTCGATCAGGCGCGTGATACGGGTCTCCACAATATCCGCGGAGGCCCCCGGGTAGTTGGTGTCGACCGACACGATCGGCGGGTCGATATCCGGGTATTCCCGCAGCGCCAGACGGTCGAAGCTGATCAGCCCGAACACCACCAGCAGTAGCGACAGTACCAGGGCAAATACCGGGCGTTTGACCGCCGTATCACTGATGATCATCGGCTGCTGGCCTCGCTGTCAGACTGGATCGCAACCGCCTGGCCGTCGCGGATATGCAGGGTGCCGCGGGTCACCACCAGGTCGCCCTGGGACAGGCCGGAAAGTATTTCCACCTTGCCCTCGTAGCGCTGGCCGATCTGTACCTGGCGGCGCTGCACCACGTGGCCAGCTTCGGTTTTTTCCGCCACGAACACTGACTGGTCCCCCGCCATGGGTACCAGCGCCGCTTCCGGAATGGTCAGCCCCTCACGCGGCTGGCTGATGACCTTTACCCGCAGCAGCATCCCGGGCTTGAGCCGGCCGTCGGGGTTGTCGAGGCGCGCACGCACGGTAAAGGCGCGGGTCTGCGGATCTACCCGCGCTTCCACGATCATCACTTCGCCCTTGAATACCCGCTCGGGATCGGCCTGGCTGACGGCCTCGATGGCCATACCGCCGGAAATGGCGGACAGCTGCCGCTCGGGCACGGTGAAGTCCAGCTTCAGTCTGGAGATATCCTGAAGGGTAGTGATCTCTGTGGTGGGGGTTACCAGGCTGCCGACACTGATATTGCGTAATCCCAGCTGGCCGGCGAAGGGCGCGCGGATAATGCGGTCGTCGATGCGCGCCTGCAGGCCGTCGATCAGCGCGCGGGTTTCCGCCACCTGGGTTTCCGCCGCTTCCAGCTGCTCGCGGGTGGTGAGGTTTTTTTTCACCAGGCCGCGCAGGCGCTTTGCATCCCGCTCGTTGCGCTGCAGGGTGGCACGGGCCCCAGCCAGTTCTGCCAGTTCCTCGCCGTGGCTCAATTCCACCAGCACGTCGCCCGCCTTCACCCGCTGCCCGCTGTCAAAGGCGATACGGCTGATATGTTCGGTAACACCGGCGCGCAGGGAGACAAACTCCCAGGCCCTGGCGGTGCCCAGTGCCTCTACCGGATTGGAAATTTGCTCCAGCTTTACCGGCGCGGCGCGCACCGGTACTGGAGAATCACCGGGACCGCTCTGGGCCTGTAGCAGGGGCGGAAAAAGAGCCAGGAGTAGTGCGAGGGAGGTGCGAATGGGTCCGAGGGTGCGGATCATTTTCATGGTGTTGGAAAATACCTGGTGGCCAGAGGCCTTATTCGGAATCGAGTTTGGGCAGAGAAAAGTCTGGCAGTAAGTGCAGCAACTTTCAGGCCAGAATAATGGGACGGACGTCAGCGGTGAAGATATTTGCATAAAAAATCCTCCCGTTGTGTGTACAGCGGGAGGATTTTCGGTGGACAGCCGGCTCTCCGGGATTGCCCGAGTGGAGAGCCCGTGTGGCGGTTGTCAGTCGCCGTAAATGATCTTGCTGTTCACCTTGACGGTCAGCGGGTGGTAACCCGGCTTGGCTTTTTCGAAAATCCGCTTGGCGGTTTCCTGCTGGCCGTTTTCCATCAGGTTGCGGTACAGCGGGCGCAGGAATTTATTACGGCCGATACTCACCAGGAAATCATCCAGGCGTGCATCTGCCGGGGCGTACTGGTTGCGCACTGCAATCATCAGCCAGCTGAAGGCGATTTCATTGTTTTTGGACTGGGTCAGGTTGAAAGCCTCGTCCAGTTCTTTCAGCTGGTCTTCGCTGAGTTTTTCCGGCATGCCATCGAGGAAGTACTTCCACTGGTGGAAGGTCCAGTCCGCGGTGTCGATTTCGCGCGCCTCAACCTTGCCGTCCAGCCACTGTTGGCGGACCGGGTCCAGCTTGGTGAAGGCATCGGACTGCGGGTGTGGTGCGCCATCGGGAATACCCGGCTGGTAAATCCACTGCTTGATGCGCTCTTCATCCAGTTTGTCCGGGTACTGCTTGAGCAGGGTTTTCTGCAGGTACGCGAGGAAGTCTTCGGTGGTGATGCTCTGGAACGCGAAGTTGTTGAAGTAGTCCATCAGGAACTTGTCGAAATTCTCGCGGCCCACTTTCTGCTCCAGTTCGTACAGGAACAGGGAGCCCTTTTCATACGGGATATTCGAGAACACTTCGTCCGGGTCGCGGCCGCGCAGGTCGATGGCCATGATCTCGTCTTTGTCCGGACGGTCTGCCAGGTCCGCCTGCAGGTCGTCGTAACCCAGGGCCATTTCCATTTTGTAGCGCTCGTCACCGTACACGAACTGCATGATGCGGTTGGTGAGGTAGGTGGTGAAACCTTCGTTCAGCCACAGGTCGCGCCAGCTGGCATTGGTGATCAGGTTGCCGGACCAGGAGTGGGCCAGCTCGTGGGCGATCAGCGCCACCAGGCTTTTGTCGCCGGCGATCACGGTGGGGGTGATGAAGGACAGGCGCGGGTTCTCCATGCCGCCGAAGGGGAAGCTCGGGGGCAGGATCAGCAGGTCGTAGCGGTCCCAGCGGTAGGGGCCGAAGTTTTCCTCGGTGACCTCGAGCATGTCTTCGGTGTCTTCGAATTCTTTTGCTGCGGCTTCCAGCAGTTCCGGCTCGGCGTAGACGCCGGTGCGCTCGCCCATGGGTTTGAAGTCGAGGTTGCCGATGCCGATGGCGATCAGGTAGGAGGGGATGGCCTGGGGCATTTCAAACTCGAACACGCCGTCCAGTTCCGCTTCCGGGTCGTTGTTGGCGCTCATCACTGCGCGCAGTTCTTGCGGGGTGCGAATGGTGGCTTTGTAGGTCATGCGCACCTGCGGGGTGTCCTGCAGGGGAATAAAGCTGCGCGCGTGGATGGCCTGGGCCTGGGTGAACAGGAAGGGGTGCTTTTTGCCGGCGGTCTGTTGCGGTTCCAGCCACTGTACGCCGGAGGCACCGGGAGAGGTCTGGTATTCGATGGCGACTCTGTTGGCGCCTTTGGGGAGGTTGATTTTGAGCGGTGTGCCGAGGTGCGGGTCTTTTTTGCCGAGGCTGAATTTTACCGGCTTCAGGTCCTGGCCGATGCCGGCGCGCACGGCGGTTACGTCGAGGTCGCGGGTGTCGAGTATGAGTGCGGGGTTTTTCTTGGCCAGTTTCTGGATGTCGAGAACGGCGGTGCCTTTGAGGACTTTGTTGCCGAAGTCGGCGGTGAGGTCGAGATCCAGGTGTTTTACCCGGTAGTCGTTGGTGTTGGCGAAAGAGTGGTAGTCGACGCCGGATTCGGGTTTGGCGCTGTCGGCTTTGGGGGATTCTGCTTCGGGTGCATCCGCTTGCTGGGTGGTGGCGCTCGCGGGGGTCTGTTCGGTGCTGTCTTTCTGTACCGGTTGTTCGGTTTTGCTACAGCCGGCGGTGAGGGCGGCGATGGAGCAGCTCAGCAGGGCGGCGCCGATCAGGCGGCTGAGGCTGGGATTAAACAATTGGGGCAGCATGTATTGGCTCCGTGATTGTTGTTGTGCTTGGAAAATACTTAATCGGGTAAATTCGTCGCGGGACAGAATACCCAATTGGAGGGGTGACTAGGAAACTTTGGGCTGAATTTATAAGTTTGGTGAAAGGGTAGCCTGTTTTTCAGGCAGTGCAGGCGACAGCGCTAGGAGAAAATTCGGCAGTAGTAGATAGCAGTGAGGCGGCATAGCTACCGGGTATCCCTTTGCGAGACACGGGCTAGGCGCCCCCCCTAAACCCATCCATGGGGGCTCTTCGAAAACATCCCTGTTTTCGAAGGTCTCGCAAAGGGATACCCGGCATCTATGCCTTCGCATCAAGTCTTGTGCAATCAATCCAGGCTGAAATCAAAGCTCATATGTTCCGCCGGCGGCTGCACGTAATAGCCCTGGATGTAGTCGGTGCCGGACTGCCACAGTGTCGGCAGCATGCTTGCCTGCTCGACGTGGGGGACGATGACGCTGGTGTTGATCTCTTTCAGCTGGCCGACGAGTTTGACCAGGGACTCGCCGTCGTCGCCCTCTTCCTGGATTTCGCGCACGAAGGAGGCGTCGATCTTGGCGATGTCGACCTTGACGTGTTCCAGCGCCTTGAACGGGCTGAGGCCGGTGCCGAAGTGACAGATGGCGACGCGGCAGCCCAGGTCCTGTACCAGCTTGGTGAAGTCGCGGGCGGCGTGCAGGTTGCTGTTGATGTCTTCGGCGCGCAGCTGGAAGGTGACGGCCTTGGGCGGCACTTTGGCGGCCTTGAAGGCGACGCCGAGCCAGGCCGGGAGGCTGGTGTCTTTCAGCGAGGCGGCGGTGAGGTGTATGAGGATGGAGACTTCCTGGCCTTTGCTGCGCTGGGCGGCTGCGGCCTTGATGGCGCTGAGGATTACCCAGCGGTCCATTTTGGTGGACAGGCCGGCGTCGCCGAGGGCTTCGAGGAAGGTGATGGGGGCGAGTTCTTCCTTGCCGTCGACGAGGCGTACCAGGACTTCGTAAATTTTTTCGCCGCTGCCCTGCAGGCTGAGAATCGGCTGGTACAGCAGTTTGAGGTTACCGGCTTCCAGGGCCTGGGTGACGCGGGCGCGGTGGTAGGTGTCGGCGTCGCCCTGCTGTTCGCTGTCGGGTTCGTAGAGGGCGAAGCTGTTGCCGTTGTTTTTGGCGATGGCCTGGTCGTGGGCTCTGGAGGCCTGTTCGAGCACTTTGTCGGCGTTGCCGGAGGTTTCGCTGAGCAGGGAGATGCCGATGGAGACGGTGATGTGCAGGGTTTTGCCGGCGGCGTCGAAGATGGTGTCGGCAATTTTCTGCAGCAGTTCCTTCGAGCGCATTTCGACGCTGTCGGGGGTGGTCTCGGGGATCAGCAGGCAGTAGCTCTCTTCACCGTAGCGGGCGAGGATGTCGCCGCGGCGCACGCTGCTCTGCAGCAGTTCGGCGAGTTTGCGGTGCAGGTCGTCGGCGCCGGCGACGCCCACTACCTGCTGTACGGCTTCTTCAAAGCGGTCGATTTCGATATGCATCAGGCCGCCGGTGCGCTGGGAGCCGGTGGTGGCCTGGATGGCGTTATCCAGCAGTTGCACGAAGCGCTGGCGGTTGTAGAGGCCGGTGGCGGCGTCGCGGAACCTGGCTTCGCTGAGTTTGGCTTCCAGCTCTTCGGTGTTGCCGCTGCTGGCGGCGATGCGGATCTGCAGGCAGCGCTCTTCGTCGTATACGGTGGACAGCACTTCGGCCTTGATCGGCAGCGGTGAACCGCTGGCGGTACTGGCGGTGAAGGTCCACTCCTGCGCTTCCACTTCGTTGTTGCTGATGGCGCACTGGCGCAGGAATTCCCGAGCGTCCGGTTGTTCGCCTTCGGTGATCATGTCGATCAACGGCTGGTACTCGACGTCGTCGCGATCCTTGTAGCCGAAGCGCTCGGCGAAGGAGTCGTTGGCGTAGACCAGCAGGCCGTCGGAGACGTAGGCGATGGCGTCCTTGGAGCTGTCGAGCAGTTCTTTGGTGCGGTTGAGGGTGGCGTGGTAGCGGCGGTCGTGCAGGCGGGCCTGGCGCCGTTCTTCCAGGGCGATCAGCTCGCGCTGGATCACCAGCAGCAGGTGCTGGTCTTCGTCCACGGTGACCACGTCGCGGGCTCCGGCCTTGAGGCCTTCCACTACCGGCTGGGCGCCTTCGCGTTCGGTGAGCAGTACCGCGGGCACGTCTTTCTGCAGTTTGCTGATGGTGCGGATGGCGGTGGCTGCATCCAGTTGCTGGTTCTGCTCGGCGGCAATCAGCAGGTCCCAGGTGTGTTCCTGCAGCAGTTTGGCCAGGGCCGCTTCGCTGGCCACATGCTGGGCGCGGTTGGGGCGCCCGGCATTGTGCAGCATGCTCACCAGTCGCTGGGCTTCGGCCGGGGTATCGTGAATCAGAAGGAGACGGATGGTGTTGTCGCTGCTCATTGTTTTCCTGTTGTACTGCTTTGCGGCGGTGTCTCGATCAAGTGCTGGTGAACCGCTTCCGTGCCGTACCTGTCTGTCATACCCAGGTTTCCAGAAGGCCGCAAGAACCAGCTAGTGTAGGCCCCGCGGGCGGGGCGAAACAAGTGCACAGTCGGCACTCCGGGTCGCGAACGAGGTGACCTGTACCGCCGCTCAGGAAAATTCGAAGATGGCGAAGCTGCCGGTGGTCATCGTCTGTTGGTGCAGGGTCACGGTGCGCACCTGGCCGGAGGCGATGATGTCCACGGTATCGCCGCACTGGAACAGCGGGATCGGCAGAACCAGTTCCGGGGCGCGGCCGCTGTCTCCGGTGAGCATGCCGGCCATGGGGTCGGTGCGGCCGCCATTGCTGGTGTGGCGCAACACCCGGATGGCACTGGAGTGGCCGCCGAGAAATTCCACCCCGGCGCGATACTGGTCGGGCAGGGCATAGTGCCAGCGCACGATGGCGACTTCCCAGCGGCCTTGCAGGGTCAGCGCAACCAGGTCGCCGCAGCGCAGCCGTCCCTGGGTATCCGCCGGCAGGCGCAAACCCGCGCCATTGCTGCTGGTATTGGTGAGGGTGGCGGGCACCGACTGGTAGCGGCTCTGCCGCTGGCGCTCGCGGGATTCCCGTTCGTGCCGGATCGACGGCGCGCTGGGCAGAGCGACCTCGTATTCGCTCAGGGCGCGACCGCTGTGGAAGTCCACCGCTCCCACTTCCATAACCAGGTGTTTGCCGTTGTGCTGGCCGGCGGAGGCGGTTTCCGAATCGAATGTGGCGCTGATTTCCGGTGCCGGTTCTTTGCTCTGGCGCATGTGATGGCAGATGGTGCTGATGCCGATGGCGAGGTCGCAGCGAGTATCCGCCGGGGTGCGCTGGAAGCCGCGACCCTGGTCGCCGTTCCACAGGCGGTGCACGTGGGCCAGCAGATCGGGGTTGCTGCCGGCGGGGTGCTGAAGTTTGTTCGCCAGTTGTTTTAGCGGCCCACTGAGGTCGAGCGCCCAGCCCCTGGGTGCCACGAAGTGCTGCATATCCACCGGGGTGTGCTGCAGTCGCGCAGCGGGAATTGGCGCCTGGTCGAGCCTGAGGCTCGCGAGCAGGGTGCGGCAGCCCGCGGGATGTCGGTCCAGCAGGCGGGCGCTGCGCGCCCAGCGGCCGCAAAGTAGCCAAAGTTCGGCCTGTTCCCCTGTGGATAACTGCAGGGGGTTGGTGCTGGCAAACAGTGCGGTGTGCAGGTAGGGCTGGGCTACCAGTTCCAGTCCAGCGCCGGGCAGTGGGGGGCGTCGGTTCAGCGGGTCGCTGACCCAGCGTTGCCCCAGTTTGTGCTCCCTTGCCAGCTGCATCAATAGTTGCAGGTGCACCCAGCTGTGTTGCGGCGTGGCGAGGTAAAACTGGCTGCTGATGCGAATCAGCCTGCGATAGCTGTCCATGGCGCGGTGCAGACCGCGCGCCAGGCGGCGGCGACTGAAAAAGGCGTCTACTGCGCGTGTCAGTTCAGCGCTGACGCTGGTATACGCCTGTGCCAGGTGCTGGCAGAGAATACTGGCAATCAGCACTGCGCGGCGTTGCTCCGCGGTCTGGGCGCTGCCACTACTTTGTTGCTGCAGTCCTGTCAGTTCCGCACACAGTGCCACCACTTCGGGGCGCACCGTTTCCAGGCACGCCAGACGCATCCGCGCCGGGGCGCGCCAGCGGGTGATTTCCGACAGCAGGCTGCGCAGGGTGGCGGCGTTGCGTTGGGCGCTGTCCCTCGATGGAGGGGATTGCTGGTTGCTCAATAGCCAGCTTTGCAGCTGCTGCGGGTTGAGGCAGCCACAGGAGAGCTGCGACAGGTTTTGCGGCCCGACGGCGAGTCTGTCTATCAGTGAGCGCGCAGCCGCGGGGGGCGCCACGGGGGAAGGTGCGGCATCGGTGCAGGCGGCTTCCTTTGGTGGTGCAACGGGTGGGGTGGCGCTTGACGAAGCATTTTTGGGCGAGGCGGTACTAGCTTCCTGCTCAGCTTCGGTTTCTAGTAATTCTGCATCCTGCATGATAACAACCGAATTTGACCTCCCCGCAGTATACGAGGCGTGCGAATTAACACAATCGTACCAGTTGAAAGCGGCGACAAAAGTGTTAACTCGGTTCGGACATATATGGCTCACATGTCACAGCTGCAGCGGAACCCTGGGCCAGCGCAACGCGATTGGCGTTGAAATGCAGCCGGAGTCGCTTAATCCGGGCGCTTGCCCGGGGACCGGCCCGGATACTTACAGTGGGGTCTTGGATTTTTCCGTAGGCACCTCGCGCACCAGTTTCGGCACCAGGTAGCCGGGCAGCCGGTTGCGGATGGCGGCGACCAGGGCGCGGGCGCGCTCGTCCGCCACTTCGAAGTGTGCGGCGCCCTGCACGCGATCCAGCTGGTGCAGGTAGTAGGGCAGCACGCCGGCGCTGAACAGGGTTTCGGAGAGATCGACGAGGGCGTCTTCACTGTCGTTGATGCCGCGCAGCAGGACGGACTGGTTCAGCAGGGTGACGCCGGCGGCGCGCAGCCTTGCCAGCGCCGCGCGCACCTCGCCGTCGATCTCGTTGGCGTGGTTGCAGTGCAGAACCAGCACGGGCTTGAGGCGGCTGCCGGTGAGCCAGGCGATCAGTTCCCCGGTAATGCGCGACGGCGCCACTATGGGCAGGCGCGTGTGTACCCGCAGTTTGTCGAGCTGCGGGATTGCCGTCAGTTCTGTGGCGAGCCAGGCCAGCTGGCGGTCACTCAGTACCAGTGGATCGCCGCCGCTCAGGATTACTTCGCGCAGGTCCGGCTGATCGCGGACGTAGTCCAGTGCCTGCTGCCACTGGCTGCGGCTCAGGTGGTTGTCGCCGTAGGGAAAGGCGCGGCGGAAGCAGTAGCGGCAGTTGACCGCGCACTGGCCGGCGGTAATCAGCAGCAGGCGTCCGCGGTATTTGTGCACTACCCCGGGCACCGGGTTGGCGCTGGCCTCTGCCAGCGGGTCGTCGCTGTAGCCGGGTGTGACTTCCAGTTCCGCTGCGCCGGGCAATACTTGTAAGAGCAGCGGGTCCTGCGGGTCGCCGGGGCGGATACGCCGGAGGTAGGGGCGCGGTACCCGCAACTGGAACAGTGCCCCTGCGGCTTGCAGTTGCGGCAGCTGCGAGGGCTCCAGTCCGAGCAGGTCCAGCAGCTCCCGCGGGTCGCTGACCAGGTCGGTCATTTCGTCCTGCCAGCGGCGCGCGGCAACCTGCTCCGGGGTGTCGGAGGCGATTTCCACGGTGTTGATTTCACGGGCGGGCTGGGGGTGCTGTATCATAGGCGGCTATTTTTGGCGCGGTCGGTGGCGGTACTGCTTTGGGCCCCGGTTGCGGGCCGCGCGAAGTTTAATCAATTTACAGGCTTAATGCTGAAATTTCGAGGAACCCATGGCTAGTTATTCCACTAACGAATTCAAAGGCGGTCTGAAGGTAATGCTGGACGGCGACCCCTGCTCCATTGTGGAGAACGAGTTCGTGAAGCCCGGTAAGGGGCAGGCGTTCAACCGGGTGAAGCTGCGCAATCTGAAGACCGGCCGGGTTTGGGAGCGCACTTTCCGTTCCGGTGAGAGCCTGGAGTCTGCGGATGTGATGGACCGGGATATGGAGTATCTCTACAACGATGGTGAGTTCTTCCATTTCATGGAGCCGGAGACTTTTGAGCAGCACCAGGCGGATGCGGCAGCTGTGGGCGATGCGGCGAAGTGGCTGAAGGAGCAGGATACCTGTGTGGTGACTCTGTACAACGGTGCGCCGCTGGCGGTGACGCCGCCGAACCATGTGATCCTGGAGATCACCGATACCGATCCGGGTGTGCGCGGCGATACCGCCCAGGGCGGCACCAAGCCGGCGACCCTGATTACCGGCGCGGTGGTTAAAGTGCCGTTGTTCCTGGAAATCGGCGAGACCATCAAGGTCGACACCCGTACCGGTGAATACCTGGGCCGCGCCAAGGAAGACTAATCTTTTCCCGCTGCCACTGCCTCCAACCTGATGGTGCGGTGGCGGCAAGTCACCGGGGGCGGGTTTTCAGGACCGCTGTGAATACATCCCTGTACGCTTCGTCGGCAACATCCCTGTTGCCGACGATCCTGAAAACCCGCCCCCGGCGCCTTGCCTTCAATTTTTATTCCTGCGCCTGTCGGCCACTACACTGAACCTTCATCCAATTCTTTTGGATTTTCCAAATGCCCGAACGGTCTTCTTGGCAGCCATCTGCCCCTCTCGACAACCTCCGCCACCGCGCCTACCTGTTGGCGCATATCCGCCGTTTCTTCAGCGAGCGCGAGGTGCTGGAGGTGGATGTGCCGGCGCTGTCCCGTCGCGCCACCAGTGATCCGCATATCGATTCCATCAGCGCCCGGTGCAGCGGCGAGACCGCCTACCTGGCAACCAGTCCGGAGTTCGGTCTGAAGCGGCTGCTGGCGGCGGGGTTCGGGGATTGTTATTACCTGGGCAAGGCGTTTCGCAATGGTGAGGCGGGCAGTCGCCACAACCCGGAGTTCACCATGCTGGAGTGGTATCGGCTGGGCTGGGATGACCACCGCCTGATGATCGAGGTGGGGGAGTTGCTGTCGCACCTGCTGAAGATTTCGCGGGTGTGTTCCTACAGTTACCGGGCGCTGTTTCTGCAGGAGCTGGGGCTGGATCCGCACCGGGCGAGCCTGCAGGAGCTGAAGGACTGCGGGGCGCGGGAGCTGGAGTTGTCGTTCGAGCCGGCGGACCGGGACGAGTGTCTGGATCTGCTGATGAGCCACCACGTCGAGCCGCGCCTGGGCGAGCGCGATGCGATCACGCTGGTTTACGATTTTCCCGCCAGCCAGGCGGCACTGGCGCGGGTGGAGGAGGATGAGCAGGGGGTGCCGGTGGCGCGGCGCTTTGAGGCGTATGCGGGGGGCATGGAGCTGGCGAATGGTTACTGGGAGCTGATCGATGCGCCGGAACAGCTGCGGCGCTTTGAGGCGGATCACCAGTACCGAGAGGACAACGGCAAGTCGGTATACCCGTTTGAGGAGCGGCTGGTGCAGGCGCTGGAGCACGGGATGCCGTCCTGCGCGGGGGTGGCGATGGGGATCGACCGGGTGGTGATGCTGGCCTGCGGGGCTGAGCGGATCGATGAGGTCATTGCTTTCCCGATAGATCGCGCGTGAATCCTGTCAGCGGTGCGCGGGGGCCTGCTCAGGCGCTCTTGCGATCGTCATCGAGCCCCTTGCCGGCGGGGTCTTCCGGCGCTTCGTCGTCGCGCTGTTGCCGCTTGAGTACGCCGCTTCTTTCGGGTTTGAAGTCGTAGCATCCCACTTCGCCGACGGCGTAGAAGCCGGCGTTCAGCCACAGGTCCTGCTGCTCTTCCCCCACCAGTGCCACGGCGTGCTTGTGGTGGCTGTGCAGGACTTCGCCCAGGAGGTGCTGCAGCATGGCGGTGCCGATACCGCGGCCGCGGTATTCCGGTAGTGTGCCCAGGTCGTAAAAGCCGAGGGCGTCGGCGGAGGAGAACAGGCTGCCGGTAGCGGCGGGCTTGCCCTGGAACAGGCCGAGATAGAATTTGTGGCGGCTGTGTTTGTGTTCCGGCAGCTGGGAAAGCTGCTGGTAGTACTTCTTGATCTGTCCGCTTTCCCGCGCATCTTCCTGCATTTTCGCAATCAGCTCGCCGTAGGCCTGCAGGTCTTCCGCGTTGGCTACGGCGCGGATTTCCAGTCCCTCCAGCGGTTTGTTGTCCGCCACCAGCTGTTTTACTTCCGCCGCCATCGCGATCATCGGGTCTTTACTGATGACTCCCAGTTCCGCCAGCGCGTCGTCGTCCAGAGGGCGGCTGGCACAGTGCCAGAGGGAGAAGGGGCTGTGGCGTTCGGCGAAATAGTCCACTACGAACCGCTGCAGTATGCGCGGCTGGGCGACGGCGTTGCTGACTACCTGGTTGAAGCGGGCGGACAGCAGGCCGCTGTCGGTGCGCAGCAGGCCGGTAATTTCCTTGCTCTGTTTGGGATTGAGCAGGTCTGCGTTGTAGCCGGCCCGGTTCTCCAGGTTGCGGCATACAAGGTTTTTCGCGCTGAGACTGTATTTCATGGATAAAGAATAGCTCCGCCGGGAAAAGGTCGTAGCAGCGCAATTGCGCTGCTGGCAGCAATTTCAGCGCAACTGGTCCACCTGCGACAGGGCGCACTGGTTCATGGACAGCGCGGGCTGGTCGCAGCTGGCTTCGCCGATCACTTTCGCGGGTACGCCGGCCACCAGGGCTTTTTCCGGAACCGGCTTCAGCACCACGCTGCCAGAGGCAATCTGCGAGCAGCGGCCGATCTCGATATTGCCGAGGATCTTGCTGCCGGCGCCAATCAGTACCCCGCAGCGGACCTTGGGATGGCGGTCGCCGGACTCCTTGCCGGTGCCGCCGAGGGTGACCGACTGCATCAGCGAAACATTGTCTTCCACTACCGCGGTCTCGCCGATGACGATACCGGTGGCGTGGTCCAGCAGAATGCCCTGCCCCAGTTGCGCGGCGGGGTGGATATCCACACCGAACACCACCGAGATGCGGTGCTGCAGGAACAGCGCCAGCGAGCGGCGCTGTTGTTGCCACAACCAGTGTGCCACCCGCCAGGCCTGCAGTGCGTGAAAGCCCTTGAAGTACAGGAAGGGCTCGTAGAGGGAATGGCAGGCGCTGTCGCGCTGCTCCACCGCAGACAGGTCTGCGCGGGCGGCGGCGCCGATGGAGGCATCAGCCTCCAGTGCCTCGTCGATCACCTCGCGGATCAGCAGTGCCTGCGCCACCGGGCTGTCGAGCTTGTTGGCCAGGTGGAAGCTGAGGGCGGACTCCAGGGTGGGGTGGTTGAGGATGGTGGCGTGCAGAAAACTCGCGAGAATGGGCTCCCGCTCCACCTGCACGGCCACATCGGCGCGGATGCCGCTCCACATGGCGTCTTCTGCAGTCGGGTTTTTCCCCTTGCTGGTGACACTTTCCATTTTGTACTCCTTCCTTTTGTCTAAACCGCGCCCAGGGTGAGGGGCGGTTCCTGCAGCGCCGAGAGCTGCTCGCGCAGGGCGAGGATGTGTTCGGCCCAGAAGCGCGGGGTATTAAACCACGGAAATGCCAGTGGGAACGCCGGGTCCTGCCAGCGCCGCGCCAGCCAGGCGGCGTGATGCATCTGCCGCAGGCAGCGCAGGGGTTCCACCAGTTGCAGTTGCTGGGGGTCGAAAGGGTAGAAGGTCTCGTAGCCCTCGACCACGGTGTCGAGATAGGCCGTCTGTTCCGCGCGATTGCCGGAGATCAGCATCCAGATATCCTGGATTGCGGGGCCCTGGATGCAGTCGTCCAGGTCCACAAACCACGGGGTGTCGTCGCGCCACAGGAAGTTGCCGCTGTGGCAGTCGCCGTGCAGGCGCAGGGTCTGCCACTCGCGCTCGAAATACGGCGCGATCATTTCAATCAGGTGCGCACTGACGGTGGCGTAGGCCTCGACGTTTTCCCGCGGCAGAAAGTCGCCGGCGAGAATAAAGTCGCGGCTATCGACCGCGAACCGCTGCAGCGACAGGCTGGGGCGGTGGGTGAACGGTCTGGCCGCGCCGATGGCGTGGATGCGCCCGAGCATGGTACCTACCTGCTCCAGGTGTTCGAAGTTGTCCAGCTCCAGCTGGTGACCGCCGCGGCGGGGGAACAGCGCGAAGCGGAAACCGTGGGCCTCCAGCAAGGTGCGGCCGTCGAATTCCAGCGGTGCGACCACCGGGATTTCCGCCGCCGCCAGCTCCAGCGCGAACTGGTGCTCCTCGATGATCTGCGCGTCGCTCCAGCGCCCCGGACGGTAGAACTTTGCGATCAGCGGCTGCGCCTCGTCGATACCCACCTGGTAGACGCGGTTCTCGTAACTGTTGAGCGGGAAGATACGCGCGTCGGACAGCAGGCCCACACTCTCCACGCAGTCGATCACCCGGTCGGGGGTGAGAGCATCGTAGGGGTGCGCAGAGGTGCTTGCCGGCGGCTGCAGATGTGAATGGTCATTCACGGAATCGGTCATGTGGGCGCTCCGTTGGCGTGGGGCGCTATGCTAACGCGGTTGCGGTTTGCGAGCCAAACCGCAGCGCGCCACGCCCTTCCGTCTAGCGCTCGTCGCCGCCGAATACCTGTTCTTTCCAGTCTTCGCCGAGTCGCGCCTCGATGTATTCGCGAATGAATTGCCGCACCTTCTGCGACGGGGTCACGTCTTCCTCGGCACACAGTTTTTCAAACAGGGCTTTCTTTTTCGGGTCGATTAGTAGCGTCAGACGCGCGGTGCGGTTTTCCATGGGATGTCCATCCGGTCAGTCGTATGTTAATCAGATTAACATTGAAGATGTGTTTGATGTGAGGATAATTTGTGTTCACCTTTTTCTCAAATGGCGGCCCGGGGGCGCAAGCACATGGCACATCGCAGACACCTCTTTTCGCTGCGCCTGGGGCACGCCCTGCGCGAGGTGCTGGCGGAATCCCGCTACGGGCGCAGCGGGCTCGTCCGGGATCTGGTGGCCGGCGTCACCGTGGGCATCATCGCCATTCCCCTGGCCATGGCGCTGGCCATCGCCATCGGCGTGGCGCCGCAGTACGGCCTGTACAGCGCATTTATTGCCGGCTTCCTGATCCCGTTTACCGGCGGGTCGCGCTACAGCGTGTCGGGGCCTACCGCGGCGTTTATCGTGATCCTGGTGCCGGTGGTGCAGCAGTACGGGCTGGCGGGCCTGCTGATCGCCAGTATTCTCGCCGGCGCCATGCAGATGCTGATGGCGCTGATGCGCCTGGGGCGTTATATCCAGTACATCCCCGAATCCGTCACCCTGGGGTTCACCGCCGGCATCGCGGTGGTCATTGCGGTGCTGCAGGTGAAGGACTTTATGGGACTGGAGATTGCCGCCATGCCCCACAGTTTTGCCGGCAAGGTAGCGGTGCTGGCGCAGGCGCTGCCAACATTCGCCCTGCCCAGCCTGTGTGTGGGGCTGGCGACACTCGCGGTAATGCTGGCCTGGCCGCGCCTGAAAACCCCGCTGCCTCCCCACCTGCCGGCGGTACTGGTGGGCACTCTACTGGCGGTAGCGCTCAACAGCCGCGGCCTGGACGTGGCGACCATCAGCTCTACCTTCCACTACAGCCTGAACGGCACCGAGAGCGCCGGTATCCCGCCCCTGCTGCCGGATTTTCAGTGGCCCTGGCTGCGCACCCAGCCCGGTGAGGTGGCGTTAACGTTCAGCTGGCCGCTGGTGCAGGACATGCTGTCCGCGGCCTTTGCCATTGCCATGCTGGGGGCAATCGAGTCGCTGCTGTGCGCGGTGGTACTCGATGGCATGACCGGCACCAAGCACAGTGCCAATAGTGAGCTGATGGGACAGGGGATCGGCAATGTGGTGGCGCCGTTTTTCGGCGGCATCACCGCCACCGCCGCCATCGCCCGCTCCGCGGCCAATGTCAAAGCCGGGGCGCAGTCGCCGCTGGCGGCGATGGTGCACGCGCTGGTGGTCCTGGTTGCGCTGGTTTCCCTGTCCGGGCTCCTGAGCTACCTGCCGATGGCCAGCATGGCGGCACTGCTGGTAGTGGTGGCGTGGAATATGAGCGAGGCGCCGAAGGCGCTGCGGCTGCTGCGCAACGCGCCGCTCAGTGATGTGTTGGTATTTGCGGTGTGCTTTGCGCTCACGGTGGCGGTGGACATGGTGATCGCGATTACCGCCGGGGTGGTGCTGGCTTCACTGCTGTTCATGAAAAATATCGCCGAAATGACCCGGGTCAAGGAGGTGAGCGACAACCGCAAGCTGGTGGATGTGGAGATCCCCGCGGGCTGGCAGGTATTCAAAATCAATGGCCCGCTGTTCTTCGCTGCCGCCGAGCTGGTGTTCTCCGAGCTTTCCCTGCGTTGCCGGGAGCAACGGGGTGTGGTGCTCTACCTGGACTCGGTGCCGATACTGGATGCGGGCGGACTGTCGGCGATGAACCGGTTTTTAGCCGAGTGTGCGGAACGCAACACCGATGTGTACCTGGCCGATTTCCAGTTCCAGCCACTGAAAACCCTGGCCAAGGCAGGTTTCAATCCGGAAGCGCGTGGTTGCCAGGTATTCCCGACCCTGTCCGCCGCACTTGCGCAGCTCGTGGAGAGTACACGGGAGACAGCACAGGTATCACGGAAGACGCATAAGGCAGACGAAGAACGAAGTAGAGGTGCCTCTCATGAAGATTTGCCAGGCTGCACAGCAGTTTAAGGCTGGCACCCTGGATGAAATCCAGGTGCGCAAGAACCCCGGTGATATCAACCAGTGGTTCGTGATGATTCGCAAGCAGAACGGCGACCTGCTGATGCTGGCGGACGAGCGGGATGAGCCCATCGTGGATGACGATCTGACGCGGCTGATGAGCGTGCTGAAAAGTATCGGCTGCCGGGAAGCGCGGGTCTTTCTATAGCAAGGGAAATAGCAAGGGTTTCAGGTGCGGCCACTATTTAGTACTTGGTAGTCCGGCCCCGTGACTCTAAGATGCCGCGTTTTGACCGGTAATCTTTCTTGCGATGACTCTTGCGAAGACGATGGAAAAGCGCTGTATCGCCTACGGTGATTGCAACACCGAAGGACTGAAAGGCAGCACCATTCCCCTCTGGCCCGAACTGGTGGCGGCGCAACTGGAGATGGCGCTCACCAACTGCGGCCACACCATGAGCACCACCCGGGAGATGTCGGAATACGCGCGCTCACATCCCGCGGCAGGCACCGCACTGGGCATGATCCAGTACGGCCTGGTGGACTCCTGGCTGACCTTTCGCGGCGCGCCATACGTGCTGTATTACCCGGACCGTCCACTGCGCAAAGTGGCGCGGCGGGTGGTAAAGAAACTCAAGAAAATGGCGCGCACCCTCAAGCTGCAACAGCGCATTGGTGCGGTGGAGCAGGTGCCGGTGGAAGAATATATCCAGCGGATCCGCGCAGTGGTGCGCTCGGCACCGGATACCCTTTTCGCCCTGGTGGCAACCGCGCCCAACCTGGATGAACCGCGCAATCCCCGCATCCAGCGCTACAACTCCGCACTGGCTGCCCTGGCCGCGGATGAGCCCAATGCCTTCTATGTGGATACCTATGACAGCCTGTGGGGCAGCCGCGCCGAGTCACTGATGGAAGACGGTACCCACCTGACGGCGGCCGGGCACCGGCTCGTGGCCGACGCGGTGGTGCGGGAATACCTGGCAGTCACCGCCGGTATCGATAAAGAGGCGGCCCCGGAATAACCGGGCGCCGGTCGCCTCCAGCCGCCGGATTGGCGCGCTTCACTCCTCCGCGGTCTGCGGGCCGATAATCCCGCTGACCTCGACAATCTTGTCCGCCGGGAAACCGCCCAGCTTGGCGTGCTTGGCAATGATTTCCTTGTTCGGCGCGCTGTACACACAGTAGAACTTGTCTTCCGCGACATAACTCTGTTGCCACTGGATTTCCGGACCCAGTGATTCGAGGATCGCGCGGGATTTCTGGGAAATGGATTTCAGCTCCTCGGCGGTGAGTGTCTGGGCGCCCGGGATGGTGCGCTCGATGATGTACTGGTGGTTGCCGGCCGCGAAAGCGGACACGCAGGACAGCAGCAGGGCGAAAGCGGTCAATGAACGTAACATGGTGAGATTCTCCACTGGATGGTTGGGTTGAGCGGCCACCGGCAGCTGCCGGCGACTCGCTACCATCCAAGCAGTACCGCGGTTTTCCCACAATGAACCGGTACTGACCTTTACCTGAACCCGGTAATACCGTTAAATCAAAGGCTTAGCGGTACACATGAACTGCGCATCCGGTGCGCAGGGTCCCGACAACCGTATCCGGGTGGCGTATGACGACACTGCGTTTCGGAGAATTCGAACTCGACCGCGAACAGCCCTGCCTGCGGCGAAGGGGGAAACCCGTGAGCCTGCAGGATTTGCCCCTGCGCCTGCTCACCCTACTGGTTTCCCACCCAGGTGAAATCCTGACCCGGGAGGTCCTGTTCCAGCACTTCTGGCCCGATGACGCCACCGGCATCCTCGACGACAACCTCAACACCCTGGTGCGCAAACTGCGCCAGGCCCTCAACGACTCGGCGCGCAGCTCGCGCTTTATCGAAACCGTGCCCAAGAAGGGCTATCGCTTTATCGCCCCGGTACGCCCGGTAGCGATGAATGGCGATGGGGTGAGTGGCGATGGGGTGCATGAGGAGGCAATCCAACTTCCAGTGCCAGCGCCGGCGCCGCGCGTCGGTTACCTGCGCCACCCCGGCATTGTGCTGGCCTGTATCGCGCTGCTGGGACTGTTCGCCGCCGCCGGTTTTCACTGGCTGTCCGCCCCGGGTACGGCATCGCAGCCGGCAGACAGGAAATTCGGCTCGGTGGCGGTGCTGCCGTTCGTGAATGCCAGCGAAAACCACCAGCGCGACTATTTCAGCGACGGGCTGGCGGATGACCTGCTCAACCGCCTGTCCGGTTTCCGCGACCTGCGGGTGGTCTCGCGCACCTCGTCATTTGCCATGGGGGAAAGCGGGCTGGATGCCCGCCGCATCGGCGAGCAGCTGGAATCCGATGCGCTGGTGGAAGGCAGCGTGCGGCGGGACGGCGAGCAGCTGCGTATCAATGTGCGCCTGATCGACACCCGCAGCGGTTTCCAGTTGTGGTCCCAGAGCTACCAGCGCGAGCTGGGAGATATCTTCGCGCTGCAGCAGGAGATCGCGCTGGAGATCGCCGGCGCGCTGGCGGGGGAACTGCACGAGGATCACCGCGCGGCGCGCGCGAACCGCATCCCGCCCGCGGCCTATGACGACTACCTGAAAGGCCGCTTTTACTGGCACAAGCGCTCTGCCGGCGACCTCAAAAAGGCCGCGGGCTATTTCGAGGCGGCCATCGCGCGGGCACCGGACTACGCCCCGGCCTGGGCCGGGCTGGCGGATGCGTTCGCGGTCCAGGGTTTCTACGACTACATGCCGCCGGCGGAAGCCTTTAGCCGCGCCAAGGGCGCTGCCCGCCGCGCCCTGCAGCTGGACCCCAGGAGCGCCTCCGCCGAGGCCAACCTGGGCTATGTGGCGCTGTATCACGAGTGGGACTTTGTCGAAGCGGAGGCGCGCTTTCGCCAGTCCATAGCGATCAACCCGGCCTACTCGAAGGCGCACCAGTGGTACGCCAACCTGCTGGTGGCCGCGGGGCGCTTTGACGAGGCGGAGCGGGAAATGCGCCGCGCCACCGAGCTGGACCCGCTGTCGCTGATTGCCAACGCGGCACTGGGCTGGGTGCTGTACCACGCCGGCTCGTACCAGGCGGCATTGGACCAGCTGGCGGTGGCGCAGGAACTGGACCCGGACTTCGAGCTGATATACCTGTGGCAGGGCTGGATCCTGGAGAAGCAGGGAGACCTGGCGGGGGCCATAGCCGCACTGCGGGAATGTGTGGCGCGCTCCGGCGGCAGCGGTATCAGCGTGGCCTCACTGGCGCGGGTACTGGCGCTGAGCGGACAGCGGGAGGAGGCCCGCGCGCTGCTGGAGACGCTGGTTGTGGATTCCGGCTACCAGCCGTCCTACGAGATTGCCAAGGCCTACCTGGGGCTGGGAGATGCCGAAGAAGGAGAGCGCTGGCTGCGCAGCGCCCTGGCGCAGCGCTCCCACTCCATGGTGTTCCTCAACGTCGACCCGCAACTGGCGGCGTACCGGGATACCCCGCAGCACGCGGCGCTCACCGCGCAGGTGTTTGTGGATAACTGAGGAATCCCGCCGACGCAAGCAAGGGAGCGGCGGCCCCGGCAAGCGGGGCCACCAGGGTCGGGTGCCGGCGGAATCAGATGGCGATTTTTTCCAGCGCCAGGCTGCCGATGGAGTAACCGGCACCAAAGGAACAGATGACGCCCTTGCTGCCCACCGGCAGGTCGTCGCTGTGCAGGTTGAAGGCAATCAGCGAGCCGGCACAGCCGGTATTCGCGTAGCGGTCCAGCACGATCGGCGCGCGCTCCTCGGTGGCATCGTCACCCATCAGTTTTTTCGCGATCAGGTTGTTCATGTTGATATTCGCCTGGTGCAGCCACCAGCGGCTGATCGCATTGGGCTCCATGCCCAGTTCCTGTACCTGGTTTTCCAGGTGTGCCGCTGCCATCGGGCAGACTTCCTTGAACACCTTGCGCCCGTTCTGGTGGAACAGCTTGCCGGGGCCGAAGGGGTCCACGTCTGCGGCGCGGGAGGTGTAGCTGAAATTGGAGCGGATATTGTTGGAGAACACCGTCTTCGCCTTGGTGCCGAGGATCTCCCAGGCGGTGTCCGCGGTGCTGCACTCGCGGCGCTCCACCACGCTCGCCACCGCCACATCACCGAAAATAAAATGGCTGTCGCGATCGGTGTAGTCCACCTGCGGTGACGCCAGTTCCGGGTTGATCACCAGCACCGCGCGCGCGGAACCGGAGCTGACCGCGTCCACCGCCCGCTGCAGGGAAAAGGTGGCGGATGAGCAGGCCACTTCCATATCAAACGCAAAGCCGTCGATGCCCAGAGCGCCCTGGATCTCGATGGCGATCGCCGGGTAGGCCCGCTGCAGGTAGGAGGCGCCGACGATCACCGCGTCGATGTCTTCGGGCTTCTTGTTGGCCTTCTGCAGCGCCAGCTTGGCCGCGTTGAGACCCATCTCCGCCTGCAGGCAGAGCTCGTCGTCGCCGCGCTCCGGCAGGTAGGGGCGCATGCGCTCGGGATCGAGGATGCCCTCCTTGCTGATCACATAGCGGCTCTTGATCCCAGAGGCCTTCTCGATGAACTCCGCGGAGGAGTATGGCTTGGCGGTCACCTCACCGGATTCGATGGCAGCGGCGTTGTCGCGGTTGAACTTGTCCGCGTGGGCGTTCAGGGCCGCAACCAGTTCTTCATTGCTGATGGCATCCGGTGGCGTCCACAGGCCGGTACCACTGATTACGATGCCCCGGGGCAAGCTGTATTCACTCATCATTTTTCATCCTGTGTATCGCGTCAGGTCCCGAGGTGTCTGATCGGGCGACCTCTACTGTAACGTCGGCGGGCCGGTTTTTTTGTGATCACTTGGCCGCAAAAGGGCGGCTATTGTGACGCTATGGGCCTTTTCGGTCTAGAAACAGGTACCGCTGTACTGATTGGTCACTGGGGCGGATTGGCTGGGTGTCAGGGGGTTCTGGCCAGAGCGTAAGCGCTTACTTCTGCTGCGCCGGCCTGCAGCAGGGTTTCCGCCGCCGCTTCCAGGGTGGCACCGGTGGTGATGACGTCGTCCACCAGGCCGATATGCAGGCCGCTGACCCGGGGGCCGGCGCGGAAACTGCTGCTCAGGTTTTTCAGGCGTTGGCGGCGTTTGAGTTGTGACTGGCTACCCGTGCGCGCGGTTTTGCGCAGCAGGCGGGTATCCAGCGGGATGCGCCAGTGGCGGGCGAAAATTTCCGCGATCAGATACGCCTGGTTGTAGCCGCGTGAGAGCTGTCGCCGCCAGTGCAGGGGAATGGGCACCAGTACATCGGGTCGGTCACCCACCGGTTCCAGCTCCGTTGCCGCCACTTCCGCCAGGCTGCGCCCGGCGGCGAGATCGCCCTGGTATTTGAAGCGCTGGATCAGCTGCGCCACCGGGTAGGCGTAAAACCAGCAGGCGTGGCCTCCGGCAAGCGGTGGCGGCTGCTGCAGGCAGCGCGGGCAGAGGTGGTCGCCGGCATTCGCCAGTGGCAGGGCGCACAGGCTGCAGGCGTGCTGCAGGGCGGGCAGCTCCGTGCGGCAGGGCCTACAGATGCCGCTGCCCCCGGTATCGCCGGCGTGGCACAGCAGGCATCGGCTCAGCGACAGCCCCGGTTTCAGCGGCAGACGCCGCACAGCAGCACTGATGCGCTGGGTAAACATTCCGATCACAGGTATCCATTCCCGTTGGTTGCGCCCGCGCGCGACTCGTAAACCAAAACTGGTTCGTTTGGTTGACAGTCAAGAGGGCGCGGCTACACTGCAGGGCTTCAAACTCCAAATCAAAGTCCTGAAGTCCGATTATCGGCCGGGTGCTGACTGATAAGTCTCCCGGCCCTGAGGAGAGTAATCCCAGTGACCGCCACCCAGCAAATGCCACAGGCCACTTCTGTCTACGGCGAAGTCCGCCACGACTGGAGCCGCCAGCAGGTACTCGAGCTGTTCGCGCTGCCGTTCAATGACCTGCTGTTTACTGCACAGACGGTGCACCGCGTGCACTTCGACCCGAATCGGGTCCAGGTGAGCACCCTGTGTTCCATCAAGACCGGCGCCTGCCCGGAAGACTGCAGCTACTGCCCGCAGAGCGCCCGCTACGATACCGGCCTCGAGCGCGAGAAGCTGATGAAGGTGGAAAAGGTGCTGGAAGAGGCCCGCGCGGCCAAGGCCAGCGGCGCCACCCGCTTCTGTATGGGTGCCGCCTGGCGCTCGCCGAAGAAAAAGGATATGCCCTACGTCACCCAGATGGTGAAAGAGGTAAAGGCTCTGGGGCTGGAAACCTGCATGACCCTCGGCATGCTCAGTGACGAGCAGGCCAGGGACCTGGCGGACGCGGGGCTGGACTATTACAACCACAACCTGGATACCTCGCCGGAATACTACGGTGACATCATCACCACGCGCACCTATGAGGATCGCCTGAATACCCTGAGCAATGTGCGCGCGGCGGGCATGAAGGTGTGCGCCGGTGGCATTATCGGTCTGGGTGAAGGGGAGAAAGACCGCGCGGGCCTGCTGATGCAGCTGGCGAACCTTTCCGAGCACCCGGAATCCGTGCCCATCAACATGCTGGTGAAGGTGGCCGGCACGCCGCTGGAAAACAACGCAGACCTGGACCCGTTCGAATTTATCCGCTGCATTGCCGTCGCCCGCATCATGATGCCGAAGTCCCACGTGCGCCTGTCCGCCGGTCGTGAATCCATGAACGACGAGATGCAGTCACTGGCGTTCCTCGCCGGTGCCAACTCCATTTTCTACGGCGAGAAACTGCTCACGACTGCCAACCCGGAAGCCAACAAGGACATGCAGCTGTTCGCACGCCTCGGCATCAAACCCGAGGAATACCAGCAGTACGCAGATGAAACTGTGGTAGAGGCGGAACTGGAATCGCGTATTGCCGAGCAGCAAAACGATCCGTTTTTCTACGACGCCGCCAAGGCGTAAGTGCGGTTGCCGTTGTGACCAACGCCGTGAGCAGCCTGCAAAATTTCCTCGATGCGCGCCTGGCCGAGCGCCGGGCGCAGCAGTTGCACCGCAGCCATAAAATTCTGGATTCAGCGCCGGGCCCGCTGGCGCTGGTGGATGGGTGCGAGCTGGTCACCTTCAGCTGCAACGATTATCTGGGGCTCGCCACCCATCCTGAAGTGATTGCCGCGCAGCAGCGCGGTGCCGAGCTGGGTGCCGGAGCCACCGCTTCCCACCTGGTCAATGGCCACTTTGCCATCCATCAGCAGTTGCAGGATAAGATCGCCGAAATAACCGGGCGCGAAGCGGCGCTGTTGTTTGGCAGCGGCTATATGGCCAATGTGGGGGTGATCAACGCGCTGGTTGGTCGCGGCGACCATATTGTGCAGGACCGGCTTAACCACGCCTCGCTGATCGACGGCGGTCGCATTAGTGGCGCGCGCTATCTGCGCTTTGGCCACAACGATATCAAATCCCTGGAACAACAGCTGCAGCGGGCGCGCGCTAGCGGATCCGGCAATACCCTGGTGGCGGTGGACGGCGTCTACAGCATGGATGGCGACACCGCGCCGTTGGCAGCAATCGCAGCATTGTGTGCCCGTTACGACGCCTGGCTGATGGTGGATGAGGCTCACGGTTTCGGTGTCATGGGCAGCGAGCGCTTCCCCTCTGCCGGCAGCGTTGCCGCCGCCGGCCTGAGTCAGGAGCAGGCGCCCATCGTAATGGGTACCCTGGGCAAGGCGGCCGGCAACGGCGGCGCGTTTGTGGCGGGCTCGAAACAGCTGATCGACTACCTCACCCAGTTCGCGCGCACCTATATCTACACCACCGGCATGCCACCGGCGGTGGCTGCCGGCTGCCTTAAAGCGCTGGAACTGATGCAGCGGGAACCACTGCGGGAAACCCTGGCCGCGCGCATCGCCTATTTCCGCGCGCGCGCCGCCGCACTGGCATTGCCGCTGGAAAATTCCACCAGTGCAATCCAGCCGCTGGTACTGGGGTGTGAGAACACCGTACTGGCGGTGGCCGAGATACTGCGCGAGCGCGGCTATCTCGTCGGCGCCATTCGCCCGCCCACGGTGCCAACCGGCACCGCGCGGCTGCGGATCACGCTCTCTGCGGTCCACACCGAATCGCAGATCGACGGCTTGCTTGCGGCGCTGCGTGAAGCGCTGCACCGAGCCAGTTCGCCCGAGGTATCGGCGTAATGTCTGTCGAACATATTGTTTTGCTCCACGGCTGGGGCGGTGACAGCCGCTGCTGGGAGCCACTGCAGCAGCAGCTGTCGGATCTGCCGCAAACCATTCAGTGTATCGACCTGCCGGGTTTTGGCGGGTGCGTCGCAGAGGCGTGGCCGCAAACGGAAGTACTGCTGCAACAGCTGGAAGCCCGGCTGCCGGACAATTGCCTGCTGCTGGGCTGGTCCCTGGGCGGCATGCTGGCAGTAAAGCTGGCGGCGCGCTCGCACAAGGTGCGGCAGCTGGTCACCATAGCCGCCAACGGCAGTTTTATTGTGCGAGACGACTGGCCCGGCATGGCCGCGGAAGTTTTCGAAAATTTCTGCAGCGCCCAGCAGCGGGAACCGGCAAAAAACTGGCAGCGTTTCTGCGGCCTGCAGGCCCGAGGCGACAGCGATATGCGCGCGCTGCTGAAAACCCTGAAAGGCTGGCAGCCGCAGGAAATTCCCGCGGGCTGGAATGCTGCGCTCGCCTGTCTTGGCGCGCTGGATAATCGCCAGTTGCTGACAGAACTACAGCGCCCGGCACTGCATATCTTTGGCGCGCAGGACGCACTGGTGCCCGCGGTTGCGGCGGAAAAACTGCGCGCTGCGGGTGTTGAAGTTGTCCTGATCGAAAACGCCGGTCACTGCCCGCAACTGAGCCAGCCGGGAAAAATCGCCGCGCTGGTAAGGCAGATTGTTTCCCCGCGAGAGGAAACGCCCCTCGATAAATCCGCGGTGGCCCGCGCCTTCGGTCGCGCAGCGACGAGTTACGATGCGGCGGCGCACCTGCAGCGTGCGGTGTGCCGGCAATTGCTGGCGGAGACCGAAAATCTATCGATCACACCCCGACGGATTCTCGACCTGGGCAGTGGCACCGGCTACGGCAGTGAGCTGCTGCGGCGACGCTTCCCGGATGCGGAAATCATCGCCCTGGATATCGCCCCGCAGATGCTGCAATACGCCCGCGCCGAGCGCCCGCTGGCGGACGGCTATATCGCCGCCGACGCGGAACAGTTGCCGCTGGCGGATGCTTGCATCGACCTGGTGTTTTCCAGCTTTGCACTGCAGTGGTGCTACCGGTTGCCGGAGCTGTTCGCGGAAATCCGCCGGGTCATGGCCCCGGGTGCCAGTGCACTGATTTCCACCCTCGGTCCCGACACCCTGCGCGAGCTGAAACACAGCTGGGCGGAAGTGGACGACCGCGTGCACGTAAACCGTTTTTTACCCGCGGAAACCTGGATCGGTGCGGCAACGGAATCCGGGCTTGCGGGGGAGCTGCGTTGTGAGGAGCGGGTACTGCACTTTGACAGCGTTACCGGGCTGATGCGGGAGCTGAAAAGTATCGGCGCGCAGAATGTGAATCGCGGTGCGGGCAGGGGCATGTTGGGGCGCACCGGATTGCGACGACTGGCACAGGCCTATGATGCGTATCGTGTGGATGCGGGATTGCCGGCGAGCTATGAGGTAATTTATCTGCGGCTGACAAGGCACGCAGTGTCACTGGAAAAAGTGGAAGTGGTAAACGAAACTGCCCGCCGATAAAGGCGGGCAGTAATCAGTCAGCGTGAAGCCAAGAATCAGGGGAAGATCTCGATCGGGGTACCGGTATCCACCATCGCCCAGATCTCATCCATTTCCGGGTTGGTAACGGCGATACAGCCGTCGGTCCAGTTCATCCGGGTGAGATATTTCTCGATATTTTTCCAGGTCGGCTTCTGGCCGTGGATCATGATCGCACCACCGGGGCTGCGTCCCAGTTTCTTCGCCCGTGCGCGGTCCGCCGCGTTCGGGTAGGAAACCTGGATGGCGCGATAAAATGTACTGTTCTTCTTTTTCCAGTTCAGGGTATAGCGCCCTTCCGGGGTGCGCGAGTCGCCCGCGTATTGCTTGTGCCCCACGGGGTTTTTGCCGAATACAACTTTATAACTCTTCACAACCTTGCCGTTGCGTTTCAACTGCATCAGGTGCTTGGATTTGTAGACAACGACTTCGTCAACCGGCTTGATCTTGGCAAATACCAAAGTCGGCATCAGTAGCAGGGCAATCAGACTCAGTTTTATGTATCGCATAGCTCTCAACGGTTTGCAGTGTGTTTCCGGGGCGAATTCAGCTTCCCTGCTCTCGCGCCGCCACACGCCCGCGTCTCCCGGGGAGAGGTGGACCGTGGTTGCGCGGTGCGACGGTTTGACGCAATGGCGTTATGACAGCGCTGTCGTAGGCTGTCAGCCCTGACCAATGTCGGGGCCTTTATTAGGCAATTTTCCTAACCCCGACGGCACTTGGCGAAGAAGGTTGTACGAATATTGCGCTACCTGGTTAATTTATCATCACGTAGTCGACGTTTAAAGGGGCGTCAACAAAAAAGACCGAATACAGAGAGGAAGATTCCGTGACCCATACGTTTTTCGTGACCGGTACCAGCACCGAAGTCGGCAAGACCTACGTCACCGCCGCCCTGCTGCGGGCGGCGGCGGATCGCGGCCTGGCAACCGCGGCGGTAAAGCCGGTAGCGTCCGGCTGCGAGCTGACCGAGGACGGCCTGCGCAACAGTGATGCGCTGATCCTGCAGGAGGCGATGACCCTCGAACTGCCGTATCAGCAGGTCAATCCGGTAGCTCTGGAGCCCGCCATCGCCCCGCATATCGCCGCCTTTGAGGCGCGCAAGCGGCTGGATCCGTCGCGGCTCGCCGGCGTCTGCCGCGGGGTGATGAGCAGCGCCGCGGAATTTGTGCTGATCGAGGGCGCCGGCGGCTGGCGGGTGCCCCTGGGGCCGCGCATCATGCTTTCCGACCTGCCGCGGGAACTGCAACTGCCGGTGATCCTGGTGGTGGGAATGGAACTGGGTTGTATCAATCACGCCCTGCTGACGGCGGAGGCGATTCGCCGCGACGGCCTGCAACTGGCGGGCTGGGTGGGCAATTTCGTGCGCGAGGGGATGATGGTGCGCGCGGAGGAGAACCTGGCCACCCTGGGGGGCCTGCTGCCGGCGCCCTGCCTGGGGGTGATTCCGTTTGACGAGAGTGCCGACTACCGCAACGGCGCGGCGCATCTGGACCTGACTGCGCTGTTGCCGGGAGAGTCTTCCCTGCAGGCAGGCCCCGACTAAGCCCTGCAGTGGGAATACCTGTTGGCGTCGCCTGCCGATGTGCGGCGCCAGTCTCTACGGTCGCCATCGCGCTATTCTGTTTCTCCCTTTAGGCCATTTCATACACGTTAACCCGCGTGATTTTCGCCGGATTCAACCGCTGGTTATGCCGCTGTGCTTGACTTGGGTTGGGCTTGGCCCTAGATTTCAAACATGTGTTTGAAACGGTTGATTGATTTAGAGAGGCGAAACAATGGCTGAGTACAAGGCGCCCCTGCGCGAGATGAACTTCCTGTTGCACGAGGTATTCGAGGCCGAGAAGCTGTGGGCGCGCCTGCCTGCGCTCGCCGAAACCGCAGATCGCGAAACCGCCGATGCCATTCTCGAAGAAATGGCCAAGCTGGCCGCCAATACCCTGGACCCGATCAACCGCTCCGGTGACGAGGAAGGCTGTCACTGGAACGACGGCGTGGTGACCACGCCCAACGGCTTCCCGGAAGCCTACGCCACCTACTGCGAGGGCGGCTGGGGTGCGCTGGTGGGCAACCCTGAGTTCGGCGGCATGGGTATGCCGAAGACCCTGGGTGCTCAGGTTGAGGAAATGATCTGTGCCGCGAATATCTCCTTTGCCCTCTACCCAGTACTGACTAACGGCGCCTGCCTGGCGATCGACGCCCATGCATCCCAGGAGTTGAAAGAGAAGTACCTGCCGAATATGTACGCCGGCACCTGGGCCGGGGCCATGGACCTGACCGAGCCCCACGCCGGCACCGACCTCGGCATCATCCGCACCAGGGCGGAACCCCAGGAAGACGGCAGCTACAGCATTACCGGTAGCAAGATCTTCATTACCGGTGGCGACCACGACCTGTCCGAGAACATTATCCACCTGGTGCTGGCCAAGCTGCCGGACGCTCCGAAAGGCCCGAAGGGGATCTCCCTGTTCCTGGTGCCGAAAATCCTGGTGAACGAAGATGGCAGCCTGGGCGAGCCCAATGCGGTGAGCTGCGGTTCCATCGAGCACAAGATGGGCATCAAGGCCTCCGCCACCTGTGCCATGAATTTCGACGGCGCCAAGGGCTGGCTGGTGGGTGAACTGAACAAGGGCCTTGCGGCCATGTTCACCATGATGAACTACGAGCGCCTGGGTGTGGGTATCCAGGGCCTGGGGGCCTCCGAACGCTCCTACCAGAGCGCCATCGAATACGCCCGCGACCGCGTGCAGAGCCGCTCGCCGGAAGGCGCCAAGCAGCCGGAAAAGGCTGCGGACCCGATCATTGTGCACCCGGACGTGCGCCGCATGCTGCTGACCCAGAAAGCCCTGATCGGCGGCGGCCGCGCACTGTCCACCTATGTCGCCAAGTGGCTGGATATCGCCAAGTTCGGCGAGGGCGACGAGAAACAACACGCTGAAGCCATGGTGGCTCTGCTCACCCCGGTGGCGAAAGCGTTCTTTACCGACAAGGGCCTGGAGTGCACCGTGCTCGGCCAGCAGGTATTCGGCGGCCACGGCTACATCCGCGAGTGGGGCCAGGAGCAACTGGTGCGCGACGTGCGCATTACCCAGATCTACGAGGGCACCAACGGCATCCAGGCACTGGACCTGATCGGGCGCAAGACCGTCGCCAACGGCGGTGCCTTCTTCGACCTGTTTGCCGCGGATGTGCAGGCATTTATCGATGCCAACAGCGACAACGAAGCGTTGGCGGAATTTATCCCGACGCTGGCCAGCGAGCTGCAGCGCCTGAAAGAAGTGACCGCGGCGGTGATCGACGCGGCCAAGGCCGACCCCAGCGCCCCGGGTGCCGCCTCGGTGGAATACCTGCACCTGTTCGGTTACGTGGCCTACGCCTACATGTGGGCCATGGTCGCCGCGGTCGCTGCACCCAAGGCGGGTGACGATTTCTACAAGGGACAGCTGAAAACCGCGCGCTTCTTCTACGCGCGCCTGCTGCCCCAATCTGCCGCACTGGCCGGCAGTGTTCTGGCTGGCAGCGAGACCCTGATGGACCTGGAAGAAGAGTTGTTCTGACCCGAAGTTCCGCTTCTGCCTGTCACGGATTTCTGCGAGGGAGGCGCTGCCGGGTACAGCCTTGCGAGACCTTCTAAAACAGGGATGTTTTAGAAGAGCCCCCAGGGATGGGTTTACGGCGTGTCTTGCAAAGCTGTACCCGGCAGCGGCTCCGCCACAGGGTGACATTTGAACCGCTGTTTTTGATCTGCCGATCGGCCCCGCCCTGCGGGGCTTTTTTCGTTGTGGGCTTTCTCATACACTCGGGTAAAGCAAACGCAGCACAGCAACAATAAGAGACCGCGTTAATCCCATGTCAGAAAGCGAACGGCAGGTTCCACCGAAAAAACTCTCCGACGAAGACCAGGCCCGGGTCGACAGGTACCTGAAGGGCGGCCACAACGACGTCGAACGCAAGCCCTTCCGCCCCCTGTTATTGCTGGCGGTGATTGTCATCGTCCTTACCGGCCTGTCACTGCTTAGCCTGCTGATTGCCCGCACCAAGGGTGTGGTCTGAGGGCGCGAGGGCGGGTATACAGCACCGGAAGTGATTGCGGAATTTATCTGCCAGCGACCTGTTTTTAGGAAAAATATTTCTTTTGGGGCTGATAATGAAGAAAACCATCCTTGTTCTGTTGCTCTCAACCGGCCTCGTGGGCTGCGAAACGCTGACCAGAATTGCGCTGGAAGGGGCGACCAATAGCCGGGTCCGCTACGGTTCACAGTGCGAATCCCTGCGCCTGCAATGCCGCGCCGAGAATTACAGTGAATGGGAAACTTCGGAGGGCAAGCGCGGTTGCTCCTGCGCGGGGGAAAGCTCCCAGTCTCGGGCCCCGGGAGATATGCAGGACCCGATCTGAGCCTCGCCCGGTCTAGTTTCCCAGGCGGTTGAGTGCGGTCCACTCCTGTTCCGTCACCGGTTGGATCGACAGCCGCCCCTGCTTCACCAGCACCATCTCTGCCAGCGCCGGGTTCTGCTTGATGTCTTTCAGGGGCACCGGGTTGGCGAATGCACTTTGCCACTGGATATCCACGCAGAACCAGCGAGGGTTTTTGCTGCTCGCCTTGGGGTCGAAGTATTTGCTCTCGGGATCGAATTGCGCCGGGTCCGGGTAGGCCGCACGCACCACTTTGGCGGTACCGGCGACCGCCGGCACCTTGCAGGCACTGTGATAGAAGAGTACGCCATCCCCCTCGCGGACCCCGTCGCGGAGGAAATTTCGCGCCTGATAGTTGCGAATGCCATCCCAGCGCCCGATCTGACCCGGTTCCTGCTTCAGGTCAGTCAGGCTGTATTCATCCGGTTCCGACTTGAATAGCCAGTAGTTCATCCTGTTTTCTCCCGCTGCCTGCGGCAGCCTGTCTATCTGGTGCGTTTGGCGGTATTTCGCCCGCGGCGGTGGTGGATTAGGCTATTTTCCCAGATTGGCGCGCTATCTGCGCCGTATATGGAGCATTATGGGTACTTCGGTTTTTAACTGGCTGTCGCAAAAGCTGGCGTCGCCGCGCAACCAGTACTGGGCGCTGCAGTGCAGCGGCTGGGGTGGCTATACGCTGCTGACCTTCGTCGGCAGCTTTTTCTGGGTGGCGAATCACTGGCTCCACACCGGCTATATCGCCGTGGCTACCGCTTCCGGGGTTGCCATCACCGAGGTCATGCGCCGCGGCTTCCAGCGCCTGTGGGACAAGCCGCCGGCCAACCGCCTGCTGGGCACCCTGGGCGTGGTGATCCTGGGTGCGGCAGTCTGGGCCGCGATCAAGTTTGGCGGCTCGCTGTGGCTGTATGGCAAGGAGAGCGACGAGCACCCGGTGGTGCTCGCCATCTACTGGTTCTCCTACTCGTTCCTGATCTACATGACCTGGACCGCGCTGTACTATGGCATCAAGTACTACCAGACTTCCCTGCAGCAGCAGGAAAAGGCCCTGAGGGCGGAGTCCATAGCGCACCAGTCGCAGCTGAAGATGCTGCGCTACCAACTGAACCCCCATTTTCTGTTCAATACCCTGAACGCCATTTCCACCCTGATCCTGGAGCAGGACGGCAAGACGGCGAACAAAATGGTCACCCGGCTATCCCAGTTCCTGCGCCACTCTCTGGACAACGACCCGATGCAGAAGGTTACCCTGGCGAAAGAGGTGGAGGCGCTGCAACTCTACCTGGATATCGAGAAGGTGCGTTTTGCCGACCGCCTGCAGGTCAATGTGGACCTGGATGGCGATGCCCCCCGGGGACTGGTGCCGAGCCTGTTATTGCAACCTTTGGTGGAAAATGCCATCAAATACGGTATCTCCCAGCGGGAGCAGGGCGGGGAGATCAATATCCGCGCGCGGGTATTTGCCGGCGAGTTGCTGATTGAGGTCAGCGACAACGGCCCCGGTGTGCCGGAATCCGAACTCGCCGGGCTGGGCCTCGGCGGCGGCGTGGGCATCCGCAACACCTGCGAACGCCTGCGCGCCCTGTACGGCAACGAACAGAAAACCCGTTTTGCCAATTTGCCCCGGGGTGGTTTGGCGGTAAACCTGCGACTTCCGTTTGAACAGGAATAACCACAATTCAGAGGCGGTGAGAGCACCATGACCGGTAGCAGTGAAACCTTAAAGACCATTATTGTCGACGACGAACCGCTGGCCCGCCGCGGCCTGCGTTTGCGGCTGGAAAATCTCGGTGGGGTGGAGATTGTCGCGGAATGTGGCAATGGCCGCGAGGCGCAGGAAAAAATTCTGGAGCTGCGTCCGGATGTGGTTTTCCTGGATATCCAGATGCCGGGCATCAGCGGGCTGGAACTGGTGCAGCTGTTGCCGCGGGAGGAGCTGCCGCAGGTGGTGTTCGTGACCGCTTACGACCAGTACGCGGTAGAGGCGTTCGAGGTGAGCGCAGTGGACTATGTGCTGAAGCCGATCGAAGAGGATCGCCTGGAACTGGCACTGCAACGCGTGCGCGAGAAGCTGGGCAGTGAGAACCTGGCGGCCCAGCGCGAGCAGTTGCTGGAGGCGGTGGCGGACCTTACCCATGAGACACCGCAGGCGCTGGAGAAAAAACTGGCGGCGGGTGAGCTGGGAGGCAACCGCTACCCGGAAAAAATCGCGATCAAGGACTCCGGCAAGATTACCCTGGTACCGGCGCGGGATATCGACTGGATTGATGCCGCCGGTGACTATATGTGCGTGCACGCGAATGGCGAAACCCACGTGATGCGCATCACCATGAAGGAGCTGGAGCAGCAGCTGGACCCGAAGGTGTTCCAGCGCATTCACCGCTCCACCATTGTCAATTTACAGCGGGTGCAGGAGATCTGCGCGCATATCAATGGCGAATATCACCTGGTGCTGAATAACGGCGAGCGCTTGAAAATGAGCCGCAGCTACAAGAACAAGGTCCAGCACTTTATATAAGTCCACCGCCCGCGGCACCGCCGCAACGCTGTGATCGAACGGTCATGGAAAATTACTCTCGTGAATCCGTCAGGCTGAGACTAAAACTCCAGCTCTGACGGATTTCCGCAACCGAGAGATCGCCATGGCCACAGAATCGCAGTCTTCCTCCGAACTCAATCTCGCTACCCGCCCGCTGCTGCACTCCCTTGCGGAAAACTGGTGGTTGCTGCTATTGCGCGGCCTGCTGGGGATCCTGTTTGGCGTACTGACATTTGTCTGGCCGGCCATCAGTCTGTTCAGCCTGATCATCCTGTTTGGTGCCTATACCCTGGTGGACGGTGTCTTTGCCCTGTATTCCGCATTCAAGGGCGGCAAGCGGAAAGGCATAGGCTGGCTGTTCTTTGTCGGTCTCACCGGCGTGGCCGCCGGTATCATCACCTTTGTCTATCCGCAGGTTACCGCCCTGGTGCTGGTGATCTTTATCGGCGCCTGGGCACTGGTGCGGGGCATTTTTGAGATCATCGGCGCTATCCGCCTGCGCAAGGAAATTGAACACGAGTGGCTGTTGATTTTTGCCGGCCTCATTTCCGTGTTGTTCGGGCTGGCATTGCTGGTGAGCCCGGGCGCCGGCGCGCTGGCACTATTGTGGCTGATCGGCAGCTACGCCATTGTGTTTGGCTGCATTCTGGTGTGGCTTGCACTGCGCCTGCGTAAATTGGCACATAAAACGCATACCTGATTGAGGTAAATTGTCGGTACTTGAACCGGAAACCAGCGCCGGGCAAACTGCCAGAGAGCGAACCAGTATGCGACTGGTTCTTAGCAACAGGCCATAACAACGATAACGAGCCATACATGAGCGAAGCACTCATTGTTCTCGATCCCGCTGCGGAAAAGAGCCTGCAGCAGCAGATCCGGGAAAAACTCATTCAGGGCATTCTTTCCGGCAGCATTCCCGCGGGGCACAAGATGCCCTCCTCCCGCGGTATGGCCGAGCAGCTGAGTGTGGCGCGCAACACCGTGGTACTGGCCTACCAGCAACTGGTGGATGATGGGTTTCTGGTAACCCGGGAGCGCAGCGGGTTTTACGTCAGCGAGACGGTGTCCCAGCAGGGTGTGGTGAGCCACGGTGTCGGGGAGCTGCCCCGCAGCGGCGATGATGACCGCAACTTCTGGCGTAAGCACTGCAATCCGGTTTCCGTCAGCCGGCGCGCGTTGCAGGCGCGCCCCGCCAACTGGCTTCAGTATCCCTACCCCTTTGTCAGCAATGAATACGACCCCAGGCTTTATCCCGGCAGTGAATGGCGTGAGTGCACGCGGGATATCTTTACCGCGCGGGAGGTCGCGCAGTGGGCGACCCTGGGCAACAATGACGACGACCGCAACCTTGTAGAACAGATCTGTACCCGCCTGCTGCCCCGCCGGGGGATTTATGTAGAGCCGGGTCAGATCCTTTTGACCAGCGGGCTCGAGCAGGCCTGTTACCTGTTGGGAGAGCTGTTGCTTGGGCCCGGGCGCAAGCTGGGATTGGTGCAGCCGGTCGCCGGGGAAACCGGAGAAATTTTCCGGCGTACCGGGGTGCAGTTTCTACCGTTGTCACAGGACGCAGATGGTCCTCTGCTGGATGAACGTTTCCGAAGCGCCAGCTGCCTCTACCTGCAACCCAATGTGCACAATCCCACCGCCGTCACCACCAGTCTCGAACGCCGCCGGCAGTTGCTGAAGCAGGTGGCAGAGCAGAAAGCGGTGGTGATTGAAAACGACTGTGACCATGATTTCTGTTACCACGGCAGCCCGCTTCCGCCGCTGAAAAGCATGGAGGGGGGAAGCCCGGTGATCTACCTCTATCAGTTCCCCAAAATCATTGATCCGGGGATGCAGTTGGCCTTTGTGGTTGCCCCCAAGCCGGTGGTCCAGCGCCTGCGCGCACTGCGCTATACCCTGCGGGAACGGGCGCCGGCCGTGAACCAGCGCCTGCTGGCGAAGTTTATCGCTTCCGGCCACCTGGATGCGGCGCTGTTCAAGATCACCCAGCAATTGCGTGAGCGCTGGAGCGCCCTGGGGGAAGCGCTGATGTACCACTTGCCAAAACTCAAAGTCCGCCGTGCCAGCTGCGGCACTGCCTGCTGGCTTGAGCTTCCGGAAAATATAGATGCGGCACAATTGCAGGTCAGCGCCGAGCAAAATGGCCTGTTGCTGGAGGCGGTCAAGGATGGCAGCGCGGTGCGCCTGGGCTTTTCTGCAATCGATGCCGACAGGATCGAGCCGGGAGTCAAGGTGTTGGCGCGTTTAATCAACGGAGAGTTGCAGGCGGAAGAGGAAACGCTCGAAGCTGCCGGTGGCCGCCGTCTGCGTGCGCAGGACCTGCAGCGGGAAATGCCCGGTGCGATTTTCCTGGGCACCAACACCCTTGGTGAGTCTTACCGTATTGAGCTCAGGGCCGATGGCACCATGCTGGGCTATTCGCGCAATGACGTGGATATGGACGAGACGGACACCGGCCGCTGGTGGCTGGATGGGGATCACTGGGTGCGCCAGTGGCGCACCTGGTCCTATGGCCGCAAGGCGAGCTTTCACGTAGTGACAGATGGCCACCGCATCAAGTGGTTCAACGACGTCGGCAAGTTGATTGATGCCGCCATTATCGCCAATAAATAACTTTCACGCAGTGGCGGCATCGAGTTTCGCTGCGGCCGGTATCGCCGCGAGGCAAACCGCCAGCATCGCAGTGGCAATAACGACCAGCTGCGTATAAGTCCCACCGCCGGTAATAAAATATCCCGCGAGCAGTGGCCCGCAAGCCAGGCCGCACTTTGACGCAAAGCCGCCGAATGCCCCCATTTGCCCTGCGCTATCAAACCGCGAAGCCATGGTTAGAAAATAGGGCACGCAAAAAGCCCAGGTCACACCGGTCACCACATTGGCCATGATGAATATTGGCTTGATATTGCTGAATGCAAACATTGCCAGCCCCACCAGCGTCACAATCAGTGCCACCGCCAGCGGCCCGGCCAACGGGAAACGTTGCCCGGTGACTGCTGCCAGTGCAGCACCGCCGATGGCGATAAGATTGGCCCAGAACAGGGTTTTACTGATAAAGCCCAGCGGCAGTTCAAATGATTTGCCCAGGTCAAAGATAAACGCGAATAGGGCCATATTGGCAAACTGGAAACAGAACAGTGCAATCAGGGTAATGATGATGGGGCCGAAGCGAACCGCGGGCGTCCCCGCTGTCGAGGATGAGCGCTGTGCCACCTCGTCCGTTGGCAGCGGGTAGTCCGCGATCAGCGGCAACATCAGGAGTGTGATCAGGCTGAAAGTAATCAGCGCGTAAAAGGGCACATAAGTCCCGTGCTGTGCCACCAGTTCTGGCAACAACAGCAGGCCCAGTGCACCGCCGGTGTATTGCACCAGCAGCACCATGCTGTAACTGCGCCCGGCGATACCGCTGCGGGCGATTACGGCAAATCCAAGCCCCACCAGCGCGCCACCGAGAATGCCGTGGACCAGTCGCAGTGGGATCAGCAGGTCGAGGTTGGCCAGCTGGATGGTGATGACGTCCATGCCAATGGAGCAGCACAGCAGGAGTGCGGCCAATTGCTTCCAGCGCGGGATATGGCGGATCAGCCAGGAAATGCAGAAGGCGCCGATTACGGCACCAATGGTGTTGGCAAAAGTAATCTGCCCGGCCTGTTCCGCGGATAGCCCGGCACCGGCCATCAGTGCATCCACGATGACCGGGAAAATATTGACATAGTAGAGACCGGCGGAAGACAGGAAGGCCAGAAGTACGCTCGCGACCCAGCTATCGCTGGAGCGAAATGCGGCGATAGCGTGCCGCAGTGAGTAGCCGTTCTGTTCCTGCTGCCCTGGAGATACTGCCTGGTCGCTGGAATTGTGCATAACCGCTCCGGAAATCATTATCGGTGTTATTCGGGCCGGTACAGTACCGGCGATGATCCGGACCAAAGCTAACTTATTACACGCGACGGGATAGTGCCAGTTGCCGGTCACCGTTGGATCCAACCACCCCTTCCACCCTCCTGATCGGCCCAGTATCCCGGTTGGCCTCATGACGTGCGCCGATCTGGCCCTATAGGCCCGGCCTGTGCTGGGCCAATATAAGGCCAACTCGGGATGGCCTTGTACCACCCCGGGAGGCAGAACCGGGGCTGGGGCCGCCGGATTCACTACAGAATAAGCAGGAACCGGTGTGTGATGAGTAATAGAAGCAGCCCTTTCGGTATCGCAGCTCTTCAGCTCAAGCTGGAAGAAACAGACAACCTGGAGTTGCTGCTGCAGAAAATCCAGCGCACCAAGTTGCGTTACCCCTGGGTAAAGATGGTGGTGCTGAGCGAACTTGCCTTGCGTGGGGTCGGTGCGCAACACGCAAAAGAGCTGCCGTCCCCGGAAGAAGCGGCATTTTGTCGTGCAGCGCGGGAACTGGGTATCTGGCTGGTGCCCGGTTCCATGTATGAAAAATGCGGCAGTGCGGTGTTCAACACCACGCCGGTTATTAATCCCGCGGGTGAAATCGTCGATCGCTATCGCAAGATCTACCCCTTCCTGCCCTATGAAAAAGGCGTCACTGCCGGTGACCAGTTCGTGGTGTTTGATGTGCCGGAAGTTGGGCGTTTTGGCGTTTCTATCTGTTATGACATCTGGTTCCCGGAAACGACCCGTGCACTGGCGTGGCTCGGTGCCGAAGTCCTGATACATCCGACCAAAACCGACACCATCGACCGCCAGGATGAGCTCTCCATCGTGCGTGCCAGCGCGGTGATGAACCAGTGCTACGTAGTGGATGTGAACTCCGCAGGGGCCCAGGGGGTGGGTCGATCCATCGTCGTTGGCCCGGAAGGAGAAACGATTCACGAGGCGTCGGTAGACGAAGAAATTATTGCATTTGAAATAGATGTGGAAAAAGTAACCCGGGTTCGAGAGCGCGGCATGAAAGGCCTGGGGCAAACACTTAAAAGTTTCCGCGACGGGCGGGTGCAATATCCCCAGTATCAGCTCGGTGCGGTTTCATCCGCGCTGGAGAAGCTGGGCCCGCTGAAAGTTCCCGAATAACCAGCAGTCAATATCGCAACAGGAAAACTGGACCATTCGGTATACACTAACTGGCACTAGGTTTATGCCAATGACAGCGACAAGAATCTTTTACAGGTAATCGCGGGCGCAGTCCGGCCGGCAAATAAATTCAAAATAAGAGAACCAAACCTAGTCGAGGGCAGCATGAAACAACTATCCAATCAGGGGTTTTGCAAGTCCATTCTGGCAGGTGCCGTAGCGGCAGTGTCTGCGGGGACACTGGCAGCAGCGCCACAGATATCGGTTGCGCAGAGCGTCGAGCCGATCGAGGAAATCGTCGTAACCGCGACCCGCCGTGCACAGAGCGTACAGGATATTCCCTACAATATTTCTGCGGTGTCCGGCGACGAGCTGGAGGCAAGCCAGATTACCGACGCGGCGGAAATGATGCGCAGCGTTCCGGGGCTGACGGTTGTCGATCGCGGCTACCGAAATTCAGGCACGGTCAACGGTGTCATTATTCGCGGCATGAACGTGGATACCGGAGCCAATGGTGACGTACCGCTATCCGCGGTGCCCACGGTAGCTACCTACATCGACGATACCCCCCTATATGGCAACTTCGTGCTGAAAGATATTGAGCGGGTGGAAGTGCTGCGCGGCCCCCAGGGCACGCTTTACGGTTCCGGTTCTCTTGCGGGGACTGTCCGTTACATCATGGCCAAGCCGTCCACGGAGGGCTTTGAGGCCAAAGTCGCCACCAGTGTCAGCCAGACCGAAGGCTCTGAGGGCACCAATCTCAGTGCCGATGCCCTGGTGAATATGCCGCTCGGGGACAAGATGGCACTGCGCGCGTACGCCGGAACCATCGATAATGACGGTATCGTAGATTACACGAACGTGTACGAATTGAATTCTGCGGGGGCGCCGGTCGCCGCTGGAGGCGATATCGCCGCGGGTGCGCCGATCTTCCGCCGGGTGGAAGATGCGGACACCGTGGAAATTTCCTATGCGCGGGCGGCGCTGCTGATCGAGCCCAGCGACCAGTTCAGCGTACTGCTCTCTCACCAGATGCAGAGCGATGAGATTGGCGGGCGCCGCCAGGTCACGCGGGGCACCAACTGGGTCGGCGGTGAGGAGGAATTCTACGATGACTACGAAAATGGCGCGGTAACCCTGGAACCCTCCGAGCGCGACGTCTCCCTGACATCCATGGAGATATCCCTGGATATGGGTTTTGCCACGTTTACCTCCAGTACTTCCAGTTACTCCCATGACGGTATCGCGATCAGCGACAATTCCGGTTTCTATGCCCAGAACAACTGGTTCGCCGCATACTACGGTGGTTCTCCGCGCCCACTGGCAAAAGCCGAACGCTTTTACGAAGACAGCGCCCTGGTGCAGGAGATCCGACTGGTTTCCAACGGCGATAACTTCGTGGACTGGGTAGCCGGTTTCTATTACATGGACCAGGACAGCGATGCCGGACAGAATAGCTATATGCCGGGTTGGGCTGAATGGGCTTCTGTTGCGCCTGCTGTCTATACAGATGGCATTTCCTTTGCCGAGGAATTTACTGGCTGGGGCGCCAATGTCCAGGATCAAGACTTCTATTTCAGGCGCAACCAGAACTTTACCGATGCCGCCGTATTCGGTGAAACCACGTTCAACTTCAGCGATACCTTCCGGATGACGCTGGGCCTGCGTGCGTTTGATAACAAGTTGACCAACGACTCGGTGCTGCAGCTGCCTATCTGGCCAGAGCCGGAAGAGAGCACCCGGGCCAGTTTCACCACCGAGGATGAGGATACCCTGCTGAAGGCGAACGTCTCCTGGGATATGACCGAGCGCACCATGCTCTACGCCACGGTGTCCGAAGGCTATCGCCGCGGCGGCGCCAATGCGGTGCCGCTGGCCGGTGGTTTTGCAGAGAGCCCGGATTACCTGCAGTACGGCGCCGACCAGGTGATGAACTACGAGCTCGGTATCAAGGGGGCGACCGACGCAATGCGTTACACCGTGTCACTGTTCCGCATGGACTGGACGGATCCGCAGTTGAATACCGCCACCGCCAACTGGGGATTTTTCGCTGCGGTTAATGGCGATGAGGCGCGCACCCAGGGACTGGAAGTCGAACTTGAAGGCAACCTGAGCGAGAGCGTTCACTACAGCATGGGTTATGCCTTTGTGGATGCGGAACTTACGTCTGACTTCTATCAGCCCTATGGTAACTGGCAGGGCGACGGCATTCTGGGTGAGTTCATGGTCGCCGAGGCTGGCGCCACCCTGCCGGGTACTGCCGAGCACACGCTGTCGGTCTCCCTGGATCACACCACCAGCGTTGCGGAAGGCTTTACCCTGGTTTCGCGTCTCGGTGGCTACTACCAGTCGGAAACCACCAACGCGATCGGTGCGGGCAGAACCTATGCCGAGTTCGACGCTTTCCAGCTCTGGAATGCCAGCAGTACCCTGGTGGCTGAAGACTGGGATATTACCCTGTTTGCCAAAAACCTGTTCAACGAAGATGGTGTGACCGGCGCTTTGACAGAGGCCCATATGGGCACCGATCCAGCTGAAAACTTCTACGGCAATGCCTCCAAGGATTACATCAGTTTGCCGCGTACGCTGGGACTCTCCGGGCGTTATCATTTCTGATTCCCATTGTTGCTTCACCTAAGTGGTATTCAGCCGGTCTCTGGGCCGGCTTTTTTATGGGAGATATTCGGGTAGACTAAAAGAAAAAGATGAGTGTTATGTCTGGTAACAACCACTATTCGACCGCAACCGAACCGGGCGCGGACGCGAGAAAGGCGTTTGCTGCAGCGAGAAAGTATTTTTTGCGCGGGAACCTGTCCGATGCTCAGCGCTGGGCAGAGGCCGTGCTGGACTTGGCGCCATCCTATATCAGCGGAAGGCGCCTTCTGGCCGACATCCTGATTCAGCGCGGCATGCATCAGGCGGCGCGCGCACAATTGCGACAGGCACTGCAACTGTCATCCGAGCAGCCGGATAAGCGCCTGCCAGTTAAGCTGCATTTTGCTACCAGCTATTTCCGCGAGGGAGACCTGGCAAGCGCCCTGCAGACCCTGCGCTCTACCGAGTTCGCTGCGCTTGCGAAAATCAAAACGTCCACTCTCGGTCAGCTGGGTTACCTGCATACCCTGTGTGAGTCACATGAAACTGCCCTCGAAATCTACGAGGCGGTCCTGTTGCGAGAACCGAATAGCGCGGAAAACCTGTTTAACTGTGCTGCGGCCAACCGTGCAATGGGAAACCTGGAGCGCGCGGAGGCGCTGTACGATCGCGCGATCCAGTTGAACCCTCAGGACTGGGAGGCCTATAAAAATCGCTCAGAACTGCGGAGGCAGTCCACAGATAGAAACCATGTGCGCCAACTGGAGGCGCAGTTGATGGATGACAACAAGCCTGACTTCGCAGCGATCCAGCTGAATTTCGCACTGGCAAAAGAGCTGGAAGACCTGGGGGATTATTCGCGCAGCTTCAGTGTACTGCAGAGCGGCAGCGAGGTACGGCGGAAGCATATTGAATACGATGTCGCCCGTGATCTGGATACCATGTCGGCCATTTCCGGGAATTTTGCTGCGGACTTCCTGTCAGCGCCCGAGGTGCCACATGACCGGGGGAAGAATATTATTTTCATACTCGGAATGCCGCGCACGGGGTCGACACTTCTCGACCGGATTCTGTGTGCCGCCCCCGGAGTGGTCTCTGCCGGTGAGCCAGACACCTTTGCGCGCTTGCTTTTACAGGTGGCGGCTGAAAGTGGAAATGCACAAGATGAAAATGTAATCCTCAGTGCTGGAGAAACGATTGATATCAATCGGGTGGGAGTGGCATACGAAAAGCAGATGCATGCAAGGGCGCAGCTGCTTGGGGGGCAGCGAATAATTGACAAGAACCCGATGAATTTCCTCTATCTCGGCTGGATTGCAAGGGCCCTGCCAGCGGCCAAAATTATCCATCTGCAACGTGATCCGATGGATACCTGTTATGCGATCTACAAGACTCTTTTCAAGAGCGCATATCCATTTTCATATCGGCAGAAGGAGCTTGCCAGGTATTACTGCGGTTATCGCGAGTTGATGGCGCACTGGTGTCAAGTCGTGCCGGACCGCATTATTGAACTCGATTATGAGCAACTGGTCAGTGATCTCCCCGCGGCTGGTCGGCGTATTTTTCGGCAATGCGCACTATCTTGGGATGATGCAATTCAGGATACCTATTACGGCCGCGGACAGGGAACTGCTACCGCCAGTGCTGCGCAGGTGCGCCAACCGGTCTACCGATCATCTCTGGAAAAGTGGAAGCATTATCGCGCGGAATTGCAGCCGATGGTGGATGTACTGGATGCGGCGGGGCTGTTCGAGCCCGCTTGATGTAGCGGAATAAAAAAAGGGGCAGCCAGATACGGCTGCCCCTTTTTCTTGCCCGGAATGGGGCGTTTAATTGCTGCCAGCAATAGTATTGAGCAGTTCTGTTCCTTTTTCTTTCAATGCCATACACAAACTGATGCTTTCCTCGGTCTGCGCCATGGCGCGCTCGTAACCGGGCACCAGTTTGCTGTCACTGGCGAACAGCGCCTGTACCCCTTTCAGGGATTCCCGGTCGCAGAAACTGGCGGCAAAGCGCGGTGTGTTGCGTCGCCACTGCTCCGGGATTTTGTTTACCACTGCCGGGAAGTTGCTGCGCAGCCAGTTCCAGTTTTGCGCCTGCAGCGCCGGTTCTGCCATGGCGTTGCGGATCAGGCCAAAGGCTTCCCGCGCCCCCATGTCTTCGCTGAGAGCGAGGGTGTGAATGGTATCCAGCAGTGCCGGGTCGGTAACCCGGCCCAGCGCTTCGGCACTGGCGTTGTCAAATAGCGGGTCGTCCATTTCGCTGCGCACCTGGATCAGGTGATTGACGAAATCCTTGCCGGAATCCTGCACGGCGACGGTCAGGGCGCTCTCGTACAGGTCCGAGTTCAGGGCTTTGGCATCCTTCTGCTGACCGAAACCGGTAAACGCCAGCGCCTTTGCCAGCAACATTTCGCGGGTGTCCGCGTCCTTCGCTTCCAGCGCGAGGAATCCCAGCAGCTGGCTGTACAGGAGCTTGCTTTCGTTATCGCTGTTGGACGCCAGTTGCTGTGCCTTTTTCCCGTACAGCTTCTTCAGGAAGGCCTGCCAGTTATCCGCCTGTTCAGTGCCCACGTAGTGGTCGGCATATTTGGCGAGGTAGCCAAGAGGTGCCGCCACCACCTGGCGCTTGTCGGAGCCAGCGGATTTCTCGATCACGGCGATCAGAGTTTGCGGTTGCAACTGGCCCGCTTCGAAGCCGGCAAAGGCGCTGTCGATCACTGCCAACTGTTCGGTGGGTTTCAGGGTGTCGAACCGCTCCAGTAGTGCTGCCCAGATCTTCTCGTCCATAGCAAAGCGGTAATAGCCGCTGCCGTTGACGTTGGGCAGTATCCACTGCGGGCACTGGCCACCAGAGATATCCACAACCTGTTGCTGTTCGGTCAGGAATTCACATTGGGCATCGCCGGAGCTGCTGCGCAGGCAAAACGGAATGCTCCAGGTGCTGCCGGTGCCGGCAATCGGAGAGCCCAGTGGCTTGTAGCGCTGCTGCTTGACATGCACCTTGGCGGCACCCTTGGTGTTGCAGTCCAGGGTCAGTTGCAGCAGTGGCACACCCTTCTGTTCCACAAAGGTGCGGAAGGTGTCGGTGAGCTGCGGGCTGTTGGTTTCCTCGCCGATCACCTTGTAGAAGTCGGGGGAGTTCGCCACGCCATCGGCAAAAGTTTCGATATAGCGACCCAGCGCCGGGCGGAAGGTGTCTGCGCCGAAGTACTCGTCCACCATGTGGATAACGCCCAGGCTCTTGGCGTAGGTGATGGCATCGTAGGCGTTGCGGATATCATTGTTGTCATCGATCGGCTCGCGAATGGCGCGGGTGCTGGCCAGCGAATCGAGCTTCATGGCGCTGATGGCACGCACCGCGGCATTCAGGTCGTGGCCGCCGTCCGGTTCCATCAGGGTCAGTACCAGCGGGGTACCCCAGGTGGCAAAGCCCTCTTTCAGCCACAGGTCGTCCCACCACGGCGGGGTCACCAGGTTGCCGAACCACATATGGGCGATCTCGTGGGCATGCACACCCAGCAGGGCCAGGCGCAGGCCGGGAGCCGGCTCGTCGCCCTCTACCAGGATGCGCTGTTCGCGGTAGGTAATGGCAGCAGAGAGCTCGGTGGCGCCACTGGGCCACTGGGGTGCGGCGACGATATCCAGTTTCTTGAACGGATAGGGCCGCTGCAGTTGTTCCTCGTAGATGCGCAGCATCTCGGGCGTGACGTCGAGGATGTACTTAAGGTCCTTGCCGCGGCCCTTGCGCGCGAAGCCGCGCAGGGGCAGTGCCTGCTTGCGGTACTCGTTGGCGGGAATCGCCGGGCGCTCCACCACGTCGAACGGGCCTACCGCCAGCGACAGCAGATAGGTGGGCATGGGGCGGGTCTGCTCGAAAGTGACCTTTTCCATGCCTTCGCCGGCATCGCTGCGGCTGGCTTCCGGCGCGTTGCCGATGGCCTTGTAGCCCTTGGGAATGGTCAGGCTGATGTCGTAGGTGGCCTTCAATCCCGGCTCATCGAAACCGGGCAGGAAGCGACGGGCCTGGATCGACTCGGATTTGGCCAGCGCGTATGCATCGCCTTTCTCCTCGACCTTGAACAGGCCGGCGAGGTTCTTGTCGAAGGGGGCGTTGTACTGGATGCGCAGGGTGATTTTGCCTGCGGGTACGCCCTCGGCGAAATCTACCCGCACCACGCCGCTGTCGAGCAGCTGGCGGTAGCTGGCAGATACCGGGGCGTCCTGCCCCGGGACCAGGGCTTGGATTTCGGTGACGTCGATGTTGTTGCCGTGCATCCAGATATGGTCTGCGGCTTTGTCCAGTTCGATGTCGATTTCCACCTGGCCGCCGAAGCGATCCTTGCGCGGGTCCAGGTTGAGGTCGAGCCGGTAGGCAGTTGGGCGCACGCCGTCGGGCAATTTGCCCGCGGGGGCATCTGCGGCCTCTGCCGGCGCGGGTTCCGCTGCCGGCTGCGGGACGGCTTTGGCGCTTTCTTCCGCCGCTGGCTTGTCGGTGTCCGGTGTGGTTTTTGGGGAGTTGTCGCAGCCGCCGAGGAGAATGAGTCCGGCGAGAAGCGTGGTGAGGGCAATCTGTCGCATAAGGTTAGAAATTGTTGGAAATTTTTTGGGCAAAGGTTTTCCAATTGTAGCGGTTTGTACCCCGACATCTGCAGGGGGATAGGACAGAGTGCGGTGGGTGTGCGTTGGGTGGAGTTTGGCGCCTGGGTTGGCTGCCGGTCGCGTGGGGCCGTGCCCTGGGAAGGGGCTGGGCCGCGGACTTGCTAGTCAGCCACTGGCGAAAGTGACCACTCGGTCCCGGCAATCGGACTGAATACGGAGTTCTGGCGTTGAATTGTTCTTTTTTTAGCCAGCAAAAACGGGTAAGGTGACAACTCGCGCAATGTTGTTCAAAAAAACAACAGTTGTTTCGAGTACGCAATCCAGGTGGCCAGAATATGTTTTCACGATTCATCGCTTCCATAGTCATAATTTCCAGTGCGCTGCTGTTTACCAGTGGTGCCATGGCCGACAATCTGGCCAAAGACACCTGGCATCAAATTGACAGCGCTAACTTTCAGATTATCACCAATGGTGACCCGCAGGCCGTGCGCAGTCTGGCGCGGGATCTGGAACGCTATCGCGCGGTGGCCCTGAGCCTGCTCGGCGCCAAGGACGATGGCGCCAAGCTGACCATCTACGCCGCTGCGGACCGCAAAAGCTACGCCGGCCTGGTGGGTGAGGACCTGTCCGAAATGACCAACGGTCTGTTTGATACCACCGCCGAGGGCAGTTACGCCCTAGTGAACCTGGATGGTCGCACCGGCGAGCGCCAGCTGGAAGCCCGTGAATTCCTGTTTCACGAGTACACGCACTTCCTGAGCTACAACGGTACCACCACGCATTACCCCTACTGGTACAGCGAAGGGTTTGCCGAGTTCATGTCCACCATGACCTTTGGTCCCGGCGACTCCTACGAGATCGGCGCGATCCCCGGCGAGCGCGCCATGACCCTGCTGTATACCAGCCCGATGCCGCTGCAGCAGTTGCTGACCGCTACCGCTTACAACACGCCGGATGAAGAGAAAGGTCGCGTTTATGCCAGTGGCTGGATGCTGGCCCACTGGATCATCATGCAGAGTGGCAAGGCCGAGGAATTCAAGGGTTTCATCAAGGACTACAACGACGGTGCCGACCCGGTGAAGGCACTGGTGAAAAACCTGGGTATGTCGATTGAGGAAATCGAGACCGAGTACAACGCCCAGTTCCAGAACGGCAGCTTCAAAATGGCCCGCGGTAAAGTACCCGCTAGCTTCAAGCCCGTTCGCCCGAAAATGACAGCGCTGTCCGAAAAGCGGGCAGTACTGGAGCTGGCCCAGTTCGTGGTGAAGTCCGGCTACAACATGGAAAGCCTGGAACCGCTGATGAAGTATGCGGACGAGGAGGGTCTTTATTCTCCGAAGCTGATGGCGGTACGCGCAGACGCTGCGACCCGCATTGGTGACTTTGATGGCGCCGCGCACCTGCTGGCCCAGGTAGCACCGTCTGATCGCAACAATAACTGGTACCGCAAGGCCCAGGCCTGGTTGTGGCTGAACCGCCAGATCAACACCTTTGGTGAAGACCGCAACAAGACCATGCTGAAGCAGGCCCGCGACCAGTTTGTGTACCTGGTTAACAACCAGTCGGACCAGGCGATGCACTGGTACGGTCTGGCGATCACCCTGGAGATGCTCGGATACCCGAAAAAGCAGTACACCGACATGCTGGAGCAGGCTTACCTGCGCGCCCCCCGGGAGCAGCACATCGCCCAGTGGATGGCACAGGAACTGTATAACCAGAAGGATGCGGACTACTTTGCCGAGGTTGCCCAGCCGCTGATGCTGGAGATGACCAATGAAGCCGAGTACAACCAGATGAAGATGATGCTCGCGGAGCTGAGCCCGAACAAGAAGGCCGAGGCCGGCAGCAAAGCCGCAAGCAAGCGCGCAGCAGCAAAAGATGCTGAAAAAGGAACCGCCAAGGGAGGTGCCGTCATCTCGGCACCTTGAAGGTCGCGCTTCGGCGCAGACCAACAGTTGATACGGGGAGCATTGCTCCCCTTTTTTATTCATAAAAAAACTAGATTTCGTAGAGTTCCAGTGGCAACCCGTCCGGATCGCTGAAAAAGGTAAAGCGGCTGCCGGTGTATTCATCCACCCTTACCGGCTCGACCTCCACTCCCTGCGCCTCCAGTGCATTCTTGCAGGTCACCACCGAGTCCACCGCAAACGCCAGGTGACGCAGGCCCTGAGCCTCCGGATAGCTCGGTCGCGCCGGCGCATCGGGGAAGGAAAACAATTCCACCTGACTTCCGTCCGGCAGTTGCAGGTCCAGCTTCCAGGAATCCCGCGCGGCGCGGTAGTTTTCCGCAATTACTTTAAGCCCAAGAATCTGGGTATAGAAATATTTCGAGCGCACATAGTCAGAGCAGATGATGGCGGCGTGGTGAATGGATTTCAGCATATTCAGGCCAGCGGAAGATATACGTCGGTAATCATGTCGGGCTCTTTGATATCCGGGCCTACGTTGACATAGTGAAAAATGATCGGGTAGTCCGCCATCTGTTCACCACTGCGCGGCAGCCACACGCTGTAAAGGTGGTCCGCCGCGGTTACCCGGTGTCGTGATCCCAGGTGGCGGGCGCGCGCGCAACGCAATTCCGGGATGGTCTTGCCAATCACGCCAAATTCATTGGGCGCTACCTCTCCGTCAAACGATACACACAGGTCCAGCCGGTATTCTTCCGGGGGCACTGAGAATGGATCGTTGTAGTGCAGACCGTAGCTCCGGTGTTGCGGTGATGGCGGCAGCTGGTTGGCCCTGCGCCAGGCCACCAGGCGCATGATTGACTGGTGTTCGTGTTCCGGTGGCCCGAGGTGCTCGAGCACCGCTACTCTGGTTTCCGGGAATGTGACGATTTGTACATCCATGCTATTTCTCTATAAAACGGAGCTTTAAAAATGAAGCGGGAACTGTTTGGCGAGTGAGCCTGTTGCGGACGAGTGAAGCAAGCAACCCAAAAGCGCGATATTACCGATTACAGTGAGCCAGAATATAGATCTAAACGGCTGCTTTCTGGTTTTGTGCCGCAGTAGCCGTCGCCCGGCCAGAGCCCCGGGCCAGCCGCCCAGCAGGGCGAACAGATGCAGCGTCCGTTCCCGGATTCTCCGGTTCCCCCTGCGGGCTGCGGATTTATCGTAGTAATACAGTGCAAAAGCAATCGCGCTGAGCACGCTGTAATAGACTGATAGGGTCATCCACGGAAGGGCGAGTAACTGCTCGAAACTGCGCATAAATCAGGTGTTGCCTTTGCAAGATCAAAATGGGCTATCGGTCGTGAATGCCTTTACCGTTATGGATATGTGCGGCGTATTTTTCGATCCGGGCTTCCCGGGTTTTGCGCTGTTTTGCCTGGGAGAAGTGCAGTAGATAGCCCCGCTGGCGCCCGGGGGTTAGTGCTGCAAACGCGGCCTTTAAGGCGGGATCCCGCTCGAACCTTTCCCGTAGTTCTTCGGGCACGGAATAGGCCTCGGTCTGCTTGAAGTCCACCTTTTCCCCAGATTGCTCCACCTTGATGGCGTTGCGGATATACTCCTCCAGTCTGGGCTCCAGTGCAGTGATCTGGTGCAGATCGGTGAATGGGATTCGTCGACCAGCCTGAGAGTTTGCGCCTGGTTTTTCCATGATGTTGTCCGGATCCTCCATCAGTGCGCCCTTGAAAAACAAAAGGGCGACTGAGTTTTTGAACCCCTGCAGTATGGCGACATTGCTATCGCTCCAGGTGTAGCAAGGCTTGCCCCATTTTAGGGATTCATGCATGCCGCAGCGCAGTAAAATTTTCCGGAGTGCTTCTGTTTCATCCTTCCAGCATTTTAGGTTATGTACATATTCGTGTACATCTGGGTCGCCTGCTTTCATTTGCAGTTCCTGTCAGTTGATCACTGGTGGTTTGTCAGCCTATTTTTTTCTTTCATATGTTGGGTATTCGTAGGCGCTGTAGTCGATTGCATCAAATACCCAAGGGCTAATTGATTCGGCCTTTCGCTCGGCAATGGTCTTTCCGAAAATTCTCAAGTGGACATCCTCCATTATCCTTTCCAGTTCTGGTCGGTCGGTGATGCCCAGAAATATACCCGCCTGGGTAAAGCCCTCTAAACGATGACGTTCGACATCGGGTGTTCGATAGCCGTTCTTCGAAAGTTTGAATAACTGCTCGAATCGACGCGAAACTTCCGCAATAAAAATATCTTTGTTCATGGCCTTTCCGGTGAGCGAATGATGTAACCAGCGGTTTGCTGTGAGTTGCTTTAATTGTTAATCACCAGCGTCTCGGAGAATAATTGTATGGCAGGTTGGTCCGCGGCGCTGCTCTTGAATGTGAGTGCATTCTGGATCTGGTAGCAAAACCGTTCCGGTCGCAGTGCTATCAGCGATTCCTTTTTAACATAGGTTTCCGCCAGATACGCCGGCAAAAACCCGAGAAACTTCCCCGACAGGATCATCGCCAGCCGCGCTGCCATATGGTTGGCGGTGGAGCGGTTGGGAAACAGGCGGTACAGGTGTGCGGCGCCGGAGAGTACCGCGTGGCTGGGGGCTGCCAGTTCCTGCTGGGTGAGCAGTTCTTCCGCGAGATCTCGTTCGCGTGCACAGGGGTGGTTGGCGCCGCAATACAGCAGTGACTGATGGCTGAACAGGGGCTGGTAGCTGAGGCCGGGGCGGCGGGAATGCAGCGGATTGATTCCGACGTCGGCACGGCCGGCAAGGATTTCCAGTTCCAGCTCCTGGGGTGCCGCCAGCTGGATGTTCAGCTGCAGCTGCGGCGCGCGCTCGCGCAGCCGGGCGATGGTTGCGGGCAGGTCCAGCTGGGGGATTTCCAGTACGTCGTCCGGCAGTACCACGCGCAGCTCGCCGGTGAGCTGGGACTGGATCGCATTCACCTGGCTCTTGAAGTTGGCCAGGTGGCCGTCCAGCTCGGCGATCGCCTGGTACAGGGCCTCGCCCTCGGGGGTGAGCTTGAAGTCGGCGCGGCCGCGGGAGCGCAGGCACAGCTGCATGCCCAGGCGGGTTTCCAGGTCGCTCAGATGCACGCTGATGGTGGAGCGGCTGATATTCAGTGCCACTTCCGCCGGCGCCAGGCCGCCGGCGCGCACTACCTCGCGAAAGACCCGCAGCAGGCGCAGGTCCATATCGCTCAAACGGCCGGAAAGGGCATGTTTGGAGGGGCTGGGCTTGGACATGGGGGACTCCGGTCGCGGCGGTAACTGTGGACAGAAAGGGCCGTGGGAGAGGCTAAAGCAAAGTTTGATAAAGGTAAATTTTAGTTTTAGAGCTTTTACTATTCGCCACCAGACTGCCGGTCCAGAATCCATGCAAATGCCCAAATCACGACTTTTACGGGAATATTCGATGGATCTGAACGCTCTTGAGCAGAAAAGCCTCTTGTTGAAGAAGCAGAACTTTATCAACGGAGAATGGCGGGATGCAGCCGGTAAGTTGGCGGTCACTGACCCGGCAAGCGGCCAGTTGCTGGCGGAAATTGCCGACGGCAGCGCCGCCGATGCGGAGCTGGCAGTGGCCGCGGCCCACGCCGCCTTCCCGGCCTGGAGTTGCAAGACTGCGGGGGAGCGCGCGGCGGTCCTCAAGCGCTGGTACCAGCTGATTGTGGATAACCGCGAGGACCTGGCGCGCCTGTTGACCCTGGAGCAGGGCAAGCCGCTGGCGGAGGCCCTGGGTGAGATCGATTACGGCGCCTCCTTTATCGAGTGGTTCGCGGAGGAGTGCCGCCGCGCCTACGGTCAGACCATTCCCACCCACAACCCGGGCATGCGCCTGTCCACCATCCGCCAGCCGGTGGGTGTGGTGACCTGCATTACCCCGTGGAATTTCCCCAATGCGATGATCACCCGCAAGGCGGCGCCGGCGCTGGCGGCGGGCTGCACCGTGGTGGTGAAGCCGGCGGCGGAGACTCCGCTGTCTGCACTGGCGCTGTGTGCGTTGGCGGAGCAGGCGGGCCTGCCGGCGGGCACCCTGAATGTGGTGGTGGGCAGTGATTCCGCGGCAATCGGCAAGGTGCTGACCCAGGATCCGCGGGTATCCAAGTTCACTTTTACCGGCTCGACCCCGGTGGGCAAGCTGCTGATGGCGCAGTGTGCGAGCACGGTAAAAAAGACGTCCATGGAGCTGGGGGGCAATGCGCCGTTTATCGTGTTCGACGATGCGGATATGGAGGTGGCGGTAACCGCCTGTATCGCGACTAAGATGCGCAATGCGGGCCAGACTTGTGTGTCCACCAACCGCATTTATGTGCACGAGTCGATCCACGATCGGTTTGTGGAGAAGCTGGCGGCGGCAATCGAGAAGTTGCGGCCGGGCCACGGGCTGGAAGATGGCACTACCCTGGGGCCGCTGATTTTCCGCCGGGCGGTGGATCGGGTACACGGCCTGGTGGAAGAGGCGGTGGCGAATGGGGCGAAGCTGGTGCTGGGCGGGGATTTTCTGCCCAATGGTGAAAATTACTATGCGCCGACGCTGTTGACGGAGGTGGACGATTCCATGCGTATTGCGCGGGAGGAAATTTTCGGTCCGCTGGCGGTGGTGCAGAAGTTCCGCGAGGAAGATGAAGTTGTACAGCGCGCCAATAACACGCCGTTCGGGTTGGCGGCTTATGTGATGAGTGAAAACATTCACCGGGCGACCCGGGTGGTTGAGGCGCTGGAATACGGGATGGTGGCCTGTAACGCGGGTGTGTTCTCGACCACGGTGGCGCCGTTTGGCGGGGTCAAGGAATCCGGTATTGGCCGCGAGGGCGGCGTCGAGGGGATGGCCGAGTTCTACGAAACCAAATACTGCTGCTACGGAGTTTGAGCTTTGTAGCTTGGGTGGAGCCTTCTAATTAATTGTGGTGGCGGCAAAGCACCGGGTATCTGTTTTCAGAACCGCTGTGAATACGTCCCTGTAAGCTGCGTCGGCGCCGTCCATGGCGCCGACGCTTCTGAAAACAGATACCCGGTACTTCGCCTTAAATTCTGGCTTTAAAACTTTGTGAGATATTTTTTAATTACTAAACCTTTGGAAAACTCGGAGTGAATCATGTCCGAACTGAATACCAACGCATTCTGGATGCCGTTTACCCCCAACCGCTCTTTCAAGGCGGCGCCGCGCATTGTTGAGCGCGCGGAGGGAATTTACCTGCACGAAAAATCCGGGCGCAAGATTATTGACGCCACTGCGGGGCTGTGGTGTTCCAATGCCGGTCACTGTCGCGCCGAGATCGCGGATGCGATTTCCGAGCAGGCGCGCAAGCTGGATTACAGTTCCATTTTCAATTTCGGCCACGAGCTGAGCTTCGAGTACGCGGAGCGCCTGGTGCAGTACACGCCGGACGGGCTGAACCGGGTGTTCTTTGGCAATTCCGGTTCCGAGGCGGTGGAGTCGGCGCTGAAGATTGCGCTGCAGTACCAGCGCGCGCGGGGCAAGGGTACGCGGACGATGTTTATCGGCCGTGAGAAGGGGTATCACGGGGTGAATTTCGGTGGTATTTCCGTCGGTGGTATTGCGCCGAATTACCAGACTTTCGGTCAGCCGGTGAAGGCGAATCACCTGCGTCATACCCTGGATATCGAGCGCAATGCGTTCAGCAAGGGGCTGCCGGAGCACGGGGTCGAGCTGGCGGAGGATCTGGAGCGGCTGGTGGCGTTCCACGGTGCGGACCAGATTGCGGCGGTGATTGTGGAGCCGTTTGCCGGTGCCGGCGGTGTGATTCTGCCGCCGCAGGGATACCTGCAGCGCCTGCGGGAAATTTGCGACAAGCACGATCTGTTGCTGATTTTTGACGAGGTGATATCCGGCTGGGGTCGTACCGGTTCGCCGTTTGCATCCCAGGAGTTCGGGGTGACGCCGGATATGATCACTTCCGCAAAAGGCATTACCAACGCCACGGTTCCGCTGGGTGCGGTGTTTGTGAGTGACAAGATTTATAACACGGTAATGGATGCGGCGGCAGAAGGTATGGTGGAGTTTTTCCACGGCTATACCTATTCCGCGCATCCGGTTGCCTGTGCCGCGGGTATGGCGACTCTGGATATTTACGACCGCGAGGGGCTGCTGACCCGCGCTTCCGGCGATATCGGCCAGTACTGGGAGAATGCCCTGCACAGCCTGGCGGACCTGGATAATGTGATCGATGTGCGCAATTACGGCCTCGTCGGCGCTATCGAGTTGCGCGCGCCGGAAGCGCTCAAGGGCAAGTTTGGCGGCAAGGCATCGGCACTGGCCTGGGAGGCGGGGGTGATGGCGCGGGGTATCGGCGATGCGCTGTGCATGTCGCCGCCGCTGATTATCGAGACCCACGAAATCGACGCCATCGTGAACACCCTGCGGGATGTGATTTCCGGCCTCGATTAATCCATTCATTTTTTCCTTCCCGGCGCCGGTTGCGGATACCGGCGCCGCTCTCTCCCATTTTCCCTGTCGTACCGTGGCGTCCCGCCGACCTTTGCGCTAATCCTCATTAATGGGATCCGAAGAAGTTACTATGGGGATCACCAGGATGGTGATGAATAGCGCCGGCGCGACAGGATTTTCGCGCCCAGTTCGCAGTTGCCTTCGCGCATTAACTTTCTTGATTTCTGCCCTGTTGCTGGTGGCCTGTGGCTCTGGTGGCAGTAGTGGCGGGGGAGGAAGCAACAGTAGTGGCGGAGGTAGTAGCGGTGGTGGTCGCTCCGCACCACCACCGGCAGAGGAAACCGTGCGCTGTGAGACCTCGGACGAGGACAGTGATTCGGATCAGTGTGGCAGGCTGCTGTTTGCACTCACCGGTGACGAAGGGGATTTTCTGCAATACCGCGTGCGCATCGCCTCGCTGAGTTTGCGGCGTGACGATGGCACCCGGGTAGAGCTGTTGCCGGAAAGCCGGCTGGTGGAATTTACCGATTACAACGAGCTGGCCGCTGCCGCCACCCTGCCGGTGGGTCGCTACGAAAGCTTTGAACTGGTGCTGGACTACAGCGACGCGGAAATCCTGCTGCAGGTCGCGGGTGAGGTGCGCCGGGTTGTGGTGGTGGATGCCGCTGGCGAAGCGGTGGAAGAGGTTTCCGTGAGGGTGCACCTGGATGGCGATAACCCGCTGGTGGTGGATTCCGCGGTGCCCGCTGCCCTGACCCTGGCATTTGATCTCGCCAGTTCCCATGTGGTGAATCCGGTGGATGTCGGTGTGGTGCGGGTGGCGCTGTTCCCGGTACTGGTGGCGGAAGTGGATCCGCTGCCTGCGGTGGCATTCGTGTTTCGCGGCCCGTTGCTCAGCGTCGACGAAGCTGCCAACAGCTACCGAATCGCGGTGCGCCCCAACTACTGGCTTGCGGGTCGCTTTGGCGGGCTCGATGTGCTGACCGGTGCGGATACGGTGTGGCATATCAACGGCGAAACCTATATCGGCGCGGCGGGGCTCAGGGTGCTCGCGGAACAGGATCCGGGAATCGAGACCTTTGCCAGCGGCCGCTTCAAGCGCTTCGAGCGGCTGTTCGTGGCGGACACGGTGCTGGTGGGGGACAGCATTCCGGGGATCAATCTCGATGGTGTCACCGGGCACGTACTGTCGCGCACCGACGACGACCGTATTTTCATCCAGGGTGCGCGCCTGTGGCTCACCGGGCTGGAGCCGGTATACCGGGATATTGTCCAGGTGCAGCTCGACCGCACCACGCGGGTGGTCGATGCGCGTTTCCCCGAAGAGCGCTTTTCCATCGACCGTATTTCCATTGGCCAGCGCGTGCGCATTCTCGGCCAGTGGGATGAAGAAAGTGAAATCATCGAGGCGCGCCGCGCCCATCTGCAGCCGACGCGACTAACCGTCATTACCGAAGAATTCGATCCGCGAACCCTGGATGCACTGTTGGTGGCATTCGGGCGCTGGCCGGCGGGCTGGTTCAATTACCGCGGAACCGGCAGTGATGAGGACAGTGATGCGGATCCAAACCGCTACGAGATCAATGTGGCGGATATCGACATAGCGCCACAGCCACTGGAGGACAATCTTCCGCTGGCGATGTGGGGCTATGTATCCCCGTTCGGCAGCGCGCCGCCGGATTTCTTCGCCCACGCACTGAACGACTTCAGCGAATTCGGCGCGCGCCTGCTGGTGAACTGGGTGCCGGCCTCGGCAGTGCCGTTCAACCAGATAGACCCGATCGGTCTGATTCTGAACCCGGACGCCGGCTTCGGGATTTTTCACGACCTGAGGCGCGCCGCCCTGGTTACCGACATCCTAGAATTTGACGAATTACCGGTGATCGAGCCGCTACCAGACGACGGCGAGCGGGGAATCTACAGCATTGTCCATCGTGGCTACGGCACTGCGGACATTGTGCTCTATTCCAGCTTCAGCAGTTTTGCCGCCGACCTCAGTCTGCGTATCAACCGCGGCGCCACGGTGCGCCGCCTGCATGCCCGCGGCGGCTATGTGCGGGATCGCAACCGGTTTGTTGCCCGCGGTCTCAGCGTGCTGTTGCAGCCGGTGGAGGATACCGGAAACTGAAATCGGGTCAGGCCGAATGATTTTATTGGGATAGGGCATCCACCACCCTAAGCTAAATATGTAGTCGGCCGTGTGGCAAAAGTGCGGGGCCACTGAGAGTCCGGGCGCTCTGTCACAGTTCGCCGTTAGCCACGAAGGTGAGCGGCGCCGCCGGCTACCCTTTTACGTGCGGTCACTTGTTGCGTTGCAGCAGGGTAATGGTGTATCGCCCATTTTTCTCTTTGCCAGGCACGTCTATGCCAAGCACGTGAAAAATAACTGCAAGCCCCGCTATCGCACAAGCTGTGGTAACGGTTGTGACGAGGTGCTCGCGATGGGGACAGTGGGATTTTTCTTTCGCAGGAAGGATCTGTGGCTGCAAGCACAAGTACAAGTGGTTGTGCTGGCGGGTTTGCTGTTGTCTCCCGGGTTTGCCGCATTTGCCCAAGATACCGATCAGGCCAGCCTGGAGCCGGCGGAAGAATACCGTCAGGATCCGGACCGTCAGCGCGCGCTGCCGGGGCCGGCGACCCGAATTCGGGTCGACGGTCAGACCTACTATTTTTCCGGTGGCTATTTCTTTCGTCGCGAGGATGACGGCTATCTGCGTGTGGAGCCGCCGCTTGGGGCCGAGCTCTCTTTCCTGCCCTATGGCAGCAAGGGTTTTGAGATTGACGGCGAGCGCTACTTTCTCAGCGGCACAGGCACCTTCTTCCGCTACAACCCACGCAATCGCAGCTACACCATTACCACGCCGCCCTACGCCTGGCGCCGTTATTACAACGGCGATATTGTCGGTGCCTATGAGGATCGCCTGAATGCGTACGACGCCCCGGTGGAAATCGACGAGCTGCGTGAGCGTGCCGGCATTCCCCGCGCCTATCCACCGGCTTCTCCACCGGCTTCTCCACCGGCATCTCCCGGGGAAATGGATGACACTGGCGTCCCCCTGTTCGAAGCCGACCGCGATCGCTACCGCGACCCGCGCGCGGTCGACTCCCGTCGCCCCTATGCCACGGTACGCCCCGGACGTTACGACGACCGGGCGCTGCTGGAAAACGCCTGCCGCCAGGAAGCCTCAACCGCGGCGCGCCGGGGCAGTTCGCTGGAGCGCCAGCAGCTGCGCCTGTACCAGCGCGCCTACCGGGATTGCATCCAGCGCTACCAGCGTCGCCGCTGAATTCCGCTCATCTACACTGAAAAATGATCGCGCGAATGATGCGCGCGTCCCGCTGTGTCCGGCGCAAATCAGTGACGACCGGCGCGGTTAGCCAACACGTATCGCAGGGAAGCAGATGTCCGCAATCGGCACCGATTACCCCCGTTTAAGATGGGTGATTCAGCAGCTCGTTTTGAGTCTGCTCGCCGCTGCATTCCTGCTGCTCTCCCACCCGGTCAGCGCACAACTCCCCGGCACCGCCAAGCCACAGGAGTTTGAACCGACCGTGCCGGACTTCAACAAGCTGTCTGCAGACTGGTGGACCAACTGGCCGGATGTCACTCTCGAGGAGCGCCAGCAGTGGCTGGAGGAGGTGGAAAAGGCCTGGCTGGAGTGGAGTAAAACCCTGCCCCAGGAAGAGGGCATGGACAAGCGCATCAGCACGGTCAACCTGCGCTTCGATGGCATCCGCAAGGTCTGGGAAAATCGCGAAAAACTCAAGAAAGTTGACCTGCTGAAGGGGGTGACCTTTCCCTCGGCGCCTACCGTTCTGCAGTGGGCAGAGGCGGATGCCGGCGTGGCGCGGGGGCGGCAGCGTGCCAGTGGCCTGCAACTGGAAGTGGCCCAGTTGAATGAAATCGTCCCGCGCTCGCTCAGTCGACTGCGCGAGCAGGTGGTGCAGCTGCGAGAGACGGCCAAAAACGATGCGGATCATATCAGCGGCACGGTGGCCCTTTTCCTGGCCCAGCTGCGGCATTTGCAGGTTCTGGCCGAGCATCACACCATGACCTCCCAGCTCGCTACCTGGGAGGAGGAGCTGGGACACGGCGACAGCGAGCTGACCCGTATGCTGGGCGAGCTGCAGTACAGCGAAGAAGTGACAGAGCAACTGCAGGAGGCGGTAAAAGAGGTTGAGGCATCGCTGGAGAAACTGGCGCGGGAGCGCGGTGTATCCCAGAGCATCATCGTCGAAACTTCCGATACTTCGATCAATGTCGATGAGCAGATCAAGCTCATGGAGGTCAGTGTCGCCTCACTAAAATACCGATTGCAGTCCCGCAAGCAGGAAATACTGCTGGCAATGAACCAGGTGCTTGCTCCGGACGGTGAGAAAACCGAACTCTCGGTCAAGAAAGACCTGATTACCAAGGCGCAGGCGGTGCGCGAAACCCTCGCGCGGCAGCTGAATGTTCGCCAGCGTCAGATCATGGCCTGGCGGGCGGGAGGAGATAAAGACAAAGACGGTAGCGACCCGGCGGGCGGTGCTGGCGAAGAGGGTACCAGCCTCACCAAATGGTGGCGCGAGTTTGAAAAAATTGACAATGGCCTGAACCAGGTTGGGGATCTGATCAAGGATGTGCAGCGCTATGAAAATGCGCAGCTGTATGTCTACAAACGCCAGCAGGGATATTGGCGGACCCTGGGGGAGCGTCTCAGCCACCAGTTGGCAAATCTGAAAACCGGCTGGCGCAACCTGGCCAATTACAAACTGTTTACCGTCAGTGAACAGCCCATCACCCTGCGCGATATCGCGCAGATGATTCTGGTGATCATTGCCGCCTGGTTTGTGTCGCGCCTGGTGGCCTGGTTCCTGCGCCGCATGATGCGCCGCAAGCGCGCCAGTGAACACGTGGCCTACAACGTGGAGCGGGTGATCAATTACTGCATTGTATTGATCACCATCATGATCATTTTATCCATGGTGGGGCTGGATACCTCGAAGCTGACACTGATTGCCGGGGCACTTTCCGTCGGCCTCGGTTTTGGCATGCAGGCGATTTTTTCCAACTTTATTTCCGGCATTATTCTGTTGTTCGAGCAGCCACTGCGGGTGGGGGACCTGGTGGAGCTGGAATCCGGCGTGTTCGGGCGCATTCGCGATATCAACGTGCGCTCCACGCGGATTACCACCCGCGACAATGTGGATATCCTGGTGCCCAATTCGGAGTTTGTCACCGGGCGCGTAACCAACCACACCCTGGAAGACCCGGTGCGCCGGATACATATTCCCTTTGGTGTGGCCTATGGCACCGACCCGGAATTGGTGCGCGAGGCGGCGATGGCGGCCGCGGAGGCAGTGCCGGTCACTTTTTCCAACTGGCAGCGCAAGAGCGAGGTGTGGCTCACGGGCTTCGGCGACAGCTCCCTGGATTTCAAACTGGTAGTGTGGGTCAACAGCAATGCCATGACTTCCCTGGGGGACCTTGCGGCGCTGTACAACCTGGAGCTGCTGCGCGAGCTGAGCGAACGCAATATCGAGATCCCCTTCCCGCAGAGGGATCTGCACCTGCGCAGTTGGGGCGAGGCAGCGCCTGCGGTGCCGCAGCCCCCCGACCGGGAAGCCGCGCAGACAGGCCCCGCGCGCGACCCGGTACCGGAGCGCCGTGGCTCCGCGGGTGTCGAGGACTGGCACACCGGCGACGCCGATGCGGAAGGGGACGGTGGTGACGGCGGCGATGGCGGCCCGTCCGGTCACTGATCCCGCAGCCGCTGGGTGGGGGGGCGCTCTATCCGGCAGAGTTGGTGATCGGCGCTGCGCGCGGTATTCTGGCGATCTGTTAACCGATTTCCCCAACGCCGAACCTGCAGGTCCCCTCTCTTGCTGATCATCCCCATTCAGAACAAACCCGACTGGCGCCGGCCGCCGCTGGTGTGTTTCGCACTGATCGCCATCAATCTGCTGGTTTTCATGCTGTACCAGAGTGGCGACGAAGCGCGCTGGCAGCGGGCGGAGGAGTTCTACTTTGCCACTGAGCTGCCCGCCCGCGAGGAGAGCCGCTTCTACGAGTATGTAAATCAGGAGCGCCCGGAGTGGCGCTCCCAGGCCCAGGGGGCCGGTGAGGAGTTCATTTACGAGCAACTGCTGTGGAGCCGCGAATTCCACCAGTGGCTGATGCCACAACTGCAGTCGGAGGGGGAAACCCGCTGGCTGGCAGAGCGGCGGGAGTTTGCGCAGCTGCGCGACCGGCTTTTCAGCTTTGCCTACGGCCTGACCCCGTCGGACCCGACCCTGAAGGGGGTTGTTGGTCACATGTTTCTGCACGGGAGCTGGGAGCACCTGCTGGGGAACATGATCTTCCTGTTGCTGTTTGGCCTGTCGGTGGAGCTGGCGCTGGGTGCGCGCTGGTTTATCGGCCTGTACCTGCTCGGCGGCCTCGCTGCCGGCGCTATGCATTGCGTGGTGGAGGCCGGCAGCCTGGTACCGGTGATCGGTGCTTCCGGTGCGGTCTCCGCGGTCATGGGCATGTTTGTGGCGGTATACGGTGTGCGTCGCCTGCGCTTCTTCTACACCCTGGGGTTTGCCTTTGGCGAATTCAGCGCGCCGGCGCTGCTGGTGTTGCCGCTGTGGCTGGGCAAGGAGGTGTTTGGTTACTTCTTTGGCAGCGACAATATCGCCTACTGGGCCCATTTTGGCGGGCTGGTTGCGGGCTTTGCGGCCACCGCGCTGCTGATCCGCCTGCGCCCGGCGGAAGCGCTGCAGGTGGAAGAAGATCTGCCGCCGTCACCGGAACAACTGGCGCTGGCGCGCATCGAGTCCCTGCAGAATCACGGCAAGTTGCTGGAAGCAGGACAGGCGGCGGCCGCCGCGGCCCGCCAGCATCCCGGCTCCCTCGCGCTGATCGAAAAAAGTATTGAACTGAGCGCACTGGCGCCGGATGGCGAAGCCCATCACCGCGCCTGCCTGGCGCTGTTCGCGCTGGCGAAATCGCCGGAGCAGGATTTTGCCCCGGTGGCACAGGGGGTGCGGGACTATCTCGGACGCACCAGCGCGCCGCGGGCACTCACTGTCAAGACCTGCCTGCTGCTGGCACAGCGTGCGGGGCAGGAGAAGGACTGGGCGCTGGTGGAGGATCTGCTCGGCAGGCTGGTGGCGCGGCAACAACGCCATCCGCTGATGGGGCGGCTGGCGCAGGCGCTGGTCAATCATTACCGCCGCAGCGGCGAAGAGGAAAAGGCGCGGCGCGCACTGGCGCTGGCGGAGGCCGCGCGCCCGGCGGCGGCCGCAGTCTGATTTTGCGGCCGCTGTATATCAGGTGGTAGCCGGTGTTTCCGCGGCGAGGATCGCCTGCAACTGCTTCACCTCTGCGATTACCGCGCTGTCGGGGAATTTCTGCCGCACAAAGGCCAGCAGCTTGCGGCTGTTGTCGGTGCGGTTGAATCCGTCCATGTAAATCTTTGCCAGCAGCAGGTAAGCCGCATCCAGCCGCATGTAATCCGCGTCTTCCTTGTGCAGGTTGTTGATCAGTGCCAGGGCCGGTTTGAACTGCCGCTGGCGGTACAGTGCTTCCGCCAACTGGTGACGCAGCCGGGATTTATCGATTACCGGCGGCTGACCCTGGGCCTGTATAGTGGCGAGATACATCTCTGCCGCCTTGTGCGGCTGGTTGAGGCTGACGAAGCGCTCCAGCAGGTGCGGGCCCAGTTCCCGCAGGGCTTTCTTGTCGTCGATCGCCAGCAGCAGGCGGTAGTAGCGCTCGTTGAGGGGAATATCGTTGGGGTGCTGGCGCAGGGCCGTTACCAGGCTTTTGCGCGCTTCTTCCCCGCGCCCTTCCCGCAGCAGGATCAGCGCATCCGCCAGCGCCTTGCGCCGGTCGAATTCCCGCTCCTCGAGGAACTCCTCGTCCTGCAGCAGCGCGGTCACACCCAGCTTCTGCTGTCGGGTGAGGCAGATGTAACCCATCATCGCGCTGGTCACCACGGAGAAATAACTGGTGGCGAACGCCAGCAGCGGCAGCAGCATCCAGTTGGGCACCTTGCCCGCCACCACCGGCAGCAGATAGGCGGGGGCCGCGGACACCGCACTGGTAGACAGCCACAGCAGCCAGTAGGGCCAGCCGATAATCAGGGTAAAGTGCAGCAGTTTCAGCGGGTTCACCGCCGCGCGCATGCTGTGCTCCAGCGCCAGCACAATCATCGCCGCCGGCGCCAGCAGGGACAGGGCGATGGAATAGACCTGCACCGCGCCCTGGCCCAATCCTGCCAGCAGCACACCGCCGCCGCCGGCCACCAGGATCATGCCGATCACCTTGGCGAACATCGCGGCGCTGCGCCCGTCCTGGGCATCACTGAAGGTGGGAGCCTCCAGCTGTCCGCCGGCCAGTTTCTCGATTACCAGCAGGTTGTAGCGGATCACCACTGCCATTACCGCCACTAGCACAAAAATCGACAAAAATCCGAGCCCGGTCATGGCGATGGCGGAAACTGCCGATATTCCGGAAATGGTCAGCGGGCCCGGTGAAATGGCGTAGCGGAAGTAAAATGGCCCCATCTGCCAGAAGGGTTTGGCTTTGTTGCTGGCACCGACATTGCTCAGGCGCTGGTTGCACAGCACGCATTTGGGGGTGGATTTGTGGTAATTGTCGGCGGCGCCGGGGACACAGTCGCCGCAGTAGTTCTTCTGGCAGGACTGGCAGTGCCAGGTGCTATCGGCACTGGAGTGGTAGTGGCAGGACTCGCCCATGATTTTGTACTTCCATGTTTCGTTTTTACCGCAGTTTATCGGCTGCGCGGGCGCTGGCGCAATCCGCCACTTGTGCAGTGCTAAACTGACCCCCATATCTCCCCCTTCCGGTGTGAAAAATGCGACACACCACTCCTTTTTAATCGTTCCATAAACAAGGTGTACAGATGACAACAGCGATGCAGGTACGGCTGGAAACCACCGCAGCGGCGGACCATTGGGGCAAAAATGCACTGTTGAGCTTCAGCGACAGCGAAGCCCGCATTCACGCCACAGAGGCCACCGGCGGCACCCTGACCGCCGTGCAGCGCGCCGCGCGGCGTCTGGATGGCATGGGGGTGACGGATATCCTGCTCGCCGGCGATAACTGGGATATCGAATCCCGCTGGTGTTTCTGGGCCGGTTACTACAACCCCAATCGCAACAGCACCCTGGACTGGGGCCTGGCTGACGGGGCGGAGCTGAAAGAACTGGAAGCGCGCAAGGCGGCGAGCCTGTGGGTACGGGAAATCACCAACGGCAGTCCGGAAAATATCTCCCCGCGGGCGCTGGCGGAAAGTGCCGCGGACATGCTCGAGCAACTGGCCCCGGATGCCGTCAGCTACCGCATCATCGCCGGTGACAAGCTGACGGAAGAGGGCTTTGCCGGTATCCACACGGTGGGTCGTGGCAGCGTGCGCGAACCGGTAATGCTGCAACTGGACTACAACCCGACCGGTAACGCCGATGCGCCTGTGGATATCTGCCTGGTGGGCAAGGGAATTACCTTTGATTCCGGCGGTTACAGCATCAAGCCCTCTGCGGGCATGGCCACCATGAAGTCCGATATGGGCGGTGCGGCGATGGTATCCGGCGGCCTGGCGCTGGCGATCGCGCGCGGTCTCAACAAGCGTATCAAGCTGTACCTGTGCTGCGCGGAAAACCTGATTTCCGGTTCCGCATTCAAGCTCGGCGATATCATTCGCTACAAGAATGGTGTGACCGCGGAAATTCTCAATACCGATGCGGAAGGTCGCCTGGTACTGGCGGATGGCCTGATTGCGGCGAGCGAGGAAAACCCCCGCTACATCCTCGATGCGGCGACGCTGACCGGTGCGGCAAAAATGGCGGTGGGTCGGGACTTCAATTCCGTGTTGAGTTTTGAGGACGAGATGGCGCAGAAGGTACTGGCTGCGGCCGGCGCGGAAAATGAAAAAGCCTGGCGGTTACCGCTGGAGAAATTCCACATGGAACAGATTCCTTCCGGTTTTGCGGAAATTGCCAATGTGGGAATCGATGGCAGCCCGGGTGCTTCCACCGCGGCGGCTTTCCTGGCGAAGTTTGTGCGCGATGAAGGGCGGGCCTGGGTACATATGGACCTGTCCGGCTCCTACTTGCCAGCGCCGAATGACCAGTGGGCACAGGGCGCTAAAGGGCATGGTGTTAGGACCATTGCGCGGTTTTTAATGGATAACTAACGGGGTATGGGCGCATGGAAGAATATCAGGTAATGATCCAATCGCGGGAATGGCTGGTAGGTTGGGGAACTTTGTCTCTGATCAATGCTGGGTTGGCACAGGGGAAGAACCGCAGTGGACTGCTGTGGTGGGTGCTCAGTTTGATTTTCGGCCCCCTGGCAACCCTTGTGATTGTTCTTTTGAGTAAGGTTCCAGAAAAACCCTACGGTTAACTTTCCTGCTTACGAAGTTAAGAATCCAGAATCGAAGGCTCCGGAGCATAGTGTCCGGAACCAAAAAAACCGGCTAAAAGCCGGTTTTTTTACTGCAAGCGGAGGTCACTTAAACCACGGCCCCAATATGCCAGGGCGCAAACTCGTTATCGCCGTAATTCAATTTTTCACTGGCACTCTGCTCACCAGAAGCAATAGAAAGAATGTACTGGAAAATCCTCTCGCCACACTCCTGTACCGTGTAGCGTTTGTCGAGGATGCCCCCGCAATCCACATCCATATCCTCGCGCATGCGCTCGAACAACATGGAATTGCTCGCCAGCTTGATGCTCGGCACCGGCTTGCCGCCGAAGGCAGAACCGCGTCCGGTGGTAAAGCACACCACATTTGCGCCGCTGGCCACCTGACCGGTTACCGACACCGGATCGAAGCCCGGGCTGTCCATGAACACCAGGCCCTTCTTGCGCACCTGCTCTGCGTACAGGTAAACATCCTGCAGCGCCGTGGTGCCGCCCTTGGCCTGGGCGCCGAGGGATTTCTCGGCGATGGTTGTCAGACCGCCGGCCTTGTTGCCCGGGGAGGGGTTATTGTTCAGCTCTACCCCGTTCATGCGGGTGTAGTTTTCCCACCAGTGAATTCGGTCCACCAGCTTCTGTGCCACTTCCGGAGAAGCCGCGCGGCGGGTCAGCAGGTGCTCTGCGCCGTAAATTTCCGGGGTTTCCGAATAAATGACCGTGCCGCCCTGGCGTACCAGGATATCCGCAGCAGCACCGAGGCCCGCGTTGGCAGTGATGCCGGAATACGCATCGCTACCGCCGCACTGCACCGCCAGGGTCAGCTCGGAGGCCGGGATCGGCTGGCGTTCACAGGCGTTGGCCGCGGGCAGCATCGCGCTCAGGCGTTCAATACCTGCCTCGATGGCCGCGCGGGTGCCACCCAGCTGCTGGATCGTCATTACCTGGAAGGCGTCGGATTCCTGCAGGCCGGTCTCGCGCATCATACTGGTGATCTGCATCGCCTCGCACCCGAGACCGATCAGCAGGACACCGGCGAAATTCGGGTGGCAGATATAGCCGTGCAGGGTGCGCAGCAGGGTCTGGTAGCCGTCGCCGGCGGTGGACATGCCGCAACCGCTGTCATGACCCAGGGCCACGATGCCGTCGATATTGGGGAAATCGCGCAGTTTGCCACTGTTCTGGAAATGCGCGGCGACCGCGCGGGAAACTGTTACCGAGCAGTTTACCGTCGAGACTACGGCCAGATAATTGCGCGTGCCTACCTTGCCGTTGGGACGCAGGTAGCCGTCAAAGGTCGCGCGCTGATCCGGCGCTACCAGTTCGGTGGGAGTATAGTCTTTGCAGAAGTCGTGCTCTGGGCGGTGGTTGCCCGCTTCCATATTGTGTTCGTGCACGTGGCTGCCGGGAGCAATATCCTCCCGTGCAAAACCGATGACCTGGCCGTATTTGATAACCGCCTCGCCACTGCGAATGGCACGCACGCACACTTTGTGCATGGCCGGTACGTCGGTTACCAGCGGCAGCATGCTTCCACTCCAGTTCACCAGGGTTCCGGCGGGCAGCGGAGCTTTGCTGACGGCGACGTTATCGTCTGTGTGAATATGAATGAGATCCATCTGTTTCTGACTCCGCCTAGGGACTTGCAGTCAGCTCTGGTTATGGTTGTCGTTATGATTGGTTGCAATCTAACACTATATTGGTAAGGCCGCAATCCAAAGACTAGAACATTTTGGTAAGACTGTGAGTGTGACTATTATGTTGTGGTGGTTAAACCCCATCTGCTAAACTGCGCCGATGCTTACTATTAGTGCGTCATATATAGAAACGGGAGTGGCCTGATGCAGGGTGCGCGACTTTACCAGCAAGTGGCGGAAAAATTGGCCGCCGCCATCGCCGCGGGTGATTACCCTGCCGGCACTCGCCTGCCTGCTGAGCGCAAGCTCGCGGAACGTTTCGAGGTCAGCCGCCCCACGGTGCGCGAGGCGATCATCGCCCTGGAGCTGGCGGGTTGCGTCGAGGTGAAGGGCGGTTCCGGTGTCTATGTGACTGACCAGGAAGCCAGCGGCTTCGCCCCCGGCGAGTCCGATATTGGTGCATTTGAGATCCTGCAGGCGCGCATTATGTTCGAGGGTGAGGCCGCCGGCCTGGCCGCCCGCGAGATGTCAGCGAAAGAAGTGCAGGAGCTGGAATCGATCCTGGAAGAAATGGTGGCGGAGAATGCTACCGAGGCCACCGCGGAGGTTGCCGACGAAAAATTCCACCTGCATGTCGCCCGCTGTACCCACAATGACGCCGTGGTCTCCGTATGTGAACACCTGTGGCGCCTGCGCAACAGTTCCTCCGTGTCTGCGCGCATTCTCGAGAAGGTGCGTCAGGCGGGCTCCAAGCCCCGTATTGAGGAACACCGCAAGATCCTTGACGCGATCAAGAGCCGCGACGCAGAGGCTGCCCGCAACGCCATGCGCGACCACCTGCAGCGGGTGGTGCAGCAGCTGCTGGATGCCACCGAGGCCGAGGCGCTCGAAGCCGCGCGCCGGGAAATGAGCGCCGCCCGCCAGCGTTTCGCTCTGCCCTGACCGCCCGCACACGTGTGTGCTGCATCCCTGGCCCGTCGGTATCGCCGTCGGGCCAGTTTTATTTCTGCCCCGTGGTTCCCCTCGCCCCTGCTCCGCGCGCTGTCTTCAGTGTGATTTATCCCCTGCGAATACCGTTGCTGTTACTTACATAGTGACCGTCTGGTTATTGCCCTGCCAAAATTGGTATGACAGTATTGCCGAAACCTCCGTTCTGGTCTTGCCAGATTAGACTGGCAGCGCCGGAATACCACCAAAACAATAAGCCCCGGGAGGCAATTATGACCGGACTGAACCGGCGAGTTTTTCTGCGATCCCTGATGGCTGCCGCCGTAGTTCCTGCGCTGGTACCCGCCATTCCGTCTTTTATCCCCCAGGCTGTAGCGATGAGCCGCCCGCCCCGCGCCCAGTACACCGGGCCCTGGAGTGCGGTGCCGAAGATCCTGTCAGATATCAAGCTGCCGGCAATTCCGGCGCGGGATTTCGATCTCCGGGAATTCGGTGCCCGTGGTGAGGGTGAAGATGCCAGCGCGGCGTTTGCCGCGGCAGTGGACGCCAGCCGCCAGGCCGGCGGTGGGCGCATTGTGGTGCCGGCGGGCAACTACCGTACCGGCCCCATTCACCTGGTCTCCAATACCGAGCTGCATCTGCAGGAAGGTGCCGAGATCCACTTCATTCCCGAGCCCGAACGCTATCTGCCAGCGGTAAAAACCCGCTGGGAGGGTCTGGAGCTGATGGGCTACTCGCCGCTGATCTATGCCCATAAGTGCGAAAACATCGCCCTGACCGGTAAGGGGCTGATCGATGGTGGCGCGGATTGCGACACCTGGTGGCCCTGGAAAGGCAAGAACGGCAAGTGTGAAAACAGCTCCAATGAAGGTGATACCCAGCACCCCGCGCGCGACGCGCTGATGGTGGATGCGGAGAACGGGGTGCCGGTTGCAGAGCGGGAATACGCCGAAGGTGCTTTCCTACGCCCGCCGCTGGTGCAGTTCTACGAGTGCAACAATGTTCTCATCGAAGGGGTTACGCTGGAAAACTCTCCGTTCTGGGTGATTCACCCGGTGCTGTGCGAAAGCGTTACCGTGCGCGGTGTGACCACCAGAAGCCACGGGCCCAATTCCGACGGTTGCGACCCCGAGTCCTGCCGCAATGTGCTGATCGATGGTTGTCTGTTCGATAACGGCGATGACTGTATCGCGATCAAGTCCGGTCGCAACGCAGACGGCCGCCGGGTGAATGTGCCCACGGAAAACGTGGTGGTGCGCAACTGCCAGATGCGCGACGGTCACGGCGGCCTGGTGCTGGGCAGTGAGATTTCCGGCGGTGTGCGCAACGTCTTCCTGGAAGACTGTGTCATGAGCAGTCCGAACCTGGATCGCGGCCTGCGTATCAAGACCAATGCCATGCGTGGCGGCGAGATTCACGATATCTACGTGCGCAACCTGACTATTGGCCAGGTGAAGGACGTCATTGTGATCAACTTCTATTACGAGGAAGGGGACAAGGGAGATTTCGACCCGGATGTTTACAACATTCAGGTGGAGAATCTGGTCTGTGAGGAGGCCGAGCGCGCCTTCCATATCCGCGGTTTCGCCCGTGCGCCCATCCGCGGGCTGCAGATCTCCAACAGCCGTATCCAGCGGGCTGGCTCCCTGGGTGTCATCGAAGAGGTGACTGGTCTGACCGTTGACGATGTTCAAATCAACGGGGAGGCTTTCCAGCCGGATCAGGTTAAATCGGTCTAGCTGAAGGGTGGAAGCGGTGATAGCGGTGGCAATCACCGCTGCCATCGCTAAAATGGCGCAAAAATCATCCGATGAGGCGAAATAATCGCAAATAAGCCCTTGGATTGGTCAGCCAAAAGTTGCCAGTTGGTAATCCGTGTGCGAATATCGGTTTGCATCAATAATAAGCGGTATTACCAAAAACAGGTTTTACCAAAATAACGACGATAAGCGGAGATGAGAGTCATGAAGACCTTCGAGCTGAAGCCCCTCACTCTTGCAATGGCCATGATAGCGGTGCCGGCCATGGCGCAAGAGAGCAATTCCACCAACGGCGATGCCTCTTTGGAAGAGATCACCGTAACCGCCAGTTATGCGGGCAGCCTTGCCAAAGCACTGGATACCAAGCGCGACTCCTCAGGAATGGTTGACTCCATCCTGGCGGAAGATATCGCGGATTTCCCCGATCAGAACCTCGCAGAATCCCTGCAGCGCATTCCCGGTGTGGCCATTGACCGTGACGGCGGTCAGGGCCGCGGTATCACCGTGCGTGGTCTGAACTCCACCTTTACCCGGGTGCAGATCAACGGCATGCAGGCCCAGTCTCTGGCTGCCGGTTCCGGCGGCGTACAGACCAGCCGCGGTTTTGACTTCAACGTATTTGCCTCCGAGCTGTTCAATCGCCTGGATGTGTACAAGACCACTTCCGCAGAGCTGGAAGAGGGCTCCCTGGGCGCGACCGTAGCGCTGCGTACCGCGCGTCCGTTCGATTACGACCCGCTTACCGTGGTTGCCAATGTTCAGGGCAGCTACAACGACGGCAGTGAAGAATTTACCCCGCGCACCTCTGCTCTGGTCAGCATGACCAACGAAGACCAGACCCTGGGTGCGCTGTTCTCGGTCGCAGTGTCCGAGCGCAATGTCTACGGTTACGGTGCGGACACCGGCCGCTGGGAAGACGACAACTTCGCCAGCTGTACCGCGTGTGACAGCGAAGCCGAATTCGACCGGGTCAAGAGTGCCTGGCACCCGCGTATCCCCCGGTACATGAACCGTAACTACACTCAGGATCGCCTGGGGGTTACTTCTTCCCTGCAGTGGCAGATCGCGGACTCCACCCTGTTGAGCTTCGACGGCCTGTACTCCAACATGGATTCCCAGCGTACCGAGCCGAACATCAACCCGATTTCCCTGGCCCGTACCGGTGATACCGGCAACGCGCAGACCGACGTGGCCGCCTACACCATCGACGGCAACAACAACCTGATCTCCGCCACTATGGACGGTGTGGACACCCGCGCAGAAAACTTCCTCGCGGACTGGGGCTCTGAATTTGCCCAGTACTCCCTGTCTCTGGAGCACGACTTCAGCGAAGACTTCCATATGGAAATCCTCGCCGGTGGATCAAATTCCCAGCTGGATAACCGCGAAAGCACCCTGGTGCTGGAGCACTTCAGCGAAACCGATCCCCGTCGCATGATCGATTACGCCGAGTCCAACGACACCGTAACCTACGATTACAGCAACATGACTTCCCCGGAAATCATGTTCGGGTTCGACGTGACCAACCCGGCCAACTGGGAGCTGTCAGAGATTCGCGATCGCCTGTTCGACGCCGAGTCTTCCACCTCTACTTTCCGCCTGGACCTGGACTACGCGCTGAACGATGCCCTGACCCTGCGCGGTGGTGTTACCCAGAAATCCTACGGCTATGAAATTGCCGGCCTGCGGGCGGATACTTCCCTGTCCGGTGCCGACGGACGTGACGGGGTTGAAGATGGCGAAGCCTGTGGTATCGGCTCCACCATCACCAGCGACATGGGTTCAGTCGACTCTCCTACCGGCCTGCCTTACTTCAAGGGTGACCTCGCCCTGGTCGATGCAGCGCTGGCAAGTGGCTGCTGGCCGCACGCAGTACGCGCTGGCGATACTCGCGAGGTGGAAGAGGAAAGCCTGGGTGTATACGCACAGGTAGACTTTGATACCGAACTCTTCAGCCGCCGCCTGCGTGGTAACGTCGGTGTACGCTCAGTCGAGACCGAGCTGACCTCTACCGGTCTGCAGAACGGTACCGTGGAAGTCACCGTTGAAAACGACTACCGCGATACCCTGCCGTCCTTGAATGTGGCTTACGAGCTGACCGAAGACTTCATCGTGCGCGGTGCCGCCGCTGAAGTAATGTCCCGCCCGAACCTGGGTACACTGAACCCGGGCGGCAGCGTAGGCATCTTTGGCGACCCGACCGTAAGCTACGGCAACCCGTTCATCGAGCCGTTCCGCGCGAAAGCCTACGACCTGGGTGCTGAATGGTACTTCGCTGAAAGCGCCGTTGTATCTGTGGCTTACTTCCAGAAGGACATCGAGTCCCTGCCGATCGGCCAGACCGACGTGATGTCCTGGGCTGAGACCGGCCTGCCGGACAGCCTGCTGGGCGCGCAGTACGACGACCTGTACAACGCGGACTTCGAAGTGAAGCGCACTGTAAATGGTAAGGAAGGCGGTGAGCTGGATGGTTGGGAACTGCAATACCAGCAGCCGCTGACCTTCCTGCCGGGACCGGACTGGGTACGCAACTTCGGTATCCTTGCCAACCTGACCAAGGTGAACTCCGAAGTAACTTATAAAGCCGGAGAGCCGGATGAGTTCAAAGGTCCCCTGAGCGGCCAGTCCGACGACTCTTCCAACCTGACCCTGTACTGGGAAAACGACGTGTTCTCCGCGCGTATTTCCATGGCGAACCGCGGCGAGTACTCCACCCGCCCGCAAGAGACCGACGAGGAAAAACGTCGCTACGTAGACGCGACCAGCTTCCTGGATTTCTCTGCCAGCTACCGCGTGAACGACAACCTCAAGGTTAACTTTGAGGCGATCAACCTCACCGACGAGCCGGTGTTCGAGTACATGGACGGGAATGCCAAGCGTATGATCAACGAGATCAGCACTGGTTCTCAGTACTTTGTAGGTGCGCAGTACAAGTTCTAATCTCACAGGATGATTAAGAGCTGAAAGTAGCGGCCGGGTGCAGGGATCTGCCGGTGGAAACACCGGCGTAAGGATTCGAATTCGCACCCGGCCGTTTTTTCAATTTGGCCCCGGTAATTTGGGCCGATGAACACAAAACAATAACCGGATTCGTGGAGATGTCTGTGAAACTGTTTGACAAGTCCATTCGCAATCAGAGCCTGAGTGCACTCGCCTTTGCGCTGACCGCGGCAACCCTGACCGCCTGCGGTGAAAAAGCCGTAGAGACCCCGGCGGAAACCGCAGCACCCGCCGCCCAGGCAGAAAAGCCGAGCGCTGTTGCCACTCTGGAGCTTTCCAACCCCTCTGATTTCCCGCGCCTGGATGAAGCGGTATATCTCAGCTACTACGAACTCGGACTGAAACAGGGATTCGCATCGCCGCTTGCGGTGTGGAACCAGGCGGAACAGATTCCGGTACAGGCCATCGACAAAGATGCGGATGGCAACAAGGACGGGATCCTGTTTACCGTGGATGTTGCCGTCGATGAAACAATCAAGCTGCGTATCGCCGAAGCGGACGCGGCGCACGAAGGCCCCAAGCTGACCCAGGCGGAAATCTCCCACAAGGTGGGTGGTGAGTGGAAAGAGCGCGAGTACCTGGGTGGCAGTTTCCAGAACGTGAGCGCGCTGGATGTGCCAAAAGAGCACACCGATCACTCCTGGTATATCCGCTACGAGGGCCCGGGTATCGAGTCCGACCTGGTGGGCTACCGGGTGTACCTCGACTGGCGCAATGGCTTCGATATTTTCGGCAAGCAGACCCAGGCACCGGTACTGCAGGGCGTGGGCCAGGACGGCTTTGATTCCTATCACGAACCCTCAGACTGGGGTATGGATATCCTCAAGGTCGGCAGTGCCGTGGGTGTCGGTGGTTACGGCTACTGGGACGGCGAAAAAGTCATTCGCGTGAGCGACGTGCAGGACTGGCGAGCGGAGATTGCCGAGAACGGCAGCCTGTATTCCGCGTTCAAGATCAACTACCAGGGCTGGAAGCCGGTTGAAGGTGTGCAGACCGATCTCAGCGCGGTGCTGTCCATGCACGCAGGCAGCCGCCTGGTAGAGGTCAATGCAAAAACCAGCGATGAGCTGGATAACATGGTGGCGGGTATCGTCAATCATCCCGGCACCGAACTGATTGTCGGCGACATGGATATCACCGGTCACGCCTATACCTATCTCGGCACCTATGGCCCCCAGAGCCTCGACGGCAGCAACCTGGGTATGGCGGTACTGGCCAAGCGCAAGGTGATCGACGAGGTGACCACCGACGAGCACAACCAGGTGGCTATCCTCAAGCCGGCAGGCAAGGAAATCCAATACTATTTCCTCGCCGCCTGGGAAAAAGAGGTGGCGAGCGAGCACGGCCCGATTACCAACAAGGCCGAGTTTGAAGCTTACCTGAAGCAGGAAGCGGAAAAGCTGACCATGCCCCTGCGCCAGCGACTGACGACTGCCGCGAGCGAGGCGGAAACCGAGCAGCCACTGACCGCGGGCGTTGCCCTGGAGTGGAGCAAGCGGCTGGCGGATTCCGAGCTGGAGCGCAAAACCCTGGATTATCGCTTCGGTGGTTACGATCATATCCGCAAGCGCCCGTCTTACTTTGAATACACCACTGGCATGGTGCTGCAGGCCTACGACGAGCTGAACCAGGTTGCGCCGGAAGCGCGTTACGCAGATGCGGTGCAGACCGTGATGGGTTCCTTCGTCAACGAAGATGGCAGCATCAACGGTTACGTACAGGACAAGTACAACATCGACAGTGTGCGCGCCGGCACCATGCTGCTGCGCATGTACGAGCGCAACCAGGATCCCAGCTACAAGAAGGCCGTGGATACCCTGTTCGAGCAGCTGGAACACCACCCGCGTACTTCCAAAGGTGCCTTCTGGCACAAGAAACGCTACCCCTACCAGGTGTGGCTGGATGGCGTGTACATGGGGATTCCGTTCCTCGCACACTATGAAACCCTGATGCAGGAAGAACCGAATGTCGACGAGGTGCTGGCGGAATTCAAGGTAGTCAACGAGATCCTGAAGGATCCCGAAACCGGCCTGTTCTATCACGCCTGGGATGAAAAGCGCGAGCAGGTATGGGCGGACAAGGAAACCGGTCTTTCCGGTTACCACTGGGCCCGCGGCATGGGCTGGCTGGCGATGGCGCTGGTGGATGTACTGGATTTCATTCCGCAGGAAAACGCTGAGGACCGCCAGTACCTGCTGGATATGATTGCGGAAATTGCGCCGGTCATCGAAAAATACCAGGATCCGGAAACCGGTACCTGGTGGCAGATTATCGATAAGCCCGGTAAGCGCGCTAATTACCGCGAGTCCACGGCCAGCACTATGTTTACCTATTTCTTTGCCAAGGCGCTGAACCAGGGTTACCTGCCGAAGGACGAGTACCTGGATACCGCGAAGAAGGCTTATCAGGGGCTGCTGGATGAGTTCGTGCAGGTGCACGCCGACGGCACCATCAGCATCACCGATATGTGTCAGGTGGCCGGCCTGGGATACGGTCGCGACGGCAGCTACGAGTACTACATGAGCGAGCCGATTTACGACGACGACCCCAAAGGCACCGCGCCGTTCATTACCTCCGGCGTTGAGATGTACAAGCTGCTGAAAGCCGAATCCTAAATATTTACCAGACGATTCCCGGTGCTATTGAATTGCACCGTGGCGGTTCTGCTGGCCGGGCCCCTTTTGCGAGACACGCCCTAAACCCATCCCTGGGGGCTTGTCGAAAAGGTCCCTCTTTTCGATAGTCTCGCAAAAGGGGCCCGGTCATCAGAACCTTAGCCGCCAAGCTCAGAGGTTATCGGGAATCTTGATGTACAACTGGGGAAGAAAATGACCACTGTTTTTGAAGAACGTTTCGCCAGCCACCCGGCTGACTATGTGAATTACGATACCGAGCGCCTGCGGGACGAGTTTCTGGTGCCGACTCTGTTCACCGCGGATACCGTGAACCTGACCTACACCCACGTGGATCGCATGATTGTCGGCGGGGTGATGCCGGTGGATGCAGAAGTGAAACTGGAAACCGTGGACGCGCTCAAGTCCGATTATTTCCTGGAGCGCCGCGAGCTGGGCATTATCAATATCGGTGGCGCAGGCTGTGTCGAGGTTGACGGCACGGTATACGAGATCGGCACCAAGGAATCGCTGTATGTGAGCCGCGGTTCCGAGGTAGTGAAATTTTCCAGCAACGTGAAGGCATCGCCGGCAAAGTTCTACATTCTCTCCACCCCGGCCCACCGCGAGTTCCCGACCAAAAAAGTAGGTCAGGGGGATGCGCAGGTGATCGAGCTGGGTGCCAGCGAGACCTGTAACAAGCGTACCCTGCGCAAGCTGCTGGTGAAGGATGTGCTGCAAACCTGCCAGCTGCAGATGGGTATGACCGAACTGGCCCCGGGCAGCTGCTGGAACACCATGCCGTGCCATACCCACAGTCGCCGCATGGAAGTGTATATGTATTTCAATCTGCCGGAAGAGCAGGCAGTTTGTCACTTTATGGGCCCGCCCCAGCAGACGCGGACTATCTGGATGCACAACGAGCAGGCGGTAATCTCCCCGACCTGGTCGCTGCACTCCGGCGTGGGTACCAGCAATTACACCTTTATTTGGGGTATGGCTGGCGAGAACCACGACTACGACGATATGGATAAGGTGCAACCCACCGAGCTGCGCTGATCAATAATTTCTGGAGTACCTATGTCTACATCACTCTTTGACCTGACCGGAAAGCTTGCCCTGGTAACCGGTGCCACCCACGGCCTCGGTATGGCAATGGCGGAAGGTCTGGGCAATGCCGGGGCGAAGCTGGTAATCACCGGTCATTCTTCCCAGGAAAAGCTGGACGGCGCCGTGGCGGCGCTGCGGGAAAAAGGCTACGACGCCCACGGTTACCTGTTCAACGTCACCGAAGAGCCGGTAGTGAACGATATGGTTGGCCTGATCGAGCAGGAACAGGGGCCGATCGATGTGCTGGTGAACAATGCCGGTATTATCCGCCGCGTGCCGCTGCTGGAGATGGAGCTGTCCGAGTGGAACAAGGTGCTGGACACCAATCTCACCGGAGTGATGGTGATGACCCGTCCGGTGGTAAGGCGCATGATCGAGCGCGGTGCCGGCAAGATCATCAATATCTGTTCCATGATGAGCGAACTGGGCCGGGATTCCGTATCAGCCTACGCGGCGGCGAAGGGTGGCCTGAAAATGCTGACCCGCAATATGGCCACCGAGTGGGCGCGCCACAATATTCAGGTGAACGGTATCGGGCCGGGCTATTTCGCTACCAGCCAGACCGCGCCGATTCGCGTCGACGGTCACCCGTTCAACGATTTTATTATCGGCCGTACCCCGGCCGGACGCTGGGGCAATCCGGAAGATCTGCAGGGCGCTGCGGTATTCCTCTCCAGTGAGGCGAGTAACTTCGTCAATGGCCAGATCGTTTACGTGGACGGCGGTATCCTCGCGACTATTGGCAAGCCGTCCAACGAATAATCCACAGTTATTTCCCTTGTATTGATTTTCATATTGCCGGGCACTGCCCGGCTTTTTTGTGTATGTGCTTTATATACAAAAAAGGCCCGCGGTGATGTGCCGCGGGCCAAAGGATGGGTTTCCAAGGGAGTTGGAAACTTAAAGCCTGGAAGAGGGCTTAATTGCAAAAAAACACGTATAAGTACTGGCTGCTGGCCTTAAATCGAAAAATACTTCTCGACACAGGCCTGGGTGCCTTCCGCCTGCAGCTTATCCAGCCAGCCGGCGACTGCCTGCTGCAGGCGCTCGCTGTTGCGCAGGTCGTCACCAAATACCGGGGTAAAGGCCAGGAACGCCGCTGTCAGCGCCTGCGGGCCCTCGGACTGGTGCTGGTCGCACAGCGCCTTCAATTCCGCTGCCAGCGGATCGGATACCTCGATAGCCTCGCCTTTTTCATCTACCGCGGATACGTAGCGAATCCAGTTCGCCAGGGCAAAACTCAGGACCTCGATAGGGCCCTCGTTTGCCAGCTGATGGCGCAGGGTGCCCAGCCAGCGCTGGGGAATCTTCTGCGAACCGTCCATGGCGATCTGCCAGGTGCGGTGGCGCAGGGCTCGGTTCTCGAAACGCTCGATCAGTTCCGCCTGGTAGGCGGCAATGTCGAAGTCCGCCGGCACATCGATGGAGGTGGTGGCCTCGGTTTGCATGAAATGCAGTGCCAGCTTGTTGAACGCCGGTACCGCCATCACGTCTGCCACTGTCTCGCAACCGGCGAGATAGCCGCTGTAGGCCAGCATGGAATGGCTGCCATTCAGCAGGCGCAGCTTGATCAGCTCGTAGACTTCCACATCGTCCACAAAGGTCGCGCCGGCCTTGTCCCACTCCGGACGACCGCGCAGGAAATTATCTTCCACCACCCACTGTGAGAAGGGCTCCGCCATCACCGCCGCCTCGTCGCGGCAGCCCAGAATCGCCTCCAGCTCCTCGCGGTCCGCATCGGTTGTGGCCGGTACAATACGGTCCACCATGGTGGCCGGGGTAGTGGTGTTCTCGGCAATCCACGCCGCCAGCCCTTGGTTTTCTCCCTGGGCGTCGACCTGCGCCGCATACTGGGACAATACCTTGCCCAACAGTTTGCCGTTGGACGGCAGGTTGTCGCAGGACAGCACGGTAAAGCCCGGCAGACCGCGCTCCTTGCGCAGCGCCAGTGCACCGACGATATAGCCCAATGCAGATTTAGGAGTCTGCGGATTGGCCAGATCGTGCACCACATCCGGATGCTGCGGATTCAGGTTGCCGCTGGCCGGATCGTGACAGTAACCCTTCTCGGTGATGGTCAGGGAAACAATACGCACGCTTTCCTGGGCCAGCAACTCGAGTAATTGTTGTGGGCTTTCCGGGCCCACAAACACATCGCTCACCGCACCGATGATCTGCACCTTGGTGCCCGCATTGGATTTCTCTACCACAGAATAAAGGCCGTTCTGCGGAACCAGCTGATCGCGCACACCGGCGGAGCGCAGGCTAGCGCCGACGATACCCCAGTCTTTCTCACCAGCGGCAATGCGATTTTCCGTGTACCACGCCTGGTGCGCGCGATGAAAGGCGCCGATGCCCAGGTGCACGATGCCGGTAGTGACCTCGTTGCGGTCGTAGGCCGGCTTGATCACCTCCGCGGGGAGGTTCTCAAGGATTTCGTTATTGAGTCTTTGTTGGCTCATTTCTCTCTACCTATCAAAGCTTGTAGGCTTTCTTCGCCAGGTTGTAGGCGAGGTCCGCGGCCAGGTCGAAGGCCTCGTCTTCCTGCAGGCGGTGGTCGCTGACCAGCTGCGCCAGCCATACACAGTCCATGCGGCGCGCCACATCGTGACGGGCGGGGATGGACAGGAAGGCACGGGTGTCGTCGTTGAAGCCGACGGTATTGTAGAAACCGGCGGTCTCGGTCACCTGCTCGCGGAAACGGCGCATGCCTTCCGGGCTGTCGTGGAACCACCAGCTCGGGCCCAGCTTCAGCGCCGGGTAGTGGCCTGCCAGCGGCGCCAGCTCACGGCTGTAGCTGGTCTCGTCCAGGGTGAACAGGATGATGCTCAGGTTCGGCTCGTTGCCAACGGCTTCCAGCAGTGGCTGCAGCGCGTGCACGTAATCGGTCTGGGACGGAATGTCACAGCCCTTGTCGCGACCAAAGCGCTCGAACACCACCTTGTTGTGGTTGCGGAATGAGCCCGGGTGAATCTGCATCACCAGACCGTCCTCGATGCTCATACGCGCCATCTCGGTCAGCATCTGACCGCGGAACAGCTCCGCATCCTCCGCGCTGCAATTCCCTGCGCTCACCTTCAGGAACAGCGCCTCCGCTTCCGCCGCAGACAGGTTCGCGGTGGTCGCGGTGGGGTGGCCGTGGTCGGTAGAGGTCGCACCCATCTGCTTGAAGAATTCGCGACGGTTGCGCAGCGCCGCCAGGTAGCCGGACCAGGTGGAAGTATCCTCGCCGGTGATTTCCGCCAGCTGTGCCAGGTTATCGGTAAAGCCCTCGAAGTCCGGGTCCAGCACCGGGTCCGGGCGGAAGGCGGTAATCACCCGGCCCTTCCAGCCGCTGTCCAGAATCTTCTGGTGGTGACGCAGGTCGTCCAGCGGGGATTCGGTGGTTGCGATCACCTCGATATTGAAACGCTCGAACAGCGCGCGCGGCAGGAACTCCGGCTGGCGCAGGTAGCTGTCGATACGCTCGTAGTAGAGGTCCGCGGTCTCGGAGCTCAGCTGTACGTCCAGCTCGAACACATCGTGGAATACGGTATCCAGCCAGGTGCGCGACGGGGTGCCGCGGAACAGGTGGTAATTGTCCGCCAGTAGCTGCCAGATCTTGCGCGGATCCTGCTCAACTTCGGAACCGTCCTGGGTGCGGATACCCAGGCTCTCCAGCGGAATGCCCTGGGAGTAGAGCATGCGGAACACATAGTGGTCCGGGCGGATCAGCAGATTGGCCGGGTTGCCGAACGGCTTGTTCTCGGCAAACCAGGACGGATCCGTGTGGCCGTGGGGGCTGATGATCGGCAAATCCTTCACGCTCTCGTAGAGCTTGCGTGCGATATCCCGGCTTACCTTGTCGGCCGGAAACAGGCGGTCGGGATGCAGGATAAGAGGACGTGTCATGTTGGGGGCTTCCAGGTTTCGTGTTTGCCATCTGGAGTCGGGGGCAAGCGCCGGCTCCGCTTATTGTTGTGTGCTATCGCCATCGCCACTAACTAGGACGTTACGAGCGTGGGTGTCGCGGGAAAGCCACGCAAAGAAAAAGCCCGGCTCTCCGTTCAGCAAAAACTGTAACGGGAGCGGGCGGCATGCGCTTAAAAGAAGGCGAGGGGCCCAAACCAGTCCCACTGCGCCGGGAGCGCCAGGCGATGGAGAAAACCGCTGTGCAGAAAAAATTCGGGTATCTGCACCGGTTGTTGCCATGTTGCCAAAAATTGGTTATACCAGTCAACTATTCTGGTAAGGCATTTGCGCAAATGTTAGCGTAAGCGCCTGGTGGGTGTGTCCCGGTACGTCCCCGTGGCTTTGATGCCCGCCAAATGGTAATAATGACTATTAGACCGCAACTTAATAACGATTGGGAGAGTCGAGTGAAGCTGGCAGCTTTGGGTGAGGTAATGGTGGAGCTGGCGCCGCAGGCCGCGGGCCAGTCAGGCCGGGCTGGAGGGCAGCAGGGCAAGCCGTTGTTGGCCCAGTCCTACGCCGGGGATACCTACAACACCGCGGTGTACGTGGCCCGTCACGGGGTCGATGTCAGCTATGTCACCCTGCTGGGGGATGACCCCTACAGTGAGGAAGTGCTCACTATTCTCGCCGGCGAGAGTATCGATACCGGCGCCATCGCGCGTCTGCCCGGGCGCTGCCCCGGCCTTTACATGATCCAGAATACCCCCGATGGCGAGCGCTACTTTACCTACTGGCGCGGCGAGGCCCCGGCGCGCGAGCTGTTTGCCGATACTGCCCGTCGCGAGGCGCTCAAGGCGCATCTGCGGCAGATGGATTGCCTGTACCTTTCCGGCATCACACTCGCGATCATGAGCCCGCAGGCCCGTGCCGAGCTGCTCGCCTTCCTGGAGGAATATCGTGCCGATGGTGGTCGTGTGGCCTTTGACAGCAACTATCGTCCGCGCCTGTGGGCATCGCCGGAAGCGGCGCGGGATGCGGTGGCGGAATTCCTGCGGCAGACCGATATGGCGCTGCTGACCTTCGAGGACGAGCAGGCACTGTGGGGCGACCGCCGTCCCGGTAGCTGTATCAAGCGCAATACCGGATTCGGGGTCTCCGAGCTGGTGATCAAGCGCGGTGCAGAGCCGGTATTGCTGCAGTTTGACGGTGAATTGACCGCCCTCGAGGTGCCGCCGGTTGCGAGCGTGGTGGATACCACGGGCGCCGGCGATTCGTTTAATGCGGGCTACCTGGGGGCGCGCTTGCAGGGCGCTACTCCGGAGCGGTCCATTGCTGCGGGCAACCGCTGTGCGGCGCGGGTGATCGGCCATCGCGGCGCCATTATCCCCCGTGCGGAATTCCTCGGGGCGGCAACGCCCGCGGCGGAGGCCTGCTGAGCGGGCGCGAATTGCGCACATTCATGGTTAAAAAGTGTGCGATTTGGCGTTATATTTCACATCCGCCTGGCCCGCGCCCGGGCCACAGCGGATATATCCCGGGCAGGTGCGTTGCACCTCCTGACTGCGCTCGCTACAATGGCCTGACCAGTTTGGTCTGCCGTTGCCCGAGGTGACGGATTGTTGCCGCAAGTTCGCGGTAACTACCAGAGAACCTGTAGCCGAAAAAAATAAACCGCAGGTAACGATGATGATAATGACACGGTCCCTCCGCCGTCTGCTGGCGACAGCGCTGGCTGGAACCACCCTGATACTCGCCAGTTGCGGCTTCAAAGAGTCACAGGTGGCCCTGAAGCTGGCCCATACCCTGGACCAGCAGCACTCCGTGCACCGTGCCATGGTATTTATGGACAAGCGCCTGCGGGAGCTGTCCGGTGATTCCATGCGTATCGATATCTATTCCGGCGGCCAGCTGGGCAGCGAGCGCGAACTGATCGAGCTGCTGCAGATTGGCAGCCTGGCCATGACCAAGGTTTCCGCCAGTCCCATGGAGGGCTTCGTGCCGGAAATGAAGGTCTTCAACCTTCCCTACGTATTCCGTGACTCCGAGCATTTCTGGAAAGTACTGCAGAGCGATATCGGCAAGGAGTTACTGGTGGCCTGTGAAGACGCGCGCTTGCGCGGCCTGGGTTACCTGGACGCCGGCAGCCGCAGTTTCTACATGAACGATATTGCGGTGCAGACTCCGAAGGACCTGAACGGCCAGAAGATCCGCGTACAGAATAGCCAGACCGCAATCAAAATGGTCAACACCCTCGGCGGCGCCGCCACGCCGGTAAGCTGGGGTGAGCTGTACACCGCGCTGCAACAGGGCGTGGTTAACGGCGCCGAGAACAACCCGCCCAGTTTCTATCTCTCCAAGCACTACGAAGTCTCCAAGTACTACACCCTGGACGAGCACACCTATGTGCCGGACCTGCTGCTGATCAGCACCGAGGTGTGGAGCAAGCTGGAGCCGCAGCAGCAGGAATGGCTGCAGCAGGCGGTCGAGGAGGCCGTGGCCTACCAGCGCAAGTTGTGGCAGGAATCCACCGAGGAATCCCTGGCTGCGGTCAAGGCTGCAGGTGTGGAGGTGATCTACCCGGACAAGCAGCCGTTTATCGATGCTGTAAAGCCCCTGCACGACAGCTATCAGGGCACCGAGGTGGGTGCGTTGTTGGAAGAAATCAAAGCGATCAACTAGAGCGCTCGCCCGGCGCGCGCAGTCCGCCAGGTGTTCGCTGCGCGCGTAAAACGAAAAATCCCACTGAATAAATATAAAAAGTGGAAGGCAAAGATGATGCAGAAAATTGAAAAGGTCCTGGGCGTATTTCTCGCCTCCCTGCTGGCACTGATGGTGCTGGATGTGACCTGGCAGATACTTACCCGTTTCCTGCCGATGCAGCCGAGTTCCTACACCGAAGAGCTGGCGCGCTACCTGCTGGTGTGGATCGGCCTGCTCGGCGGCGCTTACGCTTATCGCAAAAAATCCCACCTGGGTATCGACCTGCTCACCAATGCCCTGCACGGCGCCAAGCGCAAGGCCTTGCAGGTGTTTGTGGTGCTGGTGTGCTTCGCCTTTGCCGCGGCCGCGATGGTTTACGGTGGTGCCAAGCTGATGCTGCTTACCTTTGAGCTGGAGCAGTACTCCGCGGCGCTGAATATTCCCATGGGCTATGTCTACAGCGTACTGCCGCTGTCCGGCCTGCTGATCTGCCTGTTCTCGGTCGACCACCTGATCGAACTGGTGAGCAGCGATCAGGAGTTTCCTGCGGAATTCGACTCCGAGATGCATCCCTATACCGATGACATTGCCGAAGCTTCCGACTCTGTTGCGGGGCAGAAAGAAAATCAAAAACAGTCTGCAGCTGTAGAAGCCTAAGCGAGGAGAATCACCGTGGAAGTCGCAGTTATCGTATTGCTGGTCAGTTTTCTGGTTCTTCTGGCCCTGAACGTACCCATTTCCATCAGTATTGGTGCCGCCACCGTGCTCACCATGCTGTGCACCATCGATTTTGATCCGGCGATGATCACCATGGCTCAGCGCATGGCCAGTGGCATCGACAGTTTCGCGCTGCTCGCGATCCCGTTCTTTATTTTTTCCGGCATGTTGATGGGCAGTGGTGGTATCGCCCGGCGCATTATCGACTTTGCGCGGGTACTGGTGGGCATGCTGCCCGGCGGCCTGGCGTTTGTGAATATCATCAGCTGCACCCTGTTCGGTTCCATTTCCGGCTCTGCGGTAGCGGCCACCTCAGCCATCGGTGGTTTCATGATTCCGTCGATGACCAAAGAGGGCTACGACAAGAACTTCAATACCGCGGTTACCGTGGCCTCGTCCACTACCGGCCTGTTGATTCCGCCGAGCAACATCCTGATCGTGTTCTCCCTTGCCAGCGGCGGGGTTTCCATTGCCGCGCTGTTTATCGCCGGTTATCTGCCGGGTCTGTTGCTGGCCCTCGGGCTGATGATCGTGTGCGGAATCTGGGCGAAGGCGAAGGGCTATCCGGTAGGTGAAAAGCCCACCGTGAAGGAAGCGCTGCAGAAAACCGTGGATGCGGTGCCCAGCCTGTTCCTGATCTTTATTGTGATCGGCGGCATCATCAGCGGCTTCTTCACCGCAACCGAGGCCAGTGCCATTGCGGTGCTCTATTCCCTGCTGCTTTCCTGTGTGGTGTACAAGGAAGTGAAATGGGCTGAGCTGCCGGCACTGCTGACCAAGTCGGTGGAGACCACGGCCATTGTCATGTTCCTGATTGCGGCGTCTTCCGCGATGTCCTGGATCATGTCCTACCAGAATATCCCGCAGACCATCAGCCAGGCGCTGATCACCATCAGCGACAACCCGCTGCTGATTCTGCTCACCATTAACCTGATCCTGCTCGCGGTCGGTGCCTTTATGGACATGACGCCGGCGGTGCTGATCTTTACCCCGATTTTCCTGCCGGTTGTGACCGAGCTGGGGATGTCGCCGCTGCAGTTCGGTATCGTGATGATCCTGAACCTGTGTATCGGCCTGTGCACGCCGCCAGTGGGCAGTGTGCTGTTTGTGGGGGCCAGTATTTCCAAGACCTCAATTACGGCACTGATCCGTCCGCTGCTGCCCATGTACCTGATGATGTTCGTGGTACTGGCGCTGGTGACCCTGGTACCGGCCATCAGCGAGTTTTTGCCGCGCGCGCTGGGGTTGATTGAATAGCCGGTAGTGGCCTGACCGGAAGGCTGTATCGCCGCCGGCTACTGGCCGCGGCACTCGCGTTGGTGGCTGCAACGCACATTGAATTTCCTCGCATCATCATCAGGATGGACTTGCCGGGCTTATCAGCCCGGCTTTTTTTTGCCTGAAATATGGCGCCAATATCCATAGGCCGTTGTATTTGGCGCATCCCTCATTGTTGTCGACAGGGACTGCTGCACAGTTCTGGGTTATTGGACAAACACTTCAAAAAATAGGCTTTACATAAAATTTCCATCTGGCTAACCTTGATCTGAATTTTGGTATTGCCAATTAACTCTTGTGGTTGCAGAGTTGGTATAACAATAACGGCAATCCAATTACCCGGGCGGATCTCGCTGTACCTGCCGCCCACAGCGATGATGATTGGTCCAAATTCCCCTTCTGCTGTATCCCGGGGTAGTTGCTCTTCCCGGAAATAGGTCCGTGGCCGGTCGTCCTGATCAACTTCTAAAAATAAAAACGGAAGGTCACATGCAATTCGAGCTGAAGAGAACAGCGATGCTGAGTGCATTGCTGGGCAGCCTGATGTCCGCGGGAGCAGTCGCGGAAGACGGCTTTGCCACACAGAACGGAGGCACCACCGGCGGCGCCGGGGGTGAAGTGGTATACGCCACTACCGGTACCGAAATCCACGCCGCACTATGTAATCGCCCCTCCAGCGATACCCCCATCATCATTCACGTCGAAGGCACCATCAATCACGGCAATACCAGTAAGGTATCCGGTGACAGCTGTAATACCGCCGACGACAAAATCGAAATCAAAGAGGTCAGCAACGTTTCGATCATTGGTGTGGGCAGTGGGGCATTGTTCGACGAGCTGGGGATCCATTTGCGCAGCGCGTCCAACATCATTCTGCAGAACCTGCACGTGCGCAACGTGAAGAAGTCCGGTTCTCCCACCTCCAACGGTGGCGATGCCGTCGGTATGGAAAGCAACGTCTACAACGTGTGGGCGGACCACCTGACCCTGGAGGCGTCCGGTGGTGAAAGTGACGGTTATGATGCGCTGTTCGACATGAAGGCGGAGACCAAGTACGTCACGCTTTCCTACAGCATCCTGCGCAATTCCGGTCGCGGCGGCCTTGTGGGCTCCAGCGATAGCGACAGCAACAACGGCCCGGTCACTTTCCACCACAACCTGTACGAGAATATCGATTCCCGCACGCCGCTGTTGCGTCACGCCACCGCGCACGCCTACAACAACTATTACCGCGGGCTGAACAAATCCGGGATGAACCCCCGCATCGGCGGTGAAATGAAGGCGGAACACAACTACTTCGAGGATTCGAAGGATCCGCTCGGTACTTTCTATACCGACGACATGGGCTACTGGGAAGTGAACGGTAATATCTGGTCCAACATTACCTGGACCGCAGACGATACCGATAATCACCCGGCAGGACCCAACCCGGTATCGACCACTTCCATCAATATTCCCTACAGCTACAGCCTGGACGACGCAGCCTGTGTGCCGCAGATCGTACTGGCGGCCGCCGGTGCCAATACAGGGCTGCTGGTGAGCGATGGCGCCTGTGAAGTAGAGGGTGGCTCTTCCAGCTCCTCTTCCTCTGGCGGCAGCTCGTCTTCCAGCAGTTCTTCCTCTGGCAGCTCCGGGGGCACCTCCAGCAGCAGTTCATCTTCTTCCGGCGGCACCAGCAGCTCATCCAGCAGCTCCAGTTCCTCCGGCGGTACCGGATCTTCTGGTGGCTCTTCAGGTGGAGAGCTCGGCAGCAATCTCGCCCTGTCCGGTGATGCCGATGGTTCCAGTAAAGGTGGTGGCACCAGCTACGGCAATGCGGTAGACGGTGACCTCTCCAGCTACTGGCAGCCGGGTTCGACCAGCGGTGAGCGTATTTCGGCGAAAAACTTTGGTAGCAATTTCAATACCGTGATCATTCGCGAGATCGGCAACAGTGTTCAGAGCTGGCGCCTGGTAAACCACGACAACGGCGAGGAGCTCGCTGCGGGCAGTGGTATCGGTTCCGCGATGCAGGTATATCTCGGCGATGTGAGTATGGACAAGATCGACCTGATGATCGACGCCGCCAGCAGCGCACCGCAAATTGCCGAGTTTGAAATCTACAACGCGACCGGAGATACGTCTTCTTCGAGCTCTTCCAGCAGTTCCTCTTCCGGTGGTTCGTCGTCCAGTAGTTCGTCTTCCAGCAGTTCCAGTGGTGGTGGCAGTACGATTTCCACCCTGACCCTGGAGGAAAATGACAGCGGCTTCTGTGCGGTGGATGGCGCAATTGAAACCGAGCACGCGGGATACGCGGGCGCCGGCTATGCCAATACCGACAACGACAGCGGCATGGGCATTAACTGGTCGGTCGTGGTGCCCACTGCGGGTAACTACACCCTCCACTGGCGTTTTGCCAATGGCGGTGGCGATCGCCCGGCAGCGGTGCTGGTAAACGGCAGCAGTCAGGCCTCTGTGACCATGGTGGATACCGGAGCCTGGAGCAGCTACGCGGACAGTGGTTCCGTTACCGTGAGCCTGAACGCTGGCTACAACGAAATCCGTCTGGAAGCGACTGGCAGTTCCGGTCTCGCCAATATCGACAGCCTGTCAGTAACCGGTGCGTCCCCGGTGGCCGGTGATTGTGCCGGCGGTAGCGCTTCCGGAAGCAGTTCCTCCAGCAGTTCCTCTGGCGGCTCTTCTTCCGGTGGTACCAGCAGTTCCAGCAGCGGTTCGTCCTCCGGTGGTACCAGCTCTTCCAGCAGCTCGTCTTCTGGCGGCAGCAGTAGCTCCTCTTCTTCCAGCGGCGGTTCCTCCTCGGGTGGTGCCTTCCCGTCTCCGGAAGTGAGCAATGCCTGTTACATCCTGGCCACCGACCCGAACGTCAACTGGCGCGACTCCGCCGAGCTCGACACCGACCAGGAAATCGTAGAGTGCCTGTTCCAGACTCTGGGCCGCGCAGTGGGCTACGGTGAAAACGCCATGGGCGGTTACGATCCGAATGGCAACAGCCAGCTGACGGTCATCACCAAGAACGATCCCCAGGGTCGCAGTGTCGAGCAGCAGATTCTGGATGCGGTGACCGGTGATGATTTCAACTGGATTGTGTTCGACAAGTTCGATTTTGCCAGCGAAACCGAAGTGGCGATGTACCGCAATCACTGTGGTGATGCTTCCGTACAGGCCGCAATCAGTGGTTCCGAGGCACAGTGCATCGACTACCAGCAATGGTGTGCAGACAACGGCTATGCTGATCACGATGCGTGTATGGCGGAATTCTTTAACAACCGCCTGAACGACAAGAGCCTGCCGATTCGCAATACCAAGATCGGTTCCCACAAGACCCTGGACGGTCGCCAGGCCAACGCCTACTTCCGCTTCAACGGCTTCGCCATCGGTGCCGACAGTTCGGGCGCACCGACCCAGACCGCCGAGCATGTGATCCTCACCAACCTGGATTTCCGTGGTGCCGGTCACACCGAAGACCACGGTCTCGATCCGGATATGATCCGCAACACCGGTGCCTCCCACGAAATCTGGATTCACAAGAACACCTTCGACACCACTGGTGACTCGGCGTTTGATGTGAAAGTGGGTGCTTACAACATCACCATGAGCTTTAACAAACTGGTGAATGTGAAGCGTGCGGCGCTGCATGGTTCAAGCGACAGCCGCGAGATCAACGCACAGATTCGCACCACCATGCACCACAACGCGTTCATTACCACCGACGATCACTACGATTCGCTGGGCAATACCCTGCGCCGTATCCCGCTGATTCGTCGCGGTACCTCGCACATGTTCAACAACTTCTTCATGAACTATCGCAAGGACATTCTCAGTGTGCGCGTCGGTGCGAGCGTGCTGTGGGAAGACAACATGTTCCTGATCAACCGCGATTTCCAGGAGAAGGATGATCCGGTACAGGCGTTGTATGAGCGCGGAGACCAGCTGGCGCGGGACGTGGCCGACGGCAACTTCCGCACCGACGGTTCCATGCTCTGGTTCTCCGACGCCGCCTGTAACCAGGACCCATCGATCGAGTACGAAATTACCAATGCCTCCGGCTCTGTCGGCGACCTGTCCCAGGACTACACCCAGTATTCCCGCGACGTCATGGCCGCACAGAACCTGCCGGCATCCCAGGCGATGGCGGATTACATCATCGCCACCGCGGGCAAGGACGGAGAGATCCCGTTCAACTCGCCGCTGGGCTATGACCAGGGTTACGTGATCGGGCTTGGGGAAGTGATTTGCCAGTGATGGCTACTAGCTAAATATCGAGAGCCACGCTCAGACCCATCCGCCCTTTGGCGGATGGGTCTTCGTGTTCTTTGAGCAAAACTAAAATTTCGAAGAAAAAGAAAAAACGAGCACGGTTTGTCGGCAATCGAGAGTTTTGTGCTTGGCCGAAGTGCTTAAAAAAATAATGCTAATTGGTGGTGATAATCTCATGTCCGCGAAAAAATTATTTTTCGGTTTCGGCGTCGCCCTGTCTTTGCTGGCGCCCACCTGTCTGCAGGCGCAGACCGGGAGTAACCTTTCGCTCGGTGCGGGAGCAGATGGTTCGTCCAAGCAGAGTGGCAGTAGCTACGGCAATGTGATCGACGGAGATATGACTTCGTACTGGGCACCCGCAGGCGCAACCGGGCGGGTATCGGTAAAGTGGTCCAGTGCCACCATGGTTGCCAGTGCGGTCATCCGCGAGGCGTCGGGGTACGAGGGTAATATCGGCTCCTGGCAGCTGGTTAACCACCAGACCGGCGAGGTGTTGGCCGAAGGAAGTGGTGTGGGAACCATAAACTTTGATGCGGTCAGTCTCGGCAAACTCAACTTTGAAATCCTGAGTAGCAGTGGCACGCCGACCGTGGCTGAATTTGAAACTTACGCGAGCGGCACACCTGCAGCAACAGGCGCGGTCAATCTCGGCGTCAGCGTGAATGGTAGCGATGCGAACCTGAATTGGGATATCAGCAATATTGATGTCGCGTACCAGTCGATATATCGCGATACCGACTCAAACCCGGAAGGTCGTACCCGTATTGTGTCGAGTATTGGCGGCAACACCTATACCGACAGCGGCCTGCAAGATGGTACCTACTACTACTGGATCAAGGTCACCGACACCAGCGGCAATGTATTCAATTCCAATGGTGATGACGCGGTCATCGCCACCACCAGTACCATTCTGACCCTGGAAGAGGCCGACGGTTTCTGTTCGGTGGATGGTTCCGTCGACAGCAATCACACCGGTTTTTCAGGCAGCGGATTCCTGAATACAAATAACGAGGCCGGCGCGGCGGTGAGCTACAGTATTAACGCGGAGTATGCCCATAGTGCACTGCTGGATATCCGCTACGCTTCGACCAGTGATCGTCCTGCGAATATCGAGGTAAACGGCGCTGTAGTCGGTACGGCCTATTTGACCGCCACCGGCGCCTGGACAAGCTGGACTACGGAAAGCGCCACGCTTCCGTTGCAGGCGGGAGAAAACACTATCCGGCTGGTTGCACAAACCTCAGGAGGGCTGCCGAATATCGACTCGCTGACCGCCGCCGGAAGCAGCCTGACCACAGGCGCCTGCGGCGTGGTTAACGGTGACGCAGCCGACTGTAACGATATTACCGGGGTACCGGTTGTCACTGTCGCCAAAGACGGCAGTGGCCAGTACAACACGGTACAGTCGGCGATCAATAGCATTTCCTCCTCGAATACGCAGCCGACGCTGATTCGCATCAAGCCGGGGACCTACTATGAAAAACTACTGATCGACCGTCCCAACCTGACTCTGTGTGGAGAAAAGGGCCAAGCCGCGTCGACAGTCCTGACCTATGACGATACGGCGGATACCTCCGACGGCAATGGCGGCACACTCGGAACTTCCGGTAGTACAAGTATTTCCATAACCGCAGATGATATCTCGGTTGAAAACCTCACCATGGAAAACAGCCACGGCCCGGGAATCCAGGCGGTTGCACTGCGCGTTTCTGCAGACCGGGTGCAGTTCCGGAATACCCGCTTCCTCGGCAACCAGGACACCCTCTACGTACACAGTGGGTCGCAGTATTTTCGCGATTGCTATGTCGAAGGTACCGTCGATTATATTTTTGGTGGTGCCACCGCGGTATTCGACAATTGCACAATCCACAGCGCTGGCGGCGGTAGCTCAATTACCGCCCCCAGTACCGAGGAAACCCAGGCCTATGGAATCGTTTTTCTGGGCGGTGAGGTAACGGCATCGCCGTCGGTCAGCGCGGACAGCGTCGCTCTTGGCAGGAACTGGCGCCCTTACGGCGCAGCGACTTATCTTGGGGTAAAGCTTGGCGACCATGTATTGCCCGCAGGCTGGAAGGCGATGGGCAGTAACACGCTGGACACCGCGCGATTTGCCGAATACCAGAATAGTGGCCCTGGGGCGGACACTTCCCAGCGGGTGTCTCAGTCCAGCCAGCTTTCAGACGCTGAAGCCCAGAGCTATAGCGTGGCAAATATTTTCGATGGCTGGTTGCCCGGCTTCAATGGTGAGGCGGTATTTCTGCCTCAGGAAGGCAACCCGGTACACGATCGATTCAATCGCTACCTGACCGAATGGAGCCTGAATAGCGGCCAGGCCGATATCATCCTTTCCTACCAGTACGACAATGGTGGCTGGCCCAAAAATCAATCCTACAGCAGTGCGGGGAATGGCGGCAGCGGTTCGGCGACCATTGATAATGGCGCAACCACACTGGAAATGACGTACCTGGCGGAGATGTACAAGCGCACCGGCAATACTGTTTATCGGGATGCCGCCAGAAGGGCGATGGATTTTCTTTTAGAAATGCAGTATCCGTCCGGTGGCTGGCCGCAGTTCTATCCACTAAAGGGTGGCTATGCGGATCACGTTACATTTAACGATGATGCGATGTCGCGAGTGCTGACGGTGCTGTATCACGCGGAAAAGGGCTCGGGTCCCTTCGATGGTGATATTTTCGATGGCGCTGATCGTACGCAGTTCAGGTCGGCTATCGATCTGGGTGTGGACTATATCCTGAAATCTCAGTGGAAGCAGAACGGCGTGCTGACTGCCTGGTGCGCGCAACACGGCGCTACCGACTATCTGCCAAAAGCTGCGCGCGCATATGAACTGGAATCCCTCAGTGGCAGCGAGTCAGTGGAAATCATCGCGTTCCTGATGACGCAACCACAGACACCAGAAGTTGCCACGGCCGTGAAGGCCGCACTCGGCTGGTATCGCAGTCCCAATACCATTCTCGAAGATTACACATACGACAAGTCGACCACGGAAAAAATTGTCTATTCACCGGGGGATCGGATGTGGTACCGATTTTATAACCTGTATACCAATGACGGCTTCTTCAGTGACCGCGATGGTGGAACTTACTACGACATCATGGATATCTCTGAAGAGCGTCGCGAAGGTTACAGCTGGGGTGGAGGCTACGGAGAGAAAATAATTTCCTATGCCGAGAGCGTTGGTTACTGAAGACAATTCTGATCGGTATTAAGCATGAAGTAGATATGCCGATTGGAAAAAGTTTTTAGAAAGCGATATCCGGGTTGCATGAGCGAGTGTGCGTAGCCCGGTTTTATTAGCGCAAAAATCATTTGTCTTACCCTATGCCAATTGGGGACAACGGGCGCCATTGGGGTGAGATAGTGAGAGAGCTGGCAGCCTTCAGAGCTGCCGGATAACAACAAGCCGATAACTAAAACAGGAGTATTCCATGCGAGTACACGGCACCTATACGAGAGTGGCGATAGCCGCATTGCTCGGCAGCCTGCTGGCTGGCTGTAGTGATGATAGCTCGAAGAGAGAACTCACCCAGCTAAACCCAATGCCGGACGAGGAATTGGTAACCATTGATCCACCACCAGAACCTGAGCCGGAGCCGGAGCCGGAACCTGATCCGGAGCCCACGGTATTTACCTGCCCGGATTCCGGGTTCTATTTCTGCGATGACTTTGAAGATGGGGAATTCGCCAGCAGCTGGGATGCGGTGATCGACGGCTATGGACTCGCTGATCCAGGTGTTTTCGATATCCTCGATGAAGGCGATAAGGGCAAGTCCCTGCGCTTCACCGCCGGTACCCGCGGTGAAAACCTGCGTGAGGGGGAGCTGATCCTGGTGAAGGAAGCGGTCTTCGGCAGCGTGCCCGCAGACTATTTTGTGGAATACCGCATCCGGCCGCGCCAGAACGGCAATACCGGCAATAAATACCTGTACGGCATCGGCCGCTACCAGGGGCCGCTGCAATGGTATTTCGGCGGCCTCAATATGCAGAACAGCAGCGAGTCCACCCAGGTGGAAGCGGGCTATGCCGCCACCGAAGACGCCGGTGCGACCGGATCCGTGAGCCGCGAAGTGCAGGCGAAAAAGCCGATCCTGCTGGGCGAGCAAGGTGCCACCGATGGCAGCTGGTATACCGTCCGTTACGACATAGTGGGCAGCGATATCACCGTGTACCTGGATGGTGAAGAGCTGGGCACCTACTCCGATGCCGACAGCAAGTACACCACCGCCGGTCGTATCGGGTTTTTCACCTACAACCGCTCGTTTGAAGTGGACTATGTAAAAGTCGGCGATCCTGCGGTGAAGCCAGTACAGCTCACCATTGACTACGCTGAGCCCTCCTGGACTGCCACTGCCGGTGATCCGGCGCTGGAAATCAATGTCACCGCAATCCAGAGTGACGGTGTGACCGCGGATACCTTCGAGGTGGTTTCCAGCGATGACAGTGTGGTGTCTGCGGAAGTATCCGGTAACCTGGTGAAACTGTCACCGCTGGCGGAAGGCAGCGCGGAAGTTACTTTTATCAGCGGATCCGACAGCAGCCTGCAGCGCAGTATCAACGTGGAGGTGGCGAAGGCCTTTGCCATGCCCACCGCAACCTATGGCGATATCAGCAGCCTGGTTACTCCACTGCCCGGCGCTACCGGCGAATACGAAGACACCCGCCTTAGCATCACCTTCGATAACGCACCGACATTGAATGCAGAAGTTGGCTCTGTGCGTATCTTCCGCGCCGATGACAACACAGAAGTCGACGCCATCCGCGCAGCGGGTGAAACCGACACCCTCGGTTACAACGGCCAGGCGCAGACCCGCACCCTGAACGCAACACCGTTCAGCATCGACGGCAATACCCTCACCGTTTCCCCGCACACCGATGTGTTGCAGCCGGGAGTGGAATACTTCGTCGCGATCAGCTCCGATCTGGTACAGGGCGCGAAGCTGAATGGCAGCGATTTTGTGGGTCTTGGTAAGGACGCGGCATGGACCTTCACCACCCGCGCAGCACTGCCCAGTGGCGCAGACGTAACCGTGGATGACGATGGTGCCGGTGATTTCCGCACCGTGCAGGGCGCCCTCAACCATGTGATGGAGAATGTTGCAGCGGATGATCCCGCCACCATTACCATTAACGCCGGTGACTATCGTGAGATGCTGTACCTGAGCGGTAAAAACAATCTCACCATCAAGGGTGCCGGCGCCGATCAGACCCGAATTCACTACGAGAACTACGACGGCCTGAACGGTGGCAGTGAGGGACGCAGCCTGTTCCTGGTGAAGGGCGGTGACATGATCACCCTGACAGATCTCACCATCGAAAACACCCATCAGCGCACCGGTGCCGGTGATCAGGCGGAGACCATCTACTTCAACAGTGAAGGTCGTCTGATCGCACGCGATGCCAGCTTTATCTCCGAGCAGGATACCCTCTTGCTGAAGGGCTATAACTGGTTCTACAACACGCTAGTGGCCGGTAACGTGGACTTTATCTGGGGATACAGCACCGCTACCGTATTCGAGGAGTCCGAGATCCGTTCATTGGGCGACTCCAAGAGTAGCGAAGCGACCAGCGGTGGCGGCTACATCCTGCAGGCGCGCAACCCGACTGAATCCGTGCCGGGCTTTGTATTCCTGAACTCAAAATTGACCCACGGGGCTGGCCCCACCGGTGTCACCATCGAACCGGGGACTACCTACCTCGCGCGCAGTGGCGGCAGCAGCAGCTACTTCGACAATATTGCGTTCATCAACACAGCCATGGATACCCATGTGGCCGATATCGGCTGGCGTCCGGACCCGATCCCCAACCCGTCTACCGCGAGCGCGGATTCTGGCTGGCGCGAATACGGCAGCACCGATCTCGCAGGTAATCCGTTGGACCTCAGCAACCGCTGTAGCAACGATGGCACCTGTTACCAGTTGAGTGCGGAAGAAGTGGCAACCCGCTTCTGCTCGCGCGCGCAGATTTTTGCCGGCTGGAACAGCGGTGAAGGCTGGGATCCCTATCCGGAAGATACCAGTGATGACGATTGTGTCGTTGCCAGTGGCCCCAGTGAAACCTGGAGTGGCAACGGCCTGCTGGTGGGCGACAGCAGCCAGTCTTCCGCCACCGTGGCGAGCGGCAGCATCAGCGAGCAGACCGACAACAGCGTCACCTTCACCGCCAGCGATGGCAAATTCGAAACCATGGCGCAGTCGTTCTACCTGGTATCCCAGCAGGTAACCGGTGACTTCATCCTGACCGCCAAGCTGAAAAGTGTCGGTGAAAACTATGCGGCGAACCAGTTCCCGGTTGGCCTGATGATGTGTGAGTGCGATGCAACCGCAGGCACCACCTCACCACTGGCACATGTGGGCATGCACATGTCCGGCAGCGAGTGGGTGACCCAGTACGGCCACGTGCGCGAAGCCGCCGGAGGTTGGGGCAAAGCCAGCGGTGATGCCGTGGTTGCCGGTGACAGCCTGTACTTCAAGCTGGAGCGCCAGGGGCAGGCGTACTACGCATCTGTCTCAACCGATGGTGGTGTCAGTTACACCGAGCTGGGGGCCAACACGTTTACCGGCCTGCCTGACAGCATAAAAGTGGGACTGTTTGCTGCACCTTACAACGACAATCAGAACTTCACTTTCGAAGATATTCAATTGACTCAGTAAACAAAAAAGCCCCGCGGTCCTGCCGCGGGGCTTTTCACTTGTGAGAAATACCCATGCGTAATTCATTGCAATTCCTGCTTACCCTGGCGCTATGTGCCGGCATCACCGCATGCGGCGGTGGTGGCGGTGGTGGCGATAACGGCGGCTCCGGCAGCAGTTCATCCAGCTCCTCAAGCAGTTCCAGCAGTTCCAGTAGCTCGTCGAGTTCCTCTTCATCTGGAGGCGGTTCGTCCAGCAGCTCGTCAAGTTCATCGGGCTCTTCCAGCAGCTCCGGATCCTCCTCCGGGGGCAACGAAAGTATCGACGGCGGCTTCGCCGGCTACAGCTATAACCTGACCGGCGGCGCCGGAGGCCTGGTATATACCGTTAATAACGGCGCCGACCTGCAGGACAAGCTGGACGAGGCCAAAGACGCGAGCCAGCCAATCACCCTCTACATCGATGGCACCATTACCGATTTCAACACCGGAACCGGTACCGATATCCAGATCAAGGATATGGATAACGTGTCACTGATCGGCGTGGGCGAAAACGGCGAGTTTGACGGTATTGGCCTGAACATTCGTCGCGCCAACAATATCATTGTGCAGAATATCCTGTTCCACGAAGCCTGGCCGGGGCAGGAGAAGGACAATATCAGTATCGAGGGCGATGACGACGGCTCCACCACCAGCCATATCTGGATCGACCACTGCGAGATCTACAACTCCCTGGCAGTAGACAAGAATTATTACGATGGCCTGATCGATTCCAAGAGCGGCGCACGCTATATCACGCTGTCCTATAACTATCTGCACGATGCCTGGAAAACTTCACTGCACGGCCACACGGAAAACGATACCAATCCGGATACCGACCGGCTGGTAACTTTCCACCACAACCGTTTCGAAAATCTGGAATCCCGCGTACCCCTGTACCGCCATGGCAAGGGCCACGTGTACAACAATTACTACAACCAGATCAATTCCACCGCGATCAACTCCCGCGCCGGCGCCGAGATGCTGATCGAGCACAATCTGTTCGAAAACACTCAGAACCCGGTAGTGTCGTTTTATTCCGACGTGATCGGCTACTGGAACCTGAACGGCAACGTGTTCGGCAGTGGCGTTACCTGGACCAGTGGTGGCGGTACCGATATTACCGCCCAGGATGGCGAATCCACTTCGACCTACCAGGTGCCCTACAGCTACACTCTGGATGCCACCGACGGTCTGAAAGATTACGTGATTGCCAACGCCGGTGTGGGCAAGCTGGATCAGTCCAGCCTGGACATTCCCGACCCGGTAACGCCGGAAGGTGAGGTGCCGGTGGAAGAGGAACCGACTGTGGAAGACGTGGCGCTGCCCTACGGAGAAAACTTTGCCACCGATACCGGTACCTTTTTCACCAACGCCTACCGTGACTTGTCTGGCGCTCCCGGCGATGGCACACCCATGTATCACCGGGTAACCGGCACCGCGGAAATCCAGACCGGCGCCCTCAGTCTTACCGGCAGCCGCGTCTCCATCGGCAACAGCACGCCGGCGGTCAACACCAGCGGCAGCGACAGTGCGACGACCGGCGTGTTCGACCTGAGTGTGCCCTGGCAGATCTCGTTCAAGGTGGTGAGTGTCGGCGGCGACACCGGTAAGTACTTCCAGATCTACGTGGACAACAACACCGCCTCCAGCAGCAATTCCATCTGGGGCGGCGCTTCCAAGTTCCACCAGATACTGCTCAGCGAGCTGGTAGAGGGGCAGAGTTACACCGTGACCGGCCTCACCGCCAGTGACAGCTCTTTTGTAACCCTGCGCACCGAGAGCAGCGCCACCGTGGTGGTGGACGACGTGCTTATCGAGGCCGTTGAATAAGGGTCTGTGGTTGTTATTCCCGCCCGCTGCCAGCACCTATTGGTAGCGGTGCGGTGAAGATTGGCCTGTTCACTGCGTCCTGCATTGATGGCCAGTCTTTCATCTGTCTTGTCTTCCTGTTCCCGCTTTTGACCCGCTTCGATCACCTGCAGCCGTTCGCTTTGCGCTCGGTTGGCCATTCCGGGTCAATGTGGTCTGGCCGGTTTGTGATCATTTTTACGCCACGGGGAGGGGCACCTGTCTCCGTCGCGCTGCACACAGTCGTGTAGTTTTGCTACAAAAACCCCTGTTTCGCCCAATTATTGTGCTCTTGTGTCGCGAATTTCTACACTGGTACGTCGGTCACAAATAACTTCCAGGCCAGTTGCGAGAAACGGTTGTATATGCCTAACCAATTTGGTTAGACTGCCAAACCAATAAGTATTACAAGCTGGGCCTCAGTGGTATCCAGGCTCATAAGAATAACGATCGACAATGAGAGAAAGGGGTGAGCATGAAACCTTTACGCTGGACTCAGTCCGCGCTAGCGCTCTGTATTATGGGGACCCTGACCGCCTGTGGCGGCGGTGGTGGTAGTGATGCCAATCTGGAAGGGGACGTGGTCAACACGCCGCCGCCCGCGACCGGTGGCAGCAGTTCTTCCAGTGGCGGTTCCTCCAGTGGCGGCAGCAGCGAGGGCGCCACACTGTACGAAAGCTTTGGCGATGGCTCTTTCGCCAACTTCGACGAAGCCGACACCCAGTATTTCTTCAGCCAGGAATACAAGGCGCTGAACACCAGTGACGCCAACGACACCTGGCCGTCCTTCTACTATCCCACCTGCTGTTTCTTTGCCAACGACAATCCGGCCGATGGCCCGGAAGTTGCGCTGGATCAGATGGGCCTTGTCAGCGACAACGGCAACCCCGCCATGCTGCTGAATACCGGCCGCTTCTCCGTCGGCCAGACCCGCCTGGATATCGATGACCAGGACCCGAAAAAAGACACCACTACCTCCGACGATGTCTCTACCTGGGGTGAGCTGGATCTGAGCCAGCCCTACCGAATCTCCTTCTGTGTGAAGGACTCCTCCGGTACCCGCAACATGCAGGTCTACGTGGACAACAACACCTCCGGTGAAGCCAACTCCATCTGGGGTGGTGGCAGCCAGGGCTCGCGTATTTTCAACGTGCCCGCGGGCGACCTGATTCCCGGCAAGCGTGTGCAGATCAACGTGCCCGGCGATGTGACTTACGAACAGGGCGGCGAGATCAAGGACCAGCGTCCGGGCCAGGTTGGTACCGCCAGCTCCTTCCTGCAGTTCCGCGTGGAAGGTGGCAGCTCGGTGATCTTCGACGATCTGCTGATCGAACCGCAGAGCGACGACGGCCAGGGTGACCTGCCGGAATGTACCGTGTTCCAGCCGGCGGTAGCGCCAGCGGCACCGGAAGCGCCGAGTCTGTTTGCTTCCGATGCACAGATCGCCGTGAGCTGGGCCTCGACCGTAAGCGCAACCAGCTACGACGTGGCCTACAGCACCGGCACCGACGTGGCCGCTGCGGATCTGGTTGAAGGCCTTACCGAGACCAGCACCACCCTGACCGAACTGGAAAACGGCAGTGCCTACAACGTGTGGGTACGTGCGGTGAACAATGTTGGCGCTTCCGAGTGGAGTGAACTCGCTTCCGCAACCCCGGTAGCACCGGTGGGCGACAACTGCTCTCCGACCACCAGCGTGGATCCGTCGGCGACCAACATGATCCAGTGGAATGTGTACGACGGTTGTATGCACCCGGGTGACCTGGGCGCCGTGGTTGTCGACGGCAGCTCCGCGTCCAATTTCGCATTCAGCGAGGAAGAACTGCCTTACTTCGAGGCCAGCGATCTCGGCGTTATGACCCTGGATACCATTGGCTTTGATATCAAGCCGGTAGGTGACCTGGACGACGTGATTCCCGGTGACGCCGCGACCTATCCGAAGCACTTCACCTTTATCGCCCGTATCGATACCTCTTTCGCCACCACCCAGGACAGCGTGCGCGGTTTCGAGATCGAAACGCACCTGGGTGACGGCGGCGTGGATACCCGCGGCCCGGCACGGATCAAAGCTATCTGGCGTCCGGATGGCAACAAGATCCAGCTGGACAAGTTCCTCTCCGACGACAGCACCGCGGAAGTGGACATGGATATGACCGATGGTTACCACATCTATCAGGTCAGCTTCACCGTCGACGACCCCGCTACTGCCGGCAATGAATACATCACCGCCAAGGTTTACCGCGATGGTGTGGAAGTGGGCAGCTTCACCGGTAACGGCCGCGATGGTGGCTCTTCCAGCAGCCGCATGCGTATCGGTGAAGGCTCCTCCAGCGAGTTCCACGCGAATATGGACTGGCTGGTGTGGACCGACAACGCCACTGCTGCGGGCCTGACGCCGGAGCAGCTGGTGGGCGAACTGCCGGCGGATATCGGTGAGCTGGGTGCCTATGCGGGCGCGGATGCCTCTTCAGCGTTTGAAGAAAACTTCAACGGCATCGGCCTGGTAGAAGACTCGGATACCGAGGACACCAACTTCTTCACCGCCGAGTACCGCGGTCAGTCCGGCGACGCCAGCAAGCCCATGTTCTACGTGACCAGTGGCAGCTCCCGCATTGAAGTTGCCGGCGGCACCCTGGCGCTGCACAACGCGCGCTTCTCCATCGGCGATGCGCTGCAGGGCACCGACACTGCGGATACCGATACCAGTGGCCGCGGTGACCTGGACCTGAGCAAGCCCTATGTCATCACCTTTGACGTGGTCGAAAACCCCAACACCTCCGTGGAGACCGGCAAGTGCCAGGTGTATGTGGACAACAACACGTCAAGCTCCAGCAAGTCCATGCACGGCGGCAGCTCCAAGCTGATCGAGAAGTACGCGTCCCAGCTGGCGGACGGCGACCAGCCGACCGGCACCGTGACCATCGAGAGTGATCTGGGTACGGCGAATTCCTTCTTGCAGGTGCGCTGCGACAGCGGCACCGAAGACCTGCCGGTTGTGATCGACAACTTCAAGGTGAGCTACCAGTAAGCCACGGGCGGGTCGCCGGTCGGGTGAGTATCGCGGCCGGCGACCAACAAGAATCATCGAAGCGGCCTGCAAAGGAAAATTGCGGGCCGAATAAAAAACGATGGGAGAGTCAAAATGACTTATAAGAAACAGATTCTCGCCATGGCCATCGCCATGGCAACTTCTGCCAGCCTGGTGGCCCAGGAGGCAGAAACCGAAGCGCAACAGGACAAGGCTTCCGACGTTACCGTTGAAGAAGTCTATGTGGAAGGTGTGCGCAGTGCCGACGTCAATGCCCGTGCGGCAGAGCGCGGCAAGGACAACTTCAGTTCCGTGGTTACCCAGGACGACGCGGGTAACTTCTCCGACCAGAACGTGGCCGAGCTGCTGCAGCGCATGCCCGGTATCACCCTGCAGAAAAGCGAGGGTGAAGGTAAATTCGTCAACCTGCGCGGCCTCGGCGCGGGCATGGTCAGCGTGCGCATGGACGGCGGTGCCATGGCGAACGCCGGCGGCGGTACCAACGAGACCCTGGAAGACCGCGCGTTTTCCCTCGACAGCCTGCCGTCGGACGTACTGCAGTCCATTGAGGTCAACAAGTCCCTGACCCCGGATATGGACCTGGATGCCATCGGTGGCTCCATCAACGTGAAAACCCTGTCGGCCCTGGACCGCGGCAAGAACAGCTTCAAGTTCCGCGCACAGAACTACTACCAGGACCAGTACCAGGAAAATTCCCCCAAGGTCACCCTGCAGGGCACTAACCTGTTCCTGAATGACACCATCGGTGTGGCCTATACCGGTTCTTGGGAAAACCGCAAAACCCTGGGCTACCAGACCAAGCATCACGGCAGCACCCTGCCGCAGTACGTGAGCGTTGGCGATCAGCAGATGCTGATTCCGTGGGAGTTCACCACCTTCCAGGAAAATGCCGAGCGCGAACGTATCGCCGGCCTGCTGAACGTCGAATACCAGCCGGACGACAACAGCCGCTACCACCTGAAGGTAAACCACACCAGCTATTCCGATAACGACATCGCCATGCGCGAGTACTATCGCTTCAACTGGAGCGATGGCGATGAAGACCTGATGTTCCTGGATCCGGAAAATCAGGTATTCGGTGGTGCCAGTGTCGACCTGCAGCAGCAGTTCTTTATCCAGGAGTCGGAAGTGACCACCGACACCTTCGCCCTCGGCGGTGAAAACCGTTTCGGCGACGGCTGGGAACTGGATTACGAAGTGGTGTCTTCTCGCAGTGAAAACGAAAAGCCGGACGGCCGTCGGGTGCAGTTCCGCCTGCGCGAGCTGAATGCCCTGGGTAGCTTCGGAGACGAGTTCCTCAACGGCCAGCTGATTTCCGGCCCGCAGCTGGACGAGCTGGTTGAATCCGGGCAGATCACCACTCCGGCGGTATCCGGCCCCAACGGCTACCAGTATGGCCAGGTGTCGCAGCCGAACCTGAACTACGACAACCTGTTTATGGAAGACAGCGTGCGCGAAGACCAGGTAGATCAGTTCTCCCTGAACCTGCGCCACGACTGGGATTCCGGCATGGTCAACTACGTGAAGACCGGGGTTAAGGTCAATCAGCGCACCCGCAGCAACGACAAGAACCGGGCCAGCATCGTGCCGTTCGACAAGGCGGTGGCAGGCTGTGCCGGTGATCTGGACTGTATCGCCATGGCCGGTTCCCGCCTGGGTGACTTCGCCACCTATGTACCGGAAAACCCCAACTTCGACCACGCGGTAATTACCCGTGCCGAAGCAGAGCGCCTGATCGAAGCCACCCGTGCCATCGGCGACAACTACGACCCGGATCAGAAAGAAATCGACTCCACCAAGCTCGATTACGAACTGTCCGAGGATACCGCCGCGGCCTACCTGATGGCGGAATTCCAGGTGCTGCCGGATGCGACGCTGATTGCCGGTGCCCGTTACGCGCAGACCGAGTTTGCGTCTACCGGTTACATGGCCCTGCGCAACGACCGCAACGAACAGAGCGAAGGCCTGGAGTCACTGGATATCGCGCTGCCACTGGGTGAAACCGGAAACGAGTACGATGCCTTCCTGCCGGCACTGCACTATCGCCACGACCTGGGCGATAACCTGCTGGCGCGCGCCTCTATCTGGACCAGCTTCTCCCGTCCGGACTTTGGTAAAAGCCGCGGTTTCTTTGAAGTGACCGACCGGGTGGTGTTCTGTAATACCGATCCGGACTACACCGGCGAAGAAGTCTGCTCCGATGACCCGAGCAAAATCGGCGCAACCCGCGGCGGTGATTTCGAGTATCAGGCTGAATTCTTCGAAATGTCACCGGACAATACCGTGCGTATCGGTAACCCGGCATTGGATCCGATGCGGGCCACCAACTTCGACCTGTCGCTGTCCTGGTACGGCGAAGACACCTTCCTGCAGGGTGCCTTGTTCTACAAGGACATCACCGACTTTATCGTCGATGCCAACGGCGTGAAGGTGAATATCGCCACGGATCTGCCATTTGTGTTGCCGATCGATCAGGTAACCATGTTCAAGATCCCGGGTGACACCGTACTCACCAACGTGAATACCTACCTGAACGGTGAGTCTGCAGAAGTCTACGGTGTCGAGCTGAGCTACAGCCAATACTTCGACGGCCGTTGGGAAGACCACAATATTGGTCGCTGGCTGGACAATATCTTCATCCAGTCCAACCTGACCCTGCAGAGCAGTGAAGGTAATGTGGGTGACTCCGTGCGCGTTGATTCCATTCAGCTGCCGGAGACTGCAGATACCGCAGCCAACCTGACCGTGGGCTGGGAAAACGATGACTTCTCCCTGCGCTTTATCGCCAACTACACCAGTGAGATCCTGAAGCAGATCGGTGGTTGTACCGCGGAAGACAAGGCGGCGGATGCGGAACTCGGCTATGCCAAGAACTGCCGTGCCTGGGGCGATATGTACCAGGATGAGTCGATGACTTTCGATGTGAAGGCGACCTACCGGGTAACGGATGCGGTGCGCGTTTACTTCGATGCGGTAAATGTCAGCGACAGCGTCGACCAGTACTACTTTGCCGGCAATGACGATGCTGGCGGTCATATTCTCTACAACGTGGAGCAGTACGGTCCGGCCTACCAGCTTGGCCTGACGGTAGATTTCTAAACAAGGTTTCCTCTTTTGCCATTTTTGCCCCGCTCCGCGGGGCTTTTTTGGCTTAAGGGGGCGTATAAAAAATAATTGCTCGATAAAAATGGGAGCCTGCCGGCCATCAGCGCCAGGGCGGGTGTACATCTAGCTCCTGAAAATAGGTAAATCCATGCAATACAAGCTCTTACCCGGTCTGGCCGCAATGGCGATGTCAGTATTGTTGACCGCTTGCGGTGGCGGCGGCTCGCCGGAAACGATTCCGCCGGTAAACGGCAGCTCCTCGAGCTCCAGTTCATCGTCAAGCTCTTCCAGCAGTTCGTCCTCCGGAGGTGGCTCAAGCTCTTCTAGCAGCAGCTCTTCCTCCGGTGGTTCCAGCTCCTCCTCCTCCGGTGGTGGCGAGGCCCCGATGTTGTCACAGTCTGGCAACCCGATTTACGGCGAGCTGGACAATTATAAATCCTGGCTCGGCAGCAGCCTGGACGCCGACACGACCCGCGCCGACAACATAATTACTTGGCAGCTGGAGCACGGCGGTTTTTATAAAAACGGTGAGTCCACTTACGACGCGCCCTGGAATGGCAGCGATGCGCGCTCCGGCTGGACCGGGTCTGGCGGTGTAGAGCTCGGAACCATCGACAACGATGCGACCGTCACCGAGTTGATGTTCTTGGCGGATGTCTACCAGCGCTCCGGCGACACCAAGTATCGCGACGCCGCGAGCGACGCGCTGGAATTCCTGCTGACCATGCAGTATGCAAGTGGCGGCTGGCCCCAGGTCTACCCCGCGCGCGCCGGCACCACCTATTCCAACCATGTCACCTTTAACGACGGTGCCATGGCCCGTGTGCTGATTCTGCTGGATCACGCCGTGCAGCAGAAAGCGCCGCTGGATGGCGACCTGTTCACCGATGACCAGCGCGCGCGTATGGAGGCCGCCATCGCCGGCGGTGTCGAGTTTATTCTCAAGGCTCAGATCGTGCAGGCCGATGCCAAGACCGTCTGGTGTGCCCAGCACGACCCGGAGACCTACGAGCCGCGCGGTGCACGCGACTACGAGCTGCCATCGAAAAGTGGTAAGGAATCCATGCTGGTGACCGCATTCCTGATGTCGCGGCCACAGACTGCCGAAGTGGAAGATGCCGTGCGCTCTGCGCTCGCCTGGTACCGCAGCCCGGTGGTGCAGGAGGCGGATACCGCCTACGTGAAGCGCCCCAGCGGCAGCAGCGACGATACCTGGAATCCGATTCAGGCTAAATCCGGCAGCACTATGTGGTACCGCTTCTACGACCTGCAACAGGATGTCGGCTTCTTCGCCGACCGCTCCGGTATCAAGCAATACGACATCATGGCCATCGACGCCGAGCGTCGCTATGGCTACGAGTGGGGTGGGAACTACGGAAGTGAATTGATTGCCTATGCGGATAGCGTGGGTTACTTCTAAACACATCGATTAAAGATGGAGAGCCCTCGCATCCGCGAATGGCGTGCGGGGCTCTGCCAATAGAGGTAAATAGAGTGAAAAAAATTTTTCTTTACTTCGCACTATTACTCCCTGTCACTGGCAACGCCGAAACCGTGTATATGGCCGGCGACTCCACCATGGCTATAAAGCCGGAGATGAGTTTTCCGGAGAATGGTTGGGGAATGCCGTTCGCGCGATTTTTTGATGAGAGTGTCACGGTGGAAAACCGTGCGATGAATGGTCGAAGCACCCGCACGTTTATCGAGGAGGGGCGCTGGGACAGCATCGAGAAGGCTTTGCAGCCGGGCGACTTCGTCATCATCCAGTTCGGGCATAATGACGCGTCGGAAAGCAAGAAAGATCGCTATACCCCGCCGGACCAGTACAAGGCCAATCTGTCACGCTTTATACGTGAAACCCGTGCCAGAGGCGCGCACCCGTTATTGATGAGTCCCATTACCCGGCGTTACTTCAATGATGATGGCACCATCAAACAGACGCACGCCAAGTATGCGCCTCTGAGCCGCGAAGTGGCGAAAGCAGAGAAAGTGGATTTCATTGACATGGAAGTTGTTACCCGCGAGCACTTTCAGCAGCAGGGTGATGAGAATTCCGCGCTACGATTTCTGCACATCAAACCCGACACCCATCCCAACTACCCGAATGGTGTGCGCGATGATACGCATCTGAATCAATTGGGAGCCAGGGAGGTCGCGCAGATTGCCCTGAGAGAAATGAAAAAAATTGGTCACCCGCTGATAGAAAAACTGCGGACGCCCAGGCCTAAGCACTTGACGTTCAGCTACGAGTAAATTCAGACGAGACTGGGGTTCTGCATTGTGGTTATTGCCATTCAACCAATTAAAACTAAGTTCTGGCATGTCGCCCTGATCTGTGGCCTCGGAGCAGTGCTGTCGGTGGCATGCCTGGCCAGTGCGCAGCAAGTACGAGACCTGAATAGCCAGCCCCTAACTCTCTGGTACGACCAGCCAGCGGACAACTGGAATCAGGCGTTGCCGGTGGGGAATGGCCGCCTTGGCGCGATGGTCTATGGTGGCACCGCCCGTGAGACGTTGCAGTTAAACGAAGATACGGTCTGGGCCGGGGGGCCGAATAATAATGTAAACCCGGATATTGCCCCACATATCGGGCGAGTGAATGAGGCTCTTTTTAAGGGCGAATTTACCGATGCACAGCGGCTCGCCAACAAGCATTTACATTCCAAAACCAACAACGGCATGCCTTACCAGACTTTGGGCAGCCTGTTTCTGGACTTTCCCGGTCACGAAAACGTCCACGATTACCGCCGACAGCTCGATATAGGCAATGCCCTGGCAAATGTCTCGTATCGTGTAGAGGACGTTGTATATTCAAGAGAGGTCTTTGCCTCCCTTACCGATCCGGTTGTGGTTGTGCGCCTGACTGCCGATAATCCGGGACAGATTAGTCTCGATTTATCCTTTGACAGCCCCCAGCAGCACCATGTTGAGGTCGATGGGGAGCGGTTGCTGGTGCGCGGACGCGGCGGAGATCATGAGGGGCTGGAAGGGAAGATCCGCTACAGTACTATCGTGCGCCCTGAGTTGAATGGCGGTAGCCTGAAGACGGAGGGAGATACTCTCAGCATTCGCGGCGCAGATGCTGTAACCCTGTTCATTGCTACGGGTACAAACTTCAACAGTTATCGCGATGTCAGTGGTGATGATCTACAGCGCGCCGAAGAACAGCTTGAGTCCGTGGTGGGGAAAAGCTACCCGGCGTTGAAACGTGCACATACGGGTTTTTATCACGGACAGTTTCGGCGTGTTGCGCTGGACCTTGGTAATACCCCAAACAGCACACTGCCCACTGATGTACGTGTAAAGCGGTTTTCCCGCGATGGCGACCCGGCACTGGCGGCGCTGTACTTTCAATTCGGGCGCTATCTATTGATCTCGAGCTCTCAGCCCGGCACCCAGCCCGCCAATCTGCAAGGGATCTGGAATCCTCACGTCAGCCCGCCCTGGGAAAGCAAGTACACGGTCAATATCAACACCGAAATGAATTATTGGCCAGTGGAAGTGACCAATCTGTCCGAACTACACCAGCCGCTATTCTCCATGCTGAAGGATCTATCGGAGACAGGGCGTGAAAGTGCGAGCAAAATCTACAATGCTCGCGGATGGATGATGCATCACAACACGGATATCTGGCGTATTACCGGACAGGTTGACCCCGCCTTTTACGGTCAGTGGCAGGGCGGTGGTGCCTGGTTGAGCCAGCATATCTGGCAGCACTACCTGTATACCGGTGACAGAGCTTTTTTACAGGAATACTATCCGGTGCTCCGCGGGGCCGCGCTCTTTTTTGCCGATAGCCTGCAGCGCGAGCCGGAGACCGGCTGGTTGGTCGTGGCACCTTCCAATTCCCCGGAAAACGCATACCGGACTTCTGGTGAACTCCGTGTTTCGGTATCCGCAGGGACGACGATGGATACCCAGCTTGTCTACGACCTTTTCTCTGCCGTGATCAATGCGGCGGAGATCCTTGAAGTCGATACAGAGTTTGCCGAGGCAATTTCCCACAAGCGCGACCAGCTAATGCCTATGCAGATCGGAAGACTCGGGCAATTGCAGGAGTGGCTTTGGGATTGGGACAATCCGGAGGACCACCATCGCCATGTTTCCCATCTATATGGCGTTTACCCGAGCAACCAGATTTCCCCGTACCGTACTCCCAAGTTGTTTTCTGCCGCGAGAACTTCGTTGGAATACCGTGGTGATATTTCTACAGGATGGTCCATGGGCTGGAAGGTTAACCTCTGGGCGCGCTTTCTTGATGGTAACCGCGCGTACAAGCTACTGGAGGATCAGCTGACCCTGGTCGAGGACACTGGCAAGGAGATTTCCGAGCACGGAGGCACTTATGCCAATCTGTTCGACGCCCACCCCCCTTTCCAGATTGATGGTAATTTCGGTGTTACCACCGGTATTGCGGAAATGCTGATGCAGAGTCATGACGGTGCCATACAGCTGTTGCCTGCACTTCCGGACGCCTGGCCCCAGGGCAGCGTTAAAGGACTGGTTGCCCGGGGTGGATTCGTTGTCGATATGAGCTGGAAAGACGGGGTGATAAAAAGCCTGACGGTGACTTCCCGTCTGGGTGGAAATTGTCGCTTGCGGTTGCCATCATCCATTACGGCGCACGGGGACGAGGATTTGCACCCAGTGAATCGGGATAGTGTCAATCCAAACGTCTTCTTTGCGTTGCCAGAACGCGGAAAACCGAGAATCTCCCCGGAGGCTAATATAGGTCAGCTTTCACTGCCTCACGTTCAAGATTTTGAGTTCTCCACGCGCCCGGGTGAAAGCTATCGATTCAACTTTTCCGATGTCGTCCTTTCCGGGAGCAGCAGGTTGTGAATCTTTCACTCGTGGTGGCTGGGGCGGTAGGGCTATTGCGGTTAGCAACCTGAAAACATCGTGAGCGTCCTGCCTTAGGGTGCTGCTCTACGTGCGCCGCTCCAGGTCGGGTACAATCGAGCGCTCTACCAATACGCTCTGATCCCGGGATGGTGCACCATTACAAATGTCCTTTTGCTGGTAGACGTGCAGAACGTCTACTACACAACCCGACACGCCTTCAGCCGTAATTTCGACTACAACAGGTTCTGGGCGCAGGCTACGTCTGGCAGACAAGTGGTAAAGGCCATTGCCTACGCGGTGGATCGTGGTGACCAGAAGCAGAAGGAGTTTCAGAATATCCTGCGGGCGATTGGGTTTGAGGTAAAGCTGAAACCCTTCATCCAGCGCTCCGATGGCTCTGCAAAGGGCGACTGGGATGTTGGAATCACCATGGATGCGCTGGAGTACGCGCCCGAGGCAGATGTTGTGGTTCTGGTCTCTGGCGACGGGGATTTCTCCATACTTGTGGATAAGTTGCGTGTGGAGAAAGACAAGCGCGTGGAGGTTTATGGTGTCCAATCACTGACCGCCAATTCGCTGATCACCGCGGCCAGCAGGTTCTACCCCATAGAGCCTGACTTGTTGCTGGGCAAGTAGATCGATACGAAAACCTGTGACCGACAAGTCCACGATCTGGCGGTAAGCGTTGTTGCAGCTGGAGGAAGGCTATCTAAAAAATTGCCTTCCTTTAGGTGTCGACCAGTCAGTTGTAGCCAATTACGAAACAGCGTTCCAGTTCTTCGGGGGGGCTCACATCCACGCTGGGGTGGGCCTCAACCGGGTGGCCGTGCCGGCGGTGTTTGGTGGAAGTCTGCTTCGAGGGCTCGGCCAGTTGCACCGGGCGGGGGGAATGGGACTGTTTTTTTGCCGGTAACTGCGTGTTCATGACCGGTACGGCTCTCCTGGGATCGCGAGTGCGCACTCGCACACTCCTTGATTACTCCTTTTAACTGTAGTGTAAATCCACACCGCGCAGCGGCATTTTGCGCGCGCCGCAAGCGGGAAATTTATTACCGTGCGCGGTGTGTGAAAAAGCCGGCAGAAACGCGCTACTTCAGCCGCCGGGGTAGGGAATAAATTCTTCGCTATCTCCCGGTACCCGGTCAAAACGCCCCGCCTTCCAGTCCTCGATCGCCTGCGCAATGCGGCTCTTGTGGCTGGAGACAAAATTCCAGTCAATAAAGCGCTGCCCCAGCTGTTCGCCGCCAATAATTGCAATGCGGCTATCCTCGGCGGCTTCGACGACTACCCCCGGTTGGGGATGGAATACCGCCAGCGCATGTTCGCGGATTTCGCTCCCGGCTGCCCGCAGCGCACCGGAGGCGACATATACCGCGCGCTCATCGACGTCCGGCAGGGTGAGGGTTTGCCCGGCACTCAGGTGGGCTTCCACATAGAGTGTCTCCGCAAAGGTCTTTACCGGCGAGGTACAGCCGTAGGCGCTGCCCATCATTATCCGCAGCGATACCCCGTCGACCGAGGCAGTGGGAATCTCTGCCGCGGGATAGTGATGGAAGGCCGGCGCCAGCTCCTCATCCGCTTGCGGCAGTGCCAGCCACAGCTGCAGCCCGTGCAGTCGGTGGTCGCTGTTGCGCACCTCCGGGGTTTCCCGCTCAGAGTGGACTATGCCGCGCCCCGCCAGCATCAGGTTGATATCCCCGGGGCGGATCGCCTGCAGGCTGCCGAGGGAATCCCGGTGGAGTATTTCTCCCTCGAACAGGTAGGTGACGGTGGCGATGCCGATATGGGGGTGCGGGCGCACATCGATGCCCTCGCCGGCGGGAAAGTCCGCCGGTCCCATATGGTCGAAAAAGATCCAGGGGCCCACCATTTTGCGCTCGCGGGTGGGCAGTGCGCGGCGCACGGAAAAGCCGCCCAGCTCCTTGCGGCGCGGTTCGATGATGATATCGATGGCACCGCAGCCGACGTCCACTTCACATGGCAGTACCACATCTGCAACCAGGTTGCTCATGGTGATATTCCTGTAAGGAAATTGTTGTTTTTGAACTTGCTGTTTGGAAGTTTATGTTTGGAAATTTATGTTTCGATATTTGTATTTCGAGGCTCAGCGCTGCAATCGCCTGGCCCATCGCTCCAGTGAGGTGACCAGATTGCCGATATGTGCGCGGGTATCCTCGTCACCGAGCCTGCCATCGCCGTCGAATTTTGTGTGCGCCGAGGCAATCATCACTTCCGGCTTGTTCACGAAATGCGCGTCCAGGTAGATCAGGATCCGGCGCAGGTCATACTGTGCCCGCGCGCCCCCGAACAGGCTCATACTTGCGCTCATCACGGCCACCGGTTTGTCGGCGAACGGCTGTGGGTCGAGCCGTGACAGCCAGTCGATGGCGTTCTTGAGTACGCCGGATACCGAGTAGTTGTATTCCGGGGTCGCGAACAGGATGGCATCCGCCGCCAGAATCTGCTGGCTGAGCGTGGCTACCGGAGCGGGTATCTCCCGGTCCTTCAGATCCTGGTCGTACAGGGGAATCTGTGACAGGTCGCCGAAGGTGAAGTCTGCGGTGTCTCCAGCCAGTTCGGCGGCAGTGCGCAGGGCTGCGGAATTGAAGGAATCCTTGCGCAGGCTGCCGCTGATACCGAGAATTTTGAGTGCCGCTGCGGGCATGGGCGCTACCTCGAAGTCTGTGGAAAACTTTCAAGATAGCAGGCGCTCGGTGCTAGCGAAGGCGGTTTGGGCGCGCGGGACTATCGACCGGAAATCTTTGCGGTGCTGTTGCGCACGATCAACTTGTGGGGCACGGTTTCCGGCCCGCGCTCGTCGCTGTTGCCGTCGATGATCTGGCACAGGCGGCGCATACTGCGTTCACCGATTTCCTCTGCGGGCTGGGCGATGGTGGTCAGCGGCGGATCGGTGATTTCCGCATAGCGGATATCGTCGAAACCAATCACGGAAATATCCTGGGGCACCTTGAGTCCGGCGCTTTTGATTTCGTGCAGGGCGCCCAGGGCCATTTCGTCGTTGGCGCAGAAGATTGCGCTGGGCCTCTGTTGCAGCTGCAGCAACTGGCGGGTGGCGCGGCGGGCGCCGTCGATGGTCTGCTCTCCTTCCACTACCCAGTCCTCGGCTATTTCCAGGCCGGCCGCGCCCATGGCATTGCGGTAGCCCTGCTCCCGGTCATGGGTCAGCAGCGAGTCCCGCTTGCCGGCGATAAAGGCGATGCGCTGGTGCCCCAGCTGGATCAGGTAATCGGTACCCTCTGCCGCCGCCGCGACATTGTCGACCCGCACGCTGGGGAAGCGGATTAGCTCTCTGGTCACGCTCTCCAACCCGAGTACCAGCGGCGGATGGGTTTTGCCGCGGCTGCCGCGCTGGGCTTCGGGTTCGCTGAATGGCGAGATACTGGCGAGCAGCAGAATGCCGTCCGCCTGTTTGGAAAACACCAGGTCGGTGTACTCGTCGAATTCGTGGGAGTTTGACTGGGTATCGCGGATCAGGATGCTGTACCCGAGTTCATCCGCAACCTTCCACACACCGCGCATCACACTCTCGAGAAACGGGTCGCCGATACTGGGCAGTACCACCACGATCAGGCTGGTCTTGCCGCGGCGGAAATTCCGCGCAAGCGCATTGGGTGCGTAACCGATCTTGTCGATTGCCGCCTGTACCTTGTCGCGGGTTTTTTCCTTTACCTGTTCCGGGCTATTCAGGTAGCGGGAAACCGTGGCGGTAGAGACACCCGCGAGTTTGGCGACTTGCTTGATGGACACCGTTCATCCTGTGCTTGGGTACTATTTGGGTACTAGAAAAGGCGACCACGGCAGCGGCGGGCGCGGAAAAACGCATGTTACCGCTTACGCGGTGAAATTGATATCTGGCGCCGGATACAAAAAAGGCCTGCATTTGCAGGCCCAAGAGTGTCATCTGACGTGGGTGAACATCAATCAGCTGAGTGTCACCAGGGTTGATAGTGATACTCAGATGTACTGATTGATCAGGTTCTCATAGAGTTCCTGCTTGCCGCTGGCGGGGCGCGGTTCGCCATTTTCGGCGGCCAGGTTGCGCAGGTCTGCCAGGCTCAGCTTACCTTCGGTAAACGCCTTGCCGTTGCCCTCGCTGAAGCTGGCGTAACGCTGTTCCTTCCAGCTCTGGTAGGGGGACTCGGTGAGAATTTTGTGGGCGATTTCAAGGCCGCGGGCAAAGGTGTCCATGCCGCCGATATGGCCGAGGAAAATGTCTTCCATATCGATGGACTCGCGACGTACCTTGGCGTCGAAGTTGAGGCCGCCGGTTTTGAAGCCGCCATCTGCCAGTACCACCATCATGCCGTGTACCGCATCGTAGATATCGGTGGGGAACTGGTCGGTGTCCCAGCCGTTCTGGTAGTCGCCGCGGTTGGCGTCGATGGAGCCCAGCATGCCGGCATCGGTACACATCTGCAGTTCGTGGGCAAAGGTGTGGCCGGCGAGGGTGGCGTGGTTGGCTTCGATATTGAGTTTGAAATCCTGTTCCAGGCCGAAGTGGCGCAGGAAGCCGATCACGGTCTGGGCGTCGAAGTCGTACTGGTGCTTGGTGGGTTCCATGGGCTTCGGCTCGATCAGGAAGGTGCCCTTGAAACCGATAGAGCGACCGTAGTCCCGCGCCATGGTGAGGAAGCGCGCGAGGTTTTCCTGCTCGAGCCTGGTATTGGCATTTTGCAGGCTGATATAGCCCTCGCGGCCGCCCCAGAACACGTAGTTTTCACCACCCAGTGCCACGGTGGCATCCAGCGCAGCTTTGACCTGGCTCGCCGCGTAGGCCACCACGTTGAAGTCCGGGTTGGTGGCGGCACCGTTCATGTAGCGCGGGTTGGAGAACATATTGGCGGTGCCCCACAGCAGTTTCATGCCGGAGGCTTTCTGGCGCTCTGCGGCCAGCTCGACCATTTTCGCCAGGTTGCTCTCGGTTTCCGCGACGGTGTTGCCTTCCGGAGACATGTCCACATCGTGGAAGCAGTAATAGGGTACGCCCAGTTTGGTGGCGAACTCGAATACCGCGTCCATCCGCTGTTGTGCGGCGGTCATGGCATCGGGTGCGTCGTCCCAGGCAAAGGTCTGGGTGTCGCGGCCGAAGGGGTCGGATCCCTTGCCACAGAAGGTGTGCCAGTAGCACACCGCGTAGCGCAGGTGCTCTTCCATGGTCTTGCCGCCGATGACCTTGTTGGCATCGTAGAACTTGAATGCCAGCGGGTTATCGGACTCGCGGCCCTCAAATTTGATCTGGCCGATTTCGGGGAAGTATTCCTTGTCGCCGATAAAAAGATTTCTGCTCATAATTCTCTCCAGAATTTTCTGAATATTTATTGAATTTGCGGATACTGCTGGCTGAGCAGATCCAGAAAGTTTTGATACAGCGCTTGATACGCCGTTACGTTTTCGGCGATTGGTGTGCAGCCCATGGCCTCGTCCACCGCCAGGTGTTCATCTATCAGTGTTGCCAGGTCGTCGCCGCCGCTGGCCCACAGCACCTGCATGGCGGCGCCGAACGCGGCGCCTTCCTGTTGTGCCGGTACTTCCACCGGCAGGTTGAAAATGTCCGCGACCATCTGCCGCCAGTGCGGGCTTTTGGCCCCGCCGCCGGTGAGGCGGATGGCAGTGAATTGCTGGCCGGCGCGGGCAAAGGCATCGAGGCCGCGGCGCAGGGTAAACGTGGCCCCTTCCATGGCCGCGCGATACAGGTTCTCCGCGATCATGTTGGTGTCGCTGATGCCGTGCAGGCTGGCGCGGGCGTGGGGCAGGTTGGGAATGCGTTCGCCGTTATAGAACGGCAGTGCCTGCAGGCCGCCGGCACCGGGTTTGGATTCGGCCAGCAGTTGTTCGCACTCCTCGATGGACTTGCCCAGCGCCTTGCGCGTGCGTTCCGTGGCCACGGTGCAGTTCATGGTGCACAGCAGCGGCAGCCAGCCGCCGGAAGAGGAACAGAACGCCGCCAGGTCACCGTCGGGGTCAATCGCGGGGCTGCCGCTGTGGGCAAACAGGGTGCCGGATGTGCCCAGGCTCAGGGTCAGCACACCGGGGGAGACCGAACCGGTGCCGAAGGCGGCCATCATATTGTCACCACCGCCGGTGGATACCTTGATGCCCGAGGGCAGTCCGAATTGTTCTGCCACCTGTGGGCTCAGGGGGACGGTGGCGTTTGCCTCCAGTAGCGGTGGCAACAGGGGCAGCAGATCGCGCTCGGGGTCGATGGCCGCGAGCATTTCGCGATCGTATTCCCGGCGCAGGATATTCAGGTAACCGGTACCGGAAGCATCCCCGAATTCGGTGAAGATTTTCCCGGTGAGATGGAAATTAAGGTAATCGTGTGGCAGCAGAATATGCGCGAGCGCCGCGTAGGCCTCGGGATTATTTTTCTTCAACCACAATACCTTGGATGCGGTGTAGCCGGGCATGATCGGGTTGCCCACCGCGTCGATACAGCGCGCTTGTGCATTTTCATTGCCGCCAAAGCGCGCGGTGATTTCCTCGCACTCGGCAATGGTGCTGGTATCGCACCACAGTTTCACCGGCGCCAGTACCTCGCCGGCTTTGTTCAGCGGGACAAAGCCGTGTTGCTGGCCGGAGACCCCGATACCGCGCACGCGGGATTTGATCTGTGTGGGCAGTTGCTCCATGCACTGGTGCAGGGCATCCAGCCACCACTGGGCGATCTGTTCGCGGCTGCCGTCGTCGCGGCTGATCAGCTCCAGCGGTGCCGCGCTCACATGCAGGATTTCCTTGCGCTCGGCATCGTAGGCCAGCAGTTTCAGGCTCTGGGTGCCGGCATCAATGCCGAGGTACACGCTCATTGCATCACCTCCGCAACACACTTGCTGCGCGCCGCGAGCTGTTGCTCCAGCGCGATCTGGTCCACCACAAACTTGCGGATGCCCTCGCCGAGTTTCTCGTGGGCCATGGCATCGTCGTTGTGCTGGAAGCGGAATTCGCTTTCGCGGATGGGCGCCGAGGATTCGCCGGTGCGGGCCGCCGGTGTCAGTGCCCGCGGCAGATCGCCGCTGTCATCTGCCAGCTGTGCCAGCAGGTCGGGGCTGATGGTGAGGCTGTCGCAGCCGGCCAGCGCCTCGATCTGTCCGGTATTGCGGAAACTGGCGCCCATCACCGTGGTGTCATAACCGTTTGCTTTGTAGAAGTCGTAGATGCGCCGTACCGACTGTACGCCGGGATCGTCTGCGGGGGCATACGCCGTGGCGTCGGTATTCTGCAGATACCAGTCGAGGATGCGGCCCACAAACGGCGAGATCAGGGTGACACCGGCATCGGCACAGGCGCGGGCCTGGGCGAAGCTGAACAGCAGGGTCAGGTTGCAGTGGATGCCCTCGCGCTCGAGGATTTCAGCGGCCTTGATGCCTTCCCAGGTGGAGGCAATCTTGATCAGTACCCGCTCCGGCGCCACGTCCATTTGCGCGTACAGGTCCATCAGCCGCCGCGCCCGTTCCAGGGTGGCAGCGGTGTCGAAGGACAGGCGTGCATCCACCTCGGTGGAGATGCGTCCCGGGACTATCTGCAGGATTTCGTTGCCGATCCTGGCGGCGATGCGGTCGACGCACAGTGCGGTCTGTTCGCTGCTGCTGCCGCCCTGGCTGGCGGCCCAGGCGATGGCCTGGTCGATCAGCGCCTGGTATTCCGGCTGCTGTGCCGCTTTCAACAGCAGGGAGGGGTTGGTGGTGGCATCCAGCGGGGTGAACTGGCGGATGGCGTTGATATCGCCGGTATCCGCAACCACAGCGGTCATTGCCCGCAGCTGACTGAGCTTGTCCATGATTGTTATCGCTATCCCATCTATCGCTTTGCCGCTTCCCGGATCTGGTGTGGCAGCAAAATGTAAACGTTTTCATTTTGTGACTAGTGTGCCCCAGTCCTGTCGGGAATACCAGTGGCTGGTAGCGGGAGTTTTCTGAATTGTCAGTCGATTATGTTTATCAGTTGTTGTGTATTGATAGATTTATGTTATCTGTCCGAGAGAAACATTTGATTTCAACGTTGGCTGGATCATCCCTATCTTTACCCCCGTAGCAACAATCTGTCAGGGAGAAATGTGATGACCAAACATGAAGCCACGCCCCGGGTAACCGGTGAGATCGAATGCAACTACTCAAACAACTATTACGGTGATCAGGTATGTGTACTGAAAAAGCAGTGACCACCATGGTGACAGCCGTGCTGCTCAAGGCGTTGAGTGCGCGGGTGGGTCAGGCAGAGGTCGATTGAGATTGGGCTGGCTGGTGGGCTGTTAAAGCCGCGGCCAGATGAACGTTGAATAATCAGTCATGGCGGCCATGTGTTAAATTGTCCGGATCGGCGCCGGTGCCGGGAATCCCCGATACCGGCGTTTTCCTGTGGAACAGCCTGACGATCTGAATATGAAGTTACGCCACCTCTATGCCGCGGCAATAGCCGCTCTCATGGTCCTCCTCTCCGCCTGTTCCGGGCCGGAATCCCCGCAGGAGGTTTCCGCGGCATTCTGGGATGCGGCGGTACGCGACGACAGGTCCGACGTCGTCCGCTATTCCACCCTCGACAGCCCCGAGCGCTATGACGCATTTGCAACGGACTGGGGTAGCTATCAGCCGAAGTGGGGGCGGGTGATCATCGACGGCAATGAGGCCAGTGTGGCGTCCCAGCTGTCCAGCCCGGAGGGCGCGCGCACGCGCTCTTTCACCACCTATCTGGTACAACGGGATGGCGTGTGGCTGGTGGATTACCAGCGCACCGGGATGAGTTTAAAGGGCGGCGTATTCGGCGACCTGTTGAGCAAATTCGATCTGTTCAGCAAAGATCTGTCGCAAGAGTTCGAGCGCTCGGCGGACGAGGCCGGGGTGCAGATGGACCAGATGCTCGACGAGCTGGAGCATGCCGGCAAAGAAATGAGCGAGCAGGCGTCAGAGGCCCTGGAGAAGTATTCCCAGGAGCTGCAGCGGACCATGCAGGAGCTGGACGAGTCCATGCAGCGGGCGCTGGAAGAAAGTGAGCAAGAGCGCAGGGAAGAGCGCAGGGAAGAGCGCGAGAAAGAATTGCAGGAGAAAGGTTCGCGGGAGGAAATTCCGTCAGAGCCGAAATCCGAGCCAATTTTTATCTGACTTTTTAAATATAAAAATAAGAATGTAATCACAAAATGTGATGACCTACGGCGCCTGCTTCAGTTTTACGAGCGGGCTGCCGGTTCACAGTTGGCTAGGCTTTTTGCTGGGTTTCGCCAACAAAGGTCACCGTCATGCATTATGCTCTCTGTTTGAAACTTGTTGCGGGTCTGGTCATTGGTGCCAGCCTGGCAATCAGTGCCGTTGCCGCCGATAAGCCGAAACCGGCAACCACCGCCACCAAGGCCGCCAACAGTGCTCTTTTAAAAGACCTGCCTTTCTCCGATAAGACCTCGTTTGAGCAGGCGCACAAGGGATTTATTGCGCCGCTGCCCCAGGCCGCGATCAAGGGCAAGCAGGGCAACATGATCTGGGATCCCAAGCAATACAGCTTTATCAAGGAAGGGGAACCGGCGCCGGACACGGTCAACCCCAGCCTGTGGCGGCAATCCCAGCTGATCAATATTTCCGGGTTGTTCGAGGTCGCCGACGGTATCTACCAGGTGCGCAACCAGGACCTCTCGAACATGACCATTGTCGAGGGCAAGTCCGGCCTCACCATCATGGACCCGCTGATTTCCGCCGAGACGGCCAAAGTCGCACTGGATCTGTATTACCAGCACCGGCCGAAAAAGCCGGTGGTGGCGGTGATCTACACCCACAGCCATGTGGATCACTATGGCGGCGTGCGCGGGGTAGTGGATGAGGCTGATGTGAAGTCCGGCAAGGTCAAGATTTATGCGCCGGTGGGCTTCCTCGAGGCCGCGGTGGCGGAGAATGTAATGGCGGGCAATGCCATGAGCCGGCGCGCCAGTTACATGTACGGCAACCTGCTGCCGCCGGACCCGAAGGGCCAGGTGGGTACCGGGCTCGGCTCGACCACTTCTGCCGGTACCGTAACCCTGATTCCACCCACGGACATCATCAAGGAAACCGGCGAGACCCGTGTGATCGACGGGCTCAACTACGAGTTTCTGTACGCGCCGGGCAGCGAAGCACCCTCGGAAATGCTGTTCTATATCCGAGAGAAAAAAGCGTTGAATACCGCCGAGGACTCCACCCATACCCTGCACAACACCTATTCCCTGCGCGGCGCCAAGATTCGCGACCCGCTGGCGTGGTCCAAGTACCTGAACCAGGCGATGGACATGTGGGGCGATGAGGCGGAAGTGATGTTCGCCATGCACCACTGGCCGGTGTGGGGCAACAGGGAGCTGAACAAACATATCGGCCTGCAGCGGGACATGTACCGCTATATCAATGACGAAACCCTGCGCCTCGCCAACCAGGGTTACACCATGGTGGAGATAGCGGAAAAAATCGAATTACCCGAAGCGGTTGCCAAGCACTTTTCCAACCGCGGCTATTACGGTTCGGTCAATCACGATGTAAAGGCCACCTATGTGCTGTACCTGGGCTGGTTTATCGGCAACCCCGCCACCCTGCACGTACTGACCCCGGTGGATGCCTCCAAACGCTATGTGGAAATGATGGGTGGTGTGGATGCGCTGTTGAAGAAGGCCAAAGCCTATTACGACAAGGGCGAATACCGCTGGGTGGCGCAGGTGGTGAACCACGCGGTATTCGCCGACCCGGGCAACCAGGCGGCGAAAAACCTGCAGGCGGATGCGCTGGAACAACTCGGTTACCAGGCGGAAAGCGGACCCTGGCGCAACTTCTATCTGACCGGCGCCAAGGAGCTGCGCAATGGTGTTGCCAAGCTGCCGACGCCCAACACTGCCAGTCCGGATACCGTGCGCGCTATGGATCTTGACCTGTTCTTCGACTTTCTCGCCATGCGACTCAATGGACCCAAGGCGGCGGGCAAGCGCATCGTGATCAATATGGATTTCACTGATTCCGGTGAAAAATACAAACTGGAAATGGTTAACGGCGTGCTCAACCACACTCCGAAACGCCAGGCGAAAGATGCCGATGCCACCCTGCAACTGACCAGGGAAACCCTCAATAATATTGTGCTCAAGCAGGTATCCCTGAAAGATGCCATTTCCGGCGGCAAGGTCAAGGTCGCCGGTAGTGAGGCCAAGGTGAGCGAATTGATGTCCTACGTCCAGGACTTTGACTTCTGGTTCAATATCGTTACACCGTGACATTGTTATCAGTCGGCAAAAAATATCGGCGCCCATGCGCCGATATTTTTTGTGCCGCGACAGTCGCTTGTACAGCCAAAAGATTCAGGCGCTGGAAAAACAGACGCTTGTGTCAACTCGCGAATCTGGAGGAATTTTCCGGTTCTCCTAGACTCCATGGGTGAAAAATATAACGCGAAATGGATCTTCGCTGGCGGGCGCAATGGGTACCTTGTTGCTTGCTGTCGGCGCCGCCACTGCCACAGCCGGCAGTGTTTCCCTGCAGCTGGAAAACGATTCCTTCGATGGCGCCAGTGACGCCTACTACACCCAGGGGTTGCAACTCACCTATATCCCGGATACCCCCGTTTCCTGGCCCAGAAAAATTCTCCCGAAATATTACGCACAGCGGGAAATTCATACCCGGTTTTCCCTGGGGCAGGCAATTTTTACTCCCTACGAAATCGAAAAAACCGAGCTGATCGAAGATGATCGACCCTATGCGGGCTGGTTGTATCTGAGTGGTGGGTTGCACACCAAACACCTTTCCCCGGAGCGCGGCCTGTACAGTGCCGAGCGCCTGGATCTGAACCTGGGGATTGTCGGGCCCTCGGCGGGCGCGGAGCAGACGCAGCGCTGGACCCATCGCATGCTGGATACCTACGACGTCAACGGCTGGCACAACCAGTTGCGGGACGAGCCGACGTTGATGGTCAGTTACGCGAGAAAGTGGGCGCTGATCCGCGCGCTGGGCAATTCCGGCACCGGTTGGGAACTATCCGCACGGCTGGGCGGCAGTGCCGGCAATGTCACCACTCAACTGGCAACCGGGCTGGGGCTGCGGCTGGGCAACAATCTTTTTGCCAGCGCCGGTGTCAGCGGCCTGCAGCCGACTACCGTTGCACCTGATTTCAGCGGTTCCTCTGCACCGGGCAGCTGGTTCCTGTTTGCGGACTGGCAGTTGCGGTTTGTGGACCGGGATATTTTCCTCGATGGCAACAGCGACAAGGCAAGCCACGGTATCGAGAAAGAGCCGCGGGTTGCGGAGCTGCGCTTCGGCGGTGTCTTTACCGCGGACCGCTACTGCTTCACCCTGTACCACGCGCGCCGCTCACAGGAATTCGTGGGGCAGTACGAGAATGCGAACTTCTCCGGACTCGGCCTGACGGTTTCTTTCTGAAGCCTTGTATTGCGCTTTCGCGCAGCCACTTTCTCCCGCACATAAAAAAGCCCCGACCACAAGGCCGGGGCAACAAGAGTGGAGATCTGCCACCACTTTAGCGATGGCTTGTTTCACACAGGATCAGATGTGTCTTCTGCGCAGCAGTCCGGCGATCAGGCCGAGCAACAGGAAGCCGAAGCCGGCGGAGCCACCGCTTTTCTTCTTCTCCGCAACCCGGTCGATGGTCAGGTGGAGCTGTGAAGTGACGCTGAACTCGCCATCGCTCGCGCTCAATTCGAAAACGGCGGTGCGATCCGTGTCCACTTCCGGCAAGCTCAGTGCAAAGTTGCCGTCACCCTCATGGTTGATGTCGACCGCGGGGCCGCTGGTCTGCACCAGGGTGTAGCTGAGTTCATCGCCGTCTGCATCGGTGGCGTTGGCGCTGAAGTTCAGTACGCTGCCCATGTCGCCGGTCAGGCTGCGGGCACCGGCGATTTCCGGCGCGTGATTGCTGTTGCTGACAGTGAATTCGCCTTTCTGACTGGAGAAGCCCTCGCGCTCGGTATCCAGTGTCCAGTGAACAGTAAACTCACCACTCTTCGGTTCCGGCTGCGCCAGTTTCACCACGGCAGTGGCACCTTCGGCGCCGGCGGCCACGGTAATGCTGACGGTGTCACCGCTGGCACTGGCCTGGGCCTCGCCTTCAGCGGATACATCGCTGATTGCCAGCTCCGCGTCGCTGTCGAGAGTCACCTGGTAGGTGACATCTTCCGCGGTGCCATTGGCCGGCAGGGTGATGGTGACCACAGCTTCCTGCCCGCGCGACAGCTCCGGCTGGGTGGCCACAATCTGTGCCTCGGGTGCGGTGCGGTTGATCTTCACTTGGGTGTTGCCCACCGCGCGCGTGGCGCTGCTGGAAACCCGGTCGAAGAATTCCAGGTTGCCGTAGTAGACGCCCTCGCCGAGGTCGCCGACCCAGTTAAGGCTGACATCCACCAGGTCGTAGGGGTTCAGGTAGCTGCTTGCCATGCGCGCGGTCGCGTCCTGGGTCTCACTGCTCGGGCTCATTACCACGTCGAGACGCACGCTGTCGGTTTCCGCATCGCTGCCCTTGTAGTTGTGCACCAGTACCCAGTAGCGACCGGTGCCCGCGGCAAAGCGACAGGACTCATCGACACTGAGGGTAGTGGCACACACCTGGCTGATCTCCACGACTTGCGGAATACCGTCGTTGTTGCTGTCCTGACCAACAAACAGGTCGACGTCTTTGGCGGTGGTGTCGCCAACGATGACGCGCAGCTCGCCATTGCCCTCGGGAACGTCGATGTACTGGATTGCGGTACCGTCACCGAGGTCGTCAAACGGCGATGCGCTGTCCGTGTCCGCAGCCAGGGTCAGCGGGTAGCTGGTGGCCCGTTGCAGGGGGGCGGCAACAACCATGGCGTTGCCCGGGTAGCGGAACTGGGCCTCACCAACATTCACCTCACCGCGGCTCCAGTAATGGTCCCGCGACATGTTTTCCGGAATGCCCGCAATCATCGGCTTGATCGCTACCGGCATGGACAGCGCGGGGCTCTCGTGCGTCGGGTTGAGCTGCACCCGCAGGAAGCTCCAGTCTTCGCTCACGCGCTGCGCCACAGTCGCGGTGAACTTGACGGTGACACTCTCGCCGGCGGCGATATCAAAGCTCGAGGGCGAGGCGCTGAGGGACAGGCCATCGATATCCCCGGCAACCGAAACATCCCAGTTGCCGTCTTCCGTTGCGGTAAAGGTGCGGCTCCAGGTACAGGTTCCCGGGCACTCGCTGTTGCTCAGGTAGGGCATGTTGAGTGTGGTGTAGTCGCCGCGGTGGTCGGAGCTCACGGTCATGTAGTCGGCAATGGGCACGTCCATGATCAGGCCGGCCTGGACGGTCTTGTCCACCTGCAGGCGGCCGGAACCGGTATCGAAATAGCCCGCGCTGCTGACGTTGCCCGCGTCGTCCCTTTTGGTGACTGTCGCGTCTGCGGTCAGCATCATCGCCGACTGGATTTCTGCCGGGGTCCAGTCCGGGTGCACCTGGTGTACCAGTGCTGCGGCACCCGCCACATGCGGGGAGGCCATGGAGGTCCCGCTCAGGAAGCTGAAATCGGCGGGCGCTGCGCCGTCGCCGTGGAACGGTTGTTCATCGGAATAGGCCGCGTAGACGTCTACACCGGGTGCGGAGATGTTCGGCACCATCACACCCGGGCGCGCCGCGTAGGGTCCACGGGAGGAGAAGCGGGCCATCTCGTCCGCGAGCGCGGGTTCGTACTGGGGCTTGCCGGCGCCGATGGTGAGCATGGGTACGTCGCCCGCCGCGCGGGTGGTGTTCATCCAGTCCAGCAGGGCCTGTCCATCGGCCCGGTTGAGCAGGGCACCGGCAACGTAGTCGTACCGGATCGCCGCCATGTTCTGCTCGGATTGGGCGGTGGAGCGGATAATGATTCCGCCGATGCGATTGGTGAAGGTATTGCGAATGTTGCTCAGTTTTTCCACCAGCGGAATTTCGCCGCGGTCGCACACGACGATCTTGTCTTTCCAGGCGTCGCTGAGGGGATCGATGAAAGACACACTCTGGTCGCACAGGGCCATGTTGTTGCCATTGCGGTCCTCGAAGTCGCCAGCGTAAACCACTTCGGTGGGGGTCAGTACGGTATTGGTTCTGCCGGGGTTGGCCAGGTCCATGACATAGATGTCTGCGTAGCCGTCCACCGGCTCGAAGGTGGCCCCCATCTCACTGCTCCCGGCCACATCGTGCACCCAGGTGCGCTGGTGGGTGCTGGCACCGACGGTAGTGGTCCAGGGGGAGTTGTTACCGGTGGTGTAGGGGCCGGGACCGGCGTTACCGGCGGAGGCGGCGACAAAAATACCGGCCTCGCGGGCGCTCAGGAAGGCAATATGGCTGACATCGGACCAGGGATCGGCCTGTGCACCGGTGGGGCCGATGGAATAGTTGATCACGTCCACGCCATCCTCGATGGCCTGTTCCACGGAGGCCACGGTGAGGCTGGGGTAACAGCCGTTGTTGTCACATACCTGGTAGGCAATGATATTGGCATGGGGCGCGACACCGGAAATTTGCGGCAGCAGCGAGCCGCTTTCAATGCCGTCGCCCACCGCTTCGCCCACGCTGGGGCGCAGCACCGGGACGTCGAGCAGGATATTGCCGCCGGCGGTGGAGGCGGTGTGGCTGCCGTGGCCGTTGTAGTCTTCGCCGTTGGCCGCGCGCAGGCCGTCGTAGTTGGCGGTGATGGCGTCGAAACTGTACACCCCAATCAGCTTGTCGTTACACAGGCTCGCATCGATCTTACAGTCGCCCAGGTAGTTGCCGGTCCCCAGCGGGTTCTGCACGGTGTAGCCGTCGCCTCCGGTGGCGGCAAAGGCGGCGTTGTCGGTGTTTACGCCGGTATCGAGAATGCCGATGACCACACCCTCGCCCATGGCGCCGTCAACGCCGGTGGCGCTGCCATCCCAGATGGCGCCGGAGCCGATGTGATCGGGTCCGTTATCAAGGTGCAGCTGGTTGGGCACTTCCTTGATCACGCGCATCACCTGCGGCTGCTTGAGCAGCTCCTCGGCTTCTGCCGGTGTCAGGTCGAGCACCATGCCGTTGTAGGCCAGGTCGAATTTCAGCACGGGCTTCAGTTCGCGACCCAGTGCCTTTTTGGCACCGTTCATGAACGTGGCCTGGTGTTTATTCACCTGCTGGCGATAGTTCGTCATGGCGGAGGTTTTCAGCGCGGCCTGCATGACCGCGGCAGGCTTTTGTGGACTGCGGAATTTTTTCAGGCCGAGAATGCTGAAGCCGTTCTCTTTTTCCAGCAGTTCCGACGCGTGCAATGCCGCGGGCTTGTCCACCAGCTGCACCATATAGCGGTTGCGGCCGGAGGCGTCGCTGGCGACCTCGGCTTCGGCATTGATGATGTGGTTCACTTTGTGCTGCCAGCCAAACTGTTTGCTATTTTCGGCAGCGTGCGTGGCGCCGGTCATGCCGACCGCGACCGCCATGGCAATAAAAGATTTCTTAAACATTATTAGTTCCCGGGCTCGAATTAAATGGACTTGCCGAAACGGCGGCGTACGAGTGCGGCCAGGCCCAGCAGAAGTACAGCCGCTGAGCCGAAGCTGCCGCCGCTCTTTTTCTTCTCGTTGGACTCTTCAGGTTGGTTGACCGAAAGCTTGAAGTTTTTGCTGAACACTTCGCCGTTGGCATCTTCCGCAGTCAGGGTGAACTCCACGGTACCGGTGGAGAGTGGTGCGGTGCCGGTCAGGGTGCCGTCCGAGGATTCGGTCCACACGGTGTCTGCCCCTGCGGTTTTCGCCCAGCTCAGGAAGTAAGGCGCTTTAGCACCGGAGATTTCCGGGGAGAAGCTGAAACTCTCGCCGACGGCCACGCTGGCGTCGCCGCCGCTGATGGATGGTGCAGAGGTGTTGGCAACGAGAATGTCCACGCTGGTGCTGGCCTGTTGCATGCCATCCAGTACGGTGAGGGAGAAGCTCAGCAGGGTGTCAACCGCTACATAGTCGGTGACAACGGTCAGCTCGGCGCCGTTGCCGGTGAACTCTACTGCCGGGCCTGCGGTTTGCTGCCAGTGCATTTGCAGCTCGCTACCACTGGAGAGAATGTCCGCGATCATGGTGACCGATTCGGTCTCGTCTACGGTCTGATCGGCGATAGGCGCGATCGTGGGTACAACACTGTGCGGCGCGCGGATTTTGATGGTGCTTGTGCCCACCCGGCTGCTGTCGCTCACATCCTGGACCTTGACCTTCAAAGGGACCGTTTCCAGCAGCAGGTGAGCGGTACCGACATCCAGCTGCAGGTCGGTATCGCTGCCGTTCAGTGCCAGGTCGACCAGGCTGGAATTGCTTTCAACCATGTTGTCGTGCGCACTGCCGGCGTTGTCCAGCACTTTCAGCTCGAGGGTCTTGTGCTGGCCCGGAGACAGGGTGGCAACCGGCCTTTTTTCGACCAGAATATCTTCGCTTACACCAGAGAGGCCTTGCCCATCGAAATTGACAAGTTTCACTGGCCCGGTACCGTTTTCTCTGCCCGCGGTATAGGCGAACACCGGCTGGCCGAAGATGGTGCGGTCGTATCCTCCACCGGAACCCATGGCGATAGCGCCATCGGTAAACGCAACCGGCTCCCCAACCGGGGCACCATTTGCGGGATCGAACACCTGGGTGAACAGTGCGTAGGTCTGTGCGGTGATCTTTTCCTCTGCGTAGGTAAGGTTCAGGCTGTCGTCCTGATTCAGCGACAGGGCGGTTTTGGTGTAGCCCCGGAACCACTGGTCCTGGTAATCGGCGCGTGTTTCCAGGACGCGCCACGGAAGCAGTGTGGCGGGCTCGGTGGAGCCGTCTTCACTCCAGATAAATTCACCGTCGGCAGAAATGGCGGCGCCACGTACCCCTGAGTACGGCTGCACCGAGCCCTCTTCGTCATAGTCGGTCTTGGAAACGACCCAGGTGACGTAAGCGGTGTCGCCGTCATAGGCCAGTGACGTGGAGCTATTGCCGAGGTGGTCGCCGGAGATACGAAGACCCTGGCCCGGGAATTTTTTGTCGCCGTTTGCGTATACCTGTTGCAGCATCACATACGACTCGCCGATGCCGAGGATGTGGTACCAGCTCATCACCAGGCCGCCTTCGCCATCCGCGACGATCTGTACCGCACGGCCGTTATTGATCGGGTGAGAAAAGTTGCCACCGGAAGTGATCGCCAACGGCTTGCTCCACATGGGGCTGCCGTCTGCCAGTGCATATTTCTGTACATAGTAATGGGACTGTGTCGTGCCTACCTGCTGCCCCACTTCCAGAAGCACGAGCACGCTGTCGTCCGTCACTATCGGTTTGGTGACGGTGGTGTAGCGCCCATCGATTTGAATATCCTGATTCCAGAGTACATTGCCGTCTTTATCGAAAAGCGCCAGTGCCCCGAAAGCATCTTCTATACGTGACGGCCCTTTGGCCCAGGCAACCGCCATGACCGTCCCGTTGGTAGCCATAGACAGGCCGCCGCCGTTCGATTCAAAGGTGTTGTCCGGGGTCAGGTTCAGAGGTGTCTCCCAGCCCGGGGTGCCGTCGCGGTTAATTTTCGCAATCTGGACTGTACTTTCTACGGAGGGAATGGTGCCGGGAAAGACATCGTTTGCGATATAGGCGTTGCCTTCGTCATCGGTAACCATGTCGTAGGCAAAGGTGTATTGCTTGTCTGTATCAAAGATCAGCTGTGGGGATTCCCAGCTCTGGTTACCGTTGGCATCGTAGTGTTGCAGCCAGATATCAAAGCCATTGGCGGTGGAGTCGCACGGACCCAACCAGGGACGGCAGAAATATACTCCGTTGCGGTAGCTGACATATATGCCACCGTCTTTTTCCGCGGTGACCAGGGGCAGGGTGCCGCTGTCAGTGACTTCAATGGCGCTGGTGGCGGGCTCGCTCGACCACTGGGCGTAAACCGGTGCCGAGGCGGCGGTGGCCATGGCAATGGCCAGGGCTAAAGATTTTTTGTGAGGCAAAATGATGACGCTCCCTTTAACGTTTTTTTATTCGGTGGTTCTTTATAGGGAGCCAGGCGGGAGGCAGCTATTGGGCCTTTTTCGGATTTTTATCAGACTAAAGTCTTAGGTCTGTAGATGCGGAGTGAAACTTTGCGGTCGTTGCGCCAAATCTGTACAGGAATCGCGGAAAAATCCTGAGCTGCGCAAAATTAGTGCGGTAGTGGCGGTCAGTTTTTGTTCGAGTGTCAGATCAGTTGGACTCGTCGCTCAGCAGAAGTGCGGCCTGGGTGCGGTTACTGACACCGAGTTTGGAAAATATGGCGGTGATGTGCGTCTTGACGGTTTTTTCCGAGATGTTGAGCCTTTCCGCAATCTCTTTGTTGGTGTGACCAGCGGCGATCAGATGCAGTACCTTGAACTGGCTGGGGGTGAGGCTGGCGAGGCGTTGATATGACTCGGGTTCCGGGGATACTGCCTTCGGCTCCGAGTATTCATAGCAGCCCTCGAGAATTTGTTCGACTACCTCGAACAGGGTGGCCGGTGCCGCGGACTTGGAAATGAAGGCCGCCGCACCGAGAGCCAGGCACTGATTGCGCTCTGCCAGGTCGTCGTGGGCGCTGACCACGATGATCGGCAGTTCTGGGAAATGGCGGCGCAGGAAGTACAGTCCACTGTTGCCGGAACTGCCGGGCATCAACAGGTCCATCACCAGCAGGTCCAGATCGTCGGCACTGCTGTTGAGCACGTCGAACAGGTCGAGGTAGTTGTCAGCGGTGGTGACCTCGGCGTCGGGGAGCTGCCGTGTGAGCCCCGTCACCATAGCCTCCAGGTACAGCGGATGGTCGTCTGCGACGAAAATGCGAGCGCTGGGCTTCAAAGCTGACTCCTATTGGCCTGATGCAGTATCCACATGAGCTTACCGATTTTTAGGGGTTTGGGCAGGAAGAACACGTCGCGCTGCTCGGGCATGCGAGCACGAGCCTCGGGGTTGCCGGACATGTACACCAGGACCTTCGCTCCCTTTAGCCGCTGGCGGTATGCCTCGATATAAGCGAAGCCATCCTGTGCCTGCCCCAGGTCCACATCGGAAAGTATGACATCAAAGTGTCCGGCACTGGCGATAAGTGCCTCCGCAGTGGCAAAGCTGGTGACTTCGGTCAATCGTGCGGAAAGTTGTGTTTCGAGCTGCTTGCGTTGTTCGGGGTCGTCCTCAACCAGCGCCAGCGACACCGCTCGCCGGTCGCGGCTGACCGTCTGCACGGGCTCGGCTACGGGTAGCGTAAAGGTAAAGCGGGATCCGAGTCCCGGTTTGGAGTGCACCTGCAGGTCCATACCGAGCAGGTCGGACATCCCTTTTACCACCGAGAGCCCAAGCCCGGAACCCTGGTAGCGCTGGGTCCAGCGTTTGAACGGCGTAAACAGGGTTTCGCGCATGGCATCGGTTATGCCCGGTCCCTGATCGCTTACGGAAACGACAACCCGCGGTCCTTCGCGAATGGCCGAAATTGTGACACTGGTGTTGGGCGCGCTGATCTTGATCGCATTGTCCAGCACATTGCCGAGAACCCGTCGCAATAGCAGCTCGTCGCTGGCTACCCATAAATCAGCTGCGGCCCGGAGCTCCAGCGTCACTCCCTGGTGCTGGGCAAAGTCCCCGAGTTCGTCGCGCAATTGTTGCAGGAAAGCGTTGAGGTCCAGTGGGGCAATATTCGGTTTGATCACCCGCGCATCCAGGCGTGCGAGTTCTACCACCGAGTCCACCAGTTTTTCCAGGAATGACAAGCTGCTTTCGATACGGTGTCGAAGGGGGTTGGCTGGTTCCTGCTGCACCTGGAATTTGATGAGGTTAATCGGATGCTTGAGGTCATGGCTGGCTGCGGCGATAAACCGGGTCTTGGCGCGGTTAGCATTCTGCGCCTCCTCCTTTTTCTGTTCCAGCTCCTCGGTGCGCGCCTGCACTTCCTTCTCCAACTGGCGGGCGTAATTTTCTTGGCGTTGGCTGCGCTCCACTGCCAGCTCCAGACGCGCGCGATCAGCCCGCAGTTTATTCGCGACAATCAGTGCAATCACGGACAGTGCCGCAAGAATATAGCCGGCAATGGCGAGAGGGGATTCCCAGAACGTTGGTTTGATATCGAGCGAGATTCGACTCAATGGTGCCGACTGCGCGGCGTAATTCCACACCTGCAATTCCACCTGATAGTTCCCTGGGCGCAGGTTGGTCAGAGTCACGAATGAGGATTTCAATTCGCTCCAACTGTCGGACAACGGCAGAATGCGGTATCGATATACTGCCTGTTGCGGCAGCTGCGACGGCACCGCAATAAAGTGCAGACGCAATAGCCCGGGTGAGGTGAGTCGCAACGGCTGGTCGGCGTTGATGCGTTGTGTGGTCTCTTCTGTTTCCAGATAGCTCCAGGTGGCTTTGCCCGGCTGGGTACTGCGGATACTGGTATCGTGCAGCAGGGTGAGGCCGGCGTCACCGCCGAAAAAGGGAATGCCGTCCATTTTTCCGCAGCGGAACTGTGCAAATTCCTGCTCGTGTACCCCCTGCTGACCGGTCAGGATAGCCTGTATCCGGCGCTGCCGGTCGAGAATATTCAGTCCTTTGTGGGTCGCGATTAACAGCCTTCCGCGATCATCCTGCAGGGCGCACACCAGTGTCTGCGACGACAGTGAGTCACTGACCGGTACCCGTGTGATGCGTGGCTGTGAACTGGCGGCTGCGGTCTCGATCTGGAACAGGCCGCGGTTGGCAGTCAGTACGTAGAGCTGTTCGTCGGTCGAGAACAGGTTGATAGCAATGCCCAGTCCCCGATGCTGTAACCATGTTGCCGGTTTGCGCCAATCCTTTTCTATGGACGCGGAGCGCAGGCCATTGTGATAGCTGGCCACGTACAGTCGCCCATCGCGAAACCGCGCAGCGGCGCTGCCCGCAGGAAATGCCTGTTGCCAATGCAATTGCCACCGGCCATCACGCTGCCGGAATACCTGCATTCCCCGGTCGGAGTGGAATATACGGATATCCGCCTGGGGTGAATCGAGGTTGGAAATTTCGTCGTTGCTAAGCCCTGAAAAACGCTGCTGCAGTGGTGTGTAGCGGCCGCTGTCCGGCTCCAGCAGATAGCTTCCCGATGTCAATGAAGACAAGTACAGGCTTTTCCCATCGGTCAGGATGTGTGTTGCCTCGAAGCCTGGCGGATAATAGAAATGCGGACCCGCTCTGAGCCTGCCGCTAACCAGCTGCCACAGACTCACCTGCTCCGCTTCCGCGATGGCCAGCCACTCCTTTCCGCCAAGTTCCACTGTCGTCAGGTCGATCAGGGAATCGGGGAAAGTGTCGCTGTCGGTGTTCAGCGCCTGAATTTTTGTGTACTCCGCGGGTATCCGGTACAGCCCATTGAAGGTACCCACGAAAATATCTCCGAAACGGCTGACCAGAAGGTTGCGGGCAATGTGTGACGCCTGATAAGCGCGGTTTTTGCTGTGGGGATAAATCCAGCGCAGCGTATCATGATCGATGTTGAGGCGGCCGATACCCCGGTCTGTGGCAAAGTAAAGCGTGCTTCCCTGCTTTTTCAGCTGGGCGATATTGTTGCTCGGGAAATTGCCCCGGTGCAGCGAGAATTCCGCGCATGCTGAGCCATCCAGTTGGCAGCGGAAAACGCCCTGGTCGCGGAGACTGAACCAGATGTGCTTGCCGGCGGCTACGGCCGACTTGACTTCTCCCTGCGGAATATCGGGCACAAACGGTTGCACCCGATCATTGCGCAAATTCAGGACGCCAAGCTTGTCGCCTTTTAGTAGCAGGTGATCCGGGGAGACCGGGCGGAAGAAATCGAGGCGGCCGTAACCTGTGGGTAAAGGAACCTGTTGCGCCTGTTCACGCTTCAAGTCGTAGCGATAAAGCATACCATCGGAAAGGTAATACAGGTTGCGGTCATCCGTCTGCAGCAGGCGACTGACCATTCTGGAGGCCTGTGGCAGAGTGAGATGGCGGGTTTTCAATGTGGTGGTATTGATATGATCGATGCCGGCATCGCTCGCCACCCAGAGTGAATTTTCCCCGCCAACTTCCAGATCAAAGATCACCGTGCCCGATATGTAGCGCTCGCGCTGGTCACTTCTGAATACCAGATACTCATTGTTATTGAGAAGATTGAGGCCGTCCTGTGTGCCCACCCACACGCGGCCGTACTGATCTTCCACCAGATCCAGGACGACATTCTGGGACAGGCCGGTATCGCTGCTGATGCGTTGCGCGAGCGGATAGTACGCTTCCGTTTCGGCAAGCACGGGCCGGGAACAAAGACAGCTGAACCCGAAAAGCAGGAAGAGTAGACGTAACAGAATCCAGTACCGTATTTATGGGCGCGTGATCCGCTGATTCAGATATGCGCGAGCATTCCAGTTTAGGACGGGTAACGCGCACAGGGCTTCGATGGCGGTCACCGCTAATGACTTCAGTTTTTGGGCGAGGATGGCGCCGGTTCCGGGCAAAGATATGAACCCCATCGGCTATTCCCCCAGCAGGGCCAGCAGGTCCTCTTTATTGCGGGGCAGGTTGCTGCCCTTGGTGGCATCAAACAGCGCATCCGCCAGTGCCTGCTTTTCCTGTTGCATCTGGTGAATGCGCTCCTCCAGGGTGTCCGCCGCCACCAGCTTGTACACAAACACCGGCTTGTCCTGGCCGATGCGGTGGGCGCGGTCGGTGGCCTGGTTCTCCACCGCGGGATTCCACCAGGGATCCATATGGATCACCACATCCGCCGCGGTCAGGTTGAGGCCGGCGCCGCCCGCCTTGAGGCTGATCAGGAATACCCGCACCTCGCCGTTCTGGAAGCGGTCGATGGCCTGCTGCCGTTTACGGGTCTGGCCAGTGAGTTTGGTGTAGTCGATTTTCTGCGCCTGCAGCTGTTGCTCCACCAGTTTCAATACCTCGGTGAACTGGGAGAAAACCAGAATACTGCGGCCCTCTTCGAGTAGCTGCGGCAGGCTTTCCGCCAGCCATTCCAGTTTGGCGCTTTCCTGGATGCCCGCTGCCTTGTCCAGTTTTACCAGGCGCGGGTCGATGCAGCTCTGGCGCAGTTTCAGCAGGGCGTCGAGAAATTCGATATGGCTTTTCGCCATGCCCTGACGGGCCACCAGCTCGCGGATGCGTTTCTCCATACTGATGCGCACGCTTTCGTACAGTGCGCGCTGTTTGCTGCCGAGTTCCACATACTGGATGGTTTCGGTTTTCGGTGGCAGTTCGGTGGCGACTTCGGCCTTGGTGCGCCGCAACATGAACGGGCGCACCTTGCGCGCCAGCTCGTGCTGCCGGTCTGCATCGCCGCGGCCTTCGATGGGCGTGCGATAAGCTTCGTTGAAACTCTTGCGTCCCCCCAGCAGTCCCGGCAGCGCGAAGTCCATCAGTGACCAGAGTTCCCCCAAGTGATTTTCCAGCGGTGTACCGGAAAGACAAAGGCGGGTGTCGCTTTTGATACCGCGCACACACTCGGCCACTTTGGTGGTGGGGTTTTTGATTGCCTGGGCCTCGTCCAGCACCATCAGGCTGAACTTGCGTTTGTCATAGCGGGCCTTGTCCCGTACCAGCAGCGGGTAGGTGGTGATCACCAGGTCGCTTTTGGCAATTTGCCTGAACGCGGCGTGCCGGTCGGCGCCGTGGATCAGGGTGGCTTTCAGCAGCGGGACAAATTGCGCCGCTTCGTGTAGCCAGTTGCCGGTAAGGCTGGTGGGGGCGACGATCAGAGCGGGCTTTTTCAGTGTGCCGCTTTCTTTCATGTGCTGGATCAGCGCCAGCGTCTGCAGGGTTTTGCCGAGGCCCATATCGTCCGCGAGAATTCCGCCGAAGCCATAGCGCTGCAGGAATACCAGCCAGTTCAGTCCTTCCTGTTGATAGGTGCGCAGGGTCGCGTTGAGATTTTTGGGGGCGGGGATGTTTTCCAGGCCGGAAAAATCCTTCAGCCGGTTGAGCAGTTTGCGGGTGGCGGGCGCCTTGCGCTGGTCGAGATCGGCGAGGCCGGCAAACTGTGCCGCCTGGAATGCGGGCAGGCGTACCCGGTCGTCGAGTTTTTTCTCCCTGAGCAGGTCCAGCAACAGCCCGCGGATATTTTGCAGCGGTCGTGTATCCACGTTGACCCAGTCACCGGCGACGCTGATGGTCATTTCCTCCGGCGCATCCTGTACTAGCCAGTGTTCGATCAGTTCCATAAAGGGTAACTGGCGGCCATCACTCAGGTGCAGGTCGAGGCCGAATTCGAACCAGTTGTGATCGCGGTCGACAAGCTCGATGGAGAAATTCGCCTGCCGGGATGCGAATTGGTAGCTGGGGTCGCTATCGATCACCCAGCCCTGCTGCGCCAGCCCGGGCAGGGCATGCTCTACCAGTTGGCGCCAGCGCTGGGGGATGTCCTGCGGGCTTGCGGAATCCAGCAACCACACCTCCTGCTGCCCACCCAGGTCGTCCGCAATCAGGTACATGTCCAGTTGATGGATCTGTTCGCAGCAGTGGTGCTCCGCTTCGATATCGCGACGGATCTGGTAATAGGTGCCGTCGCGCTCACGGGTCAGCTGCGGTCCCTCAAAGTCGTGGCTGTAGGGTGGCGCGAGTGCAAACCCGGCGTAGTCGAAATGCAGTTTCAGTGCGGGCAGGCGGTAGTGTTCCAGCTCGCAGCCGACCAGGGTAATGTGCGGAGTAAACTCGCTGACATTTTCCAGTTTGGGCTCCACCGGAAGCGGCAGCTGGGATTGCGGAATCTGTTGCCGCAACTGAACCGACATCAATCCCAGGGCCTCATCGCTGACCGGCGGCATGCGCAGCAGGTGCTGTAGCCGCGCGGCGGGCAGCTCGGTGATGATCTCGCCGATGCAGGCATTTTCCATATCCAGATAGCAGGGTGGGGTTACCGGGATCAGCAGCCACTGCTGTGTGGATTCCATGTCTTCAAGCTCCGCCACCAGCTGTTGCTTGCCGTCCGCGGACTGCTGCCACTGCCACGACAGGTTTTTTGCCAGACCGCGGGTAAGGTTGGCTTCGTCAAAATAAAAGCGTCCGCTGGTGAGCAGCAGGTTGAGGGCGCGGTGGCCCTGCTCCCCCACCAGCTCCAGGCGGCCCTGTACGTTGGTGCGCGGTAAAAGCTGCAGGATGGTGACGTCTTCATCCCGTATATGGCTGGGCCTGTTCCAGCCCAGATTGACCATGTCCAGGGAAAAGGGCCGCAGCTGGCTCCAGCTGCCGTCTTTTTTCAGGTAGGCCTTTTTGGTGACCAGTTGTGGGCGCTGCTGCGAATCCTGCTGCAGCAAGTAGAGCAGGTAGTGGCGCCCGTACTCCATTGGCATCGGATCGGTGCGCGGCGCCGGGGGCAGTTCGTCCAGCCAGCGCTGCCAGTCTGATGATGCGGGCGAAGCCGGGCCCGTGCTTATTGCTGGTGGTCTGTCCGGGTGCTCTGCTTCATTGAGCAGCTCCAGCGCCGTCGCCACCGCGTGTTTGCAGTTGAGCCCCACCGGGCAGGAGCAGAGGCCCACCAGTCTGCCGCGGTCCAGATCCAGTTCGACCCAGTAAACGTAGCGCCCGGAGCCCTTGACCCTGCCGTGGTAACAATCCGCTTCCGCGTCGTAATCCACCTCCAGCACGCGCCCGCGGGCGAAATAATCCGCACCGCGCTCGAAGGTGCGGTCGTCGACCATCTTGTGGACGCTGTTGAGGGTAAAGGTGACCAAGTTGGCTCCGTAACGACGTTTGTGCTGGCGTTGTGTGGCAGTCAAACCCTGCACTTTAGCACGCTACGGGGGTTATCGAGAGCTGGCGCACAATGCTTCGATGAGGGTTCGCCAGTGGAGGCTTGCAGGGGTATTCTGCGTCAATCAGGAAAACAGAATTCAGGACTGTATATGTGGATCATGAACACCGCCGGAAAGCTTCGCTTTGCCGCCAATCTGGCCGCGCTGTCAGTACTGCTGTTGACCCTGGCTGCCTGTGATAGGCCGTCAGCATCGAAGCAGGCACCGCTGGAGTCCGAAGTACAGACATTCGAGCGACTGGCACCGGACTGCCAGCAGGCTGAGGACTGCACCTCGGTATCGATCACCCGCGAAGTATTTGCCGGCCGGCCGGCGCTGAATGCGGCGGTAAGTGAGCAGTTACTAATGCAGCTGCAGGGCAACGGTGAAGCAGCGCCCGCCTCTGGTGCTACAAGCCTGGAGCAGGTGGCGGATGCCTTCATCCAGCAGGCCGGCGAAGTGGCGGGAATCTCCGCCGCGCGCTGGCAACTGAGCGGCGACGCCAAGAAGCTCGCCCGGCACGGCAACCTGCTCACCGTGACCATCAGCAGCTATATGTACAGCGGTGGCGCCCACGGTATCCCCGCCACCCACTGGCTCAACTGGGACCTGGCCGCGGACAAGGCAGTGACCCTCGCGGATTTAATCCAGCCCGGGCAGGAACAGGCATTCTGGAAGCTCGCGGAAGAGGCACACCGCAACTGGCTGGAATCGCAGAAACTGGGCGACGACTTCCGCGAGAACTGGCCGTTTGCCCACAGCGAGGATTTCCGCCTGACCGGCGAAGGGCTGAAACTGCTCTACGGCGTTTACACCATCGCGCCCTATTCCATGGGGGAGGTGGAGTTGATGGTGCCGCGGGCGCAGTTGGGTGAAATAGTGCGTGCCGGATATTTGTCGGAGTGAGTAGCGTGTTGCCCCCAGATATACCCCAGCTGCACAACCTAGCAGAGTTCCTTACTTATTACCGGTGAGCGCAGGGAAGTCATTCCCCCACTTGGGTTTGGTAGTGGCAGGTACCGGTGTGCATGATTGGTCAACATGGGATTATTGACGCCGTTGTAATAGGTGCCTCAATATTCCGCTGGGAAGTTGGCGGGGGGAGGACCGAATGATCGCCAGTGATACCAGATCGCTTAAAAAGCTGCTGCAACTGATGACAACCGTTGGCAAAGAAACGGGCCACAGTGACATTACTCTGCACCAGATTAAGGTGCTTCTTTTTGTCGCGCTACGGGATGCGCAGGACGACCCCGCCGATAGTCGTGAGATCTCGGGGGCTCTCCAACTTTCCACCTCAGGGGTTAGTAGAGCCCTGGCCAGCCTTGGAGACTACGGTAGGGGTGGCAGAGGCGGGCTCGGCCTAATTGAACTGCGAGTTGACCCAAACGATCGGCGCCGGAAGCCGGTGATGCTGAGCCGGAAGGGCTTGAAAGTGATGGCAGCGATTTTAGAAGCTGCTGATATACCGCAGCTGCGCAGCCCAGCTGACGTCAGGGAAGAGCTCGGCGGGGACGTATTTTCTGCCTCTGTAGAGTAAACGATAGGCGCCCTGTCAGCTCCGTGAGCTCACCGGAACCTTGCTGAATTGTCGCTCCAGGCATAGGCCCGGGCATGCGCATTGGTTTGGTTTATCACTACTATTGTTGCGGTAATCCGATTGGCGTTTCGTCACAAGCCTGTACCGTAGCTTGACCTAACTACAGCGATTTTGTTAACTCGGTCACGTTGGGGGCTGATAACGCTGAGGGCGTCATCAGCCAGCTGTCCGAGTAAAGAGAGCGCAGGGGAGTAGAAAAAATGAACAAATCACTGCTGTTGCTGTGGGGTGCCTTTCTCCTTTCGGTATCTTCTGTCGGATTTGCCGTGGAGCGCGAGTTTGGAGATTGGTCGTGGGACTACGCCGATGGTGGAACGATCGCCATGACTTTTAGTGATACCGGCAAGGGGCTAGCGCAGGTCTGTAACTTCGGCGACGGGAACTGCTTGTACAAGGTGATGTTCCCTGTGACCTGTGAGCTTGGTGGAACTTACCCGGTACTCGTTAGTACCGACAGCGCCGCATACAGCATGAATATGCAATGCCTCAGCTCCGATGAGGAGGGAGGTATTTATGGCATCACGCCTTTCGATGATATCGACCAGATTATCCGCGAAGGGAATCGTATAGGAATTGTCATGGCGATGGAGCACGGAAGTTTCAGCGTTGTAAGATTTTCACTGCAGGGGTCCAATGCAGCAATGGACGACATGCTGGAAAATTTCCTCGTCGCACGAAAAGCGCGAAGTGCTAGGGAGCGCAGAGTGTCTGGAGATCAGTTTCTCTGATTGGCACTCAGAAAGGCCTAGCCATGTCCCAGTAGCGCTGGGTGCTTCGGCAGCTCTGAAAAGTCTTATCACTGAAATCGGTCTGGGGTGGGCGGGCCGTTTCGGCTTTGGTCGAGCCAGTGCCGGTCGTGGGTTTTCAGTTGGCGAAAGCGGTGCCACTTACCACCTTCACTATCGCTGTTGGCCTACACTTCAGCCCCCATGAACCTCACCTGTAAACCTGCTAATCTCAAGCGCTGATATCGACGCCACTCACGGCGCCGATTGTCTGTTTTTTGGGCGGGGTTCCCTCGGTATCGCTGCCAATAGTGATAAGGAAGACCCATGACCACGACGCTGCACAAGCGCGACCTGCTGGAGTTGCTGGAACGCAAGACCCTGCGCAAGATCGTCGATCACTTCGAGCTGCCCCGGCGCGCCAATGCTGCCGAGCCCACGTTGATCAAGACGTTGACACGCAAGTACAGCATCAAGGTGAGCGATCTGCTGCCCTTTCTCAGCCGGCCGGAGTTGAAGGCGGTGTGCGAGGCGGCCGCTATCGGAGGCCATGGCAAGAAGGCGGAATTGCGGTACCGGCTGCAGGTGTACTTCGGTATCACCAAGGCCCCAGCCAGGGGTGCCGACAAAGAACGACAACAAGCACCGCCCACACCCGGTGGCGCGGAAAAGCAAAAGCAAGCGAAACGAACAATGAGCAGTAAGAAGAAAGCCGCTGAAGCCAAAGAAGAGCAGACGCTCGCCAAGATTGAAAGAACCCTCTGGGCCGCCGCCGACAAGCTGCGCGCCAACATGGATGCCGCCGAGTATAAACACGTGGTATTGGGGCTGATCTTCCTCAAGTACATCTCCGACAGCTTCGACGAATTCCGCAGCCAGCTCACCGCCCGTATCCAGGACCCCCAAGACGAGCTCTACTGGGAGGACGCCAGCGACGAGGATGTCGCCGGTGAACTGGAGGACCGCGATCACTACCTGGCCGCCAACGTCTTCTGGGTACCCGCAGAGGCCCGCTGGGGCAGTATCCAGGCCAAAGCGCGCGAGGCGGATATCGGCCGCACCATCGACAATGCCATGGCCGCGATCGAGAAGGAGAATCCGCGCCTCAAGGGTATTCTCAACCGCGAGTACGGCCGCGAGCGCATGAAGCAGGTGCGGTTGGGCGAACTGATCGACCTGATCGCCACCATCGGCTTCAACGACACCGAACACCGCGCCAAGGACGTGCTCGGCCATGTGTACGAATACTTCCTCGGCCAGTTTGCCAGCGCCGAGGGCAAGAAGGGCGGCCAGTTCTATACGCCGAAATCCATCGTCAGCCTGATCGTCGAAATGCTGGAGCCCTACCAGGGGCGCGTATACGACCCGGCTATGGGCTCCGGTGGCTTCTTCGTATCCTCGGAAAAGTTTATCGAATCCCACGGCGGCCGCATCGGTGATATCTCTATTTACGGTCAGGAATCCAACCCCACCACCTGGCGGCTGGCGGCGATGAACATGGCCACCCGCGGGATGGACT
>ENA-ORCV01000110-ORCV01000110.1-marine-metagenome-genome-assembly--contig:-NODE-110-length-150257-cov-6.702044_pt1 | contig 150257 bp, 131 predicted proteins | sample MGYA00237779_ERZ508509 | MGnify/ENA primary metagenome ERZ508509 (study PRJEB26180, sample SAMN06268772) | marine metagenome | isolation source: Bioluminescent Bay, La Paraguera, Puerto Rico | place... | reverse complement strand
CTAGGCCATAATCCGGCCAACTTAGGCGGGTCATTTTTCAGTGCAAAACCTGGGTCAATTTTGAGTGCAAATCAACAGCTCAGCCAATCGGCGGCTGGTGCCGTTGAGCTGCTTGAGGATGCTGACCGTCTCGAAGCGGGTAGCCGGTAGCGTAGACAGGGCGGGCAGTTCTTCAGACATATGGATGTCACCACGTATATGCATAAATTTACGAATATTTTATACATATGTGACCGCTTATGTATAGATTTGTATCGCTTGCTATGCAGCCCTGGCGGCGCGTTCGATTTCGGCGATGTCGATTTTCTTCATGGTCATCATGGCTTCCATGGCTCGTCTTGCGGCATCCCGGTCGGCCCCATTCATGAATTCGAGCAGTCGTTTCGGGGTGATCTGCCAGGAGAAGCCCCAGCGGTCCTTGCACCAGCCGCAGGGCAATTCCTCGCCGCCGTTGGTGGTGATCGCATTCCAGTAACGATCCGTCTCTTCCTGGCTGCCGGTTTCGACCGTGAAGCTCACGGCCTCGGTTGGCTTGTAGTTTGGTCCGCCGTTCAGGCCCACGAAGCGCTGGCCGAGGACGGTGAATTCGACCGTGATTTCCTGGTCGTGTCCGATGCCGGGAATGGGGGACGGATTGCCGGCGCCGACATGGCTGTCGGGAAAGGTCGCGGCGTAGAACTCTGCCGCCTCGCGTGCCTGGCCTTTGTCGAACCACAGACAGGTGACTAATTCCGTCATGGTCATGCTCCCTTATTCGCCCGCGGGCATAGCTGACATGTCCATCCAGAAGGCTTCCCATACGTGGCCGTCGGGGTCGGCGAGGTTGCGGTTATACATGAAGCCCAGGTCCTGCACGGGATTGATGTCGGCGGTGCCGCCATTGGCGGCGGCCTTTTCGTTCATTGTGTCGACCTGCTCGCGGGAATCGAGGCTGATGGCCAGCATTACTTCGCTGGAATCGGAAGACGGGATGGGGCGCTTGGTGAAGGTACGCCACTTGTCGTGCGTCAGCAGCATGACATTGATGGTCTCGCTCCACACCATGCAGGCGGCGGTGTCGTCGGTGAACTGGGGGTTATTCTCGAAACCTAGGGCATCGTAGAACGCCATGGATGCCTTGAGGTCTTTCACGGGCAGATTCACGAAAATCATGCGGCTCATCGGGTTTCTCCGGTTGTGTATGCAATGTTACTGGGTGGCTGTTATGGGTTAGTCGAATAATGATCCTTGATTTCGACAGGATGACGGATAGATATTTCCCAGCCATACCGGACTCGGCCCGTGACGACCGGGGTCCAAACGCGCCTCAGACAGTAGGATAGCCTTATTGGAAGAACTTAATTTCGACGCGACTCATGGCCTGGGTGGCGGCGATGATGCCTGATCAAGAGTATGCGAATGGTTTGATTATCGACGAGCCGGTAAATAATTGAGTAGGGAAACCGGCTTAACATTGCCCGCCGCACACCCTTGATTTCCGAATAGGCCAATGGGTTGTTTTGAATACGCGCAATTGCATCGTAAACCTCTGAACGGAAGCGCTTACCAAGAACAGGCCGCAGTTCGTTGTAGTATTTGATTGCTTCGTTCAGATCAGTTGTAGTTGAAGGATGAAATTCAAGCTTCATTTTTCGTCGTTAGTGAGCTTTACGAATTCGGCATGACTAATAGTTTCTGCATTGCCGGATTCGATGTCACTATCACGACGAAGCGCTATATCTATCCCTTCGGGATCCAGTGAGGGGCCGTTATCAAGGCTGGCCCATGCAGTTAAAGCCACGTGCTCCCTTTCTTCGGGAGACAGGCTTAAAATTTCATTCTCGATCTCTGTAAGACTGTGCATCATTTTATTTTACCTCAGTAGTTATGAGTCGTAGAAACCTTAGCTATTTCTTCATTCGGCTGCCACCAGAAACATTCCTGCTCAACCAGGAACCCACTGGCAACCGCCCCTAAACGTATGCGAATTCCTCCAGTTGCGAACATGTAGAATGAGATCAGGTTCTGGACTATTCGCGTGAACGACTTGCCACTCAACCCCATCCGCTACCAGCACTACCGTGAGCTGCCGGACGCGTTTTACGAAGAAACGCAGCCTATGGCCGTGCCTGCGCCAAAGCTGATCGCACTCAACAAGCGACTGCTCGAAGCCGAAGGCATCGCAGCGGACTGGTTTGAAAGCGAGGCAGGCCTGGCGTTGCTGTCTGGCAATGCCGATTACGAAAACACACCTATCGCCATGGCCTATTCCGGTCATCAGTTCGGGCACTGGGTGCCGCTGCTCGGTGACGGCCGTGCCCACATGCTGGGGCAGATGCATAATGCCGATGGCGAGCCCATCGACGTGCAGCTCAAGGGCTCGGGGCGTACGCAGTTCTCCCGTGGCGGCGACGGCAAGGCCACACTGGGTTCGATGCTGCGTGAATACATTGTCAGCGAAGCCATGCACGGCCTGGACATTCCCAGCACGCGTTCGCTGGCCGTGATCAGCACCGGCGAGAAAATCATGCGCGAGGGCGTGCAACCGGGCGGCATCGTGGCACGCACGGCCAGGAGCCATATCCGTGTGGGCAGCTTCCAGTACGCCGCTGCCTCGCAGGGCGAAGAAGGCGTGAAGGCGCTGGCCGACTTCGTCATCGCTCACTATTTCCCCGCACTGGCAGAAAGCCCGGATAAATACGCCGATCTACTACGCACTGTGGCCGAAGCCCAGGCATCGCTCATTGCCCAATGGATGTTGGTCGGCTTTATCCACGGCGTGATGAACACCGACAACATGTCGGTGGTGGGCGAGACCATCGATTACGGTCCCTGCGCCTTCATGGACGAGTTCCATCCCAACAAGGTATTCAGTTCCATCGACCGGCACGGGCGTTATGCCTGGGGGCAGCAGCCCAATATCGCCGTGTGGAACCTGACGCAGCTGGCGAGCATGCTGCTGCCGCTGATGGATGCCGATGCCGAAAAAGCCGAGGCCATTGCCCGCCAGCAGCTCGATGCCTTTGCCCCGGCTTTCCATGCCGCCTTCAACACCGGCATGGCGAAAAAGCTGGGCCTGGATACCGACGTAAGCGAAGGGGATATCGTCAGCCTGTCCGAAACCACCCTGGGCGCACTGACCGAAAGCAGTATTGATTACACACTGTTCTTTGACCGGCTAACCCGTGTTGCCGCCGGTGCGGACGCAGCACCCCTGCTGGCCATGTTCAATAACCCGGCCAAAGCCGAAGCCTGGTTCAAACAATGGAGCGACATCAAATCCGATGACACCGAGGTCATCAAAACCATGCGCCACAGCAACCCGGCCATCATCGCCCGCAACCACCGCGTGGAAGAAGCCATTGCTGCAGCTGAACAACAGGATGACTTCGCCCCTTTTCAGCGCCTCTGTGCCGCCCTGCTCAATCCTTATGAAATCGCACCGGAAGATGCAGACCTGCAATCACCACCCACGCCACAGGAGCGCGTCACGCAAACCTTCTGCGGCACGTAGGGCACCTCGGAAAAAGGTTCTTCGCAGATAAGCATGAAAGATATCCCCCTCCCCCTTGAGGGGGGAGGGTTGGGGAGGGGGTGAAAGGCGAAGTCTTTTATCTTTGTATCCCCCTCACCCTAACCCTCTCCCACCAGGGGAGAGGGGATAAAAAAACCGTCATTCCCGTACCCACCTTCGCGGGCATGATGACATTTTGTGGCCCTTCAGCCAGATCACCCACACCACAGAACAATCCTGAACGCTCATAGTCCGGATGAGTGGTGCCGACATCTCGCCCGGGCTATAACATGCCTGTACACACAGGTAGATCCTCATGAATCCATACTTCAAACCGCTGCTCTGGTCCGCCTTGCTCATCTGTACTGCAGTGCAAGCCGCCATCGACAACGCCGCCCTGAACAACACCACAGACGGCCACAACTGGGCCGCCTGGGGTCGCACTTTCGACGAGCAGCGCTACAGCCCGCTGGACCAGATCAACCGCGACAACATCGGCCGCCTGGGCCTGGCCTGGAGCTACGAACTCGACAACGTGTGGAGCGTCTCGTCCCAGCCGCTGGCGGTGGACGGCGTCATCTACATAGCAGTCGGTTTCAGTGAAGTGCATGCCATTGACGCCGCCACCGGCGAGAAGCTGTGGCACTACAACCCGCAAGTCGATCCCCTGAAAATGCGCATGGCCTGGGGCATCCGTGGCCTGGCCTTCTGGAAAGGCCGTGTCTACGTGGGCGTGCAGGACGGCCGGCTGATCGCGCTGGATGCCCAGACCGGCAAGGAAGTCTGGTCGGTGCTCACCACCGAACCGGGCGACAACCGCTACATCACCGGCGCACCCCGCGTGTTCAACGACACCGTCATCATCGGTCATGGCGGTGCGGATTTCGGCTATGTACGCGGCTATGTCACCGCCTATGACACCGAAACCGGCGAACAGCGCTGGCGCTGGCACGTGGTGCCCGGCAATCCGGCCGACGGCTTCGAGAATGAAGCCATGGAAATGGCAGCCAAAACCTGGACCGGCGAGTGGTGGAAATTCGGTGGCGGCGGCACGGTGTGGAACGCCATGACCTACGATCCGGAATACAACCGCATCTATATCGGCACCGGCAATGGCTCGCCCTGGAATCACAAACTGCGTTCCCCGGACGGCGGCGACAACCTGTTCCTGTGCTCGGTGGTGGCGCTGGATGCCGACACCGGCGAATACGTCTGGCACTACCAGACCACGCCGGGCGAAAGCTGGGACTTCAACTCCACCATGGACATGGTGCTGGCTAACCTCAGCATCGACGGCCAGGACCGCAAGGTGCTGATGCACGCCCCCAAGAACGGATTCTTCTACGTCATCGACCGAGAAACCGGCAAACTCATCTCCGCCGAAAAACTGGGCAAGGTCACCTGGGCGGAAAAGGTGGATCTGGAAACCGGCCGCCCGGTGGAAGTGCCGGGCGCAAGGTATGAGAACGGCGAAGCCATGATCTGGCCCGGCTCCGGCGGCATGCATAACTGGCACCCGATGGCCTTTTCGCCCGATACCGGCCTCATGTACATCCCCACCCGCGAGATGGCCGGCTATTACAACGACGGCGGCCGTGACCCCCGCCACTGGAAAATGAGCTACAAGGACCCGATGGGCCTTGAGGGTTTCTTCGACGACATCCCCACCACCGCCGGCAAAAGCGCCCTGCTGGCCTGGAACCCGGTCACCCAGCAAAAGGCATGGGAAGTCCCTACACCGGGCCTGAGTAACGGCGGCGTCATTACGACAAAAGGCGGCCTGGTCTTCCAGGGCCGCGCCGATGGCCGCTTCGTGGCCCAGGATGCCGATACCGGCGAAGAACTCTGGGCAAAAGACATGGGCGTCGGCACCCAGGCGCCGCCCATGACCTTCAGCGTGGATGGCAAACAATACGTCGCCACACTCGCTGGGTGGGGCGGCAGTCAGATGCTCATGGGCACCCTGTCCGCCCAGTTCGGCTGGGTGGGCCGACAACATCCACGCCGACTGGTGGTGTACACACTGGATGGCGAGGCCGAACTGCCCGCATCCCCTGCGCCATCAACACCGGTCGAAATTGTCGATGACCCCGACTTCATCGTGGACACAGCCAAAGCTGAAAAAGGCAAAAAGATTTACTTCAGGGAATGCAGCATCTGCCACGGCTCCGGCGTGGTCGCCGGCGGCTATGCGCCGGACCTGCGGGCCTCCAGCATTCCGTTATCTGAAACCGCCTTTGCCGCCGTCGTGCATGACGGCGGACTGCTATCGCGTGGCATGCCGGTGTTTCCGGAATTTACGTCAGAAGATCAGGAAGCCCTGCGGCATTACATCCGCCAGCAGGCACGGCATGAGCCTTCGGTCTGGGATGACATCAAGGCGATCTGGAACTTTATTGTGTTGATGGTGAAGATGGAGTTAGCGAAACACGGCTGGTAAGCCAGCCAATATCTCGGCCCGGACTCTTCTTCTGTTCTTAGGACGGCTGGTCGTGGGACTACAGGTCGTGAATGGAAAAGCCCGGATTTTCGGTTTCCAACTTTTGAATGATTTTCTGCATGGAACTCAGCACCGTCTTATAGGTGCTAGCGCCAAGATCGGCGGCAATGGACTCGTCAATCTCCGCCAGCACCTCGAAGCCCTTCAACATGCCGCCACCTGGCCGCAGGTTGAAGGAAATCAGTTTGGAACGGGAGTCCTGCGGATTCTCACGGGCTTCCAGAAAACCCATATCAATCAGCTCCATCACCGTCTTGCTGATGGATTGCTTGGTCACGCCCTTGCGCCTGGCAATCTCGGTAATGGTGGTGCCGTCGGGATCAATGTAGCCAAACAGCTCAAAGTGCACTTCCTTGAAGTTGGGCATGCCGCGCTTCTCGCCGAACTCCTTCAGCATCTTCTTGTTCGCCAACTGGCCCAGCCACACCACTGAAAGCACCAGGGATTCAATACGGCGATATACAAGCTCGTCTTTTTTCATCTATTTAGTAAACCAAAGTTGACAATATAAGTCAGTTCTGATTGACTATGTAATCAGTTAAGACTGACTATATAGGAGTGTGCCGTGTCCCTCTCACCCGTTTCCTCACAGGCTGCAGGCCCATTCAGTCCGAACGGCATTAGCGAGATTTCATGCAGACCATGGGTTGGCAGTATATGAAAGTTCCCAGTTCGCGTCTGCATGCCGGGCATACCAACAGCCGGTTGTCGGCCACCCCCTCTTTCATTTCGTTTAGATATCCAGCCAGGAGATAGCGCCCATGAATACGAAGCCAGAACACAATGCCTCACCGCGTGAAACCACCGGCAACACATTTACTGTGCTGGCCGCAGGCTTCCTCACCGGCTCTATGCTGTTGCTCTCGATCTGCGTCATGATGGGTTACGAGGCCCAGTCCTTGGCACAGTTAATTGGGCCTGACTATTTTTCCGGCACCAGTGTGTCGCATGGACAAACGCATTATTGATGTAGGGATAAATAAGTCTATGGGATGGTGACCAAAGCCCTCCCGAACGTACCGAAATTAACTCCGACCCCTTTTCCCGACCCCTTTTTCCTCGTTTAGCGACTTGGACAAATTGTTGGGCATTATTTCCAGGTTAAATCAGGCTGCCTTTGCAAGCATGAAGAAGGTGATGGCTCCCGGCATTTTCACCTTAGTCCTTTAAAAGGGATTGGCCTAGTTCTGACCAGCAGATCCGATGGCACATGCCATAACCAATGCAGCCATAAACTGCGCCATGGCATTCCCGTTTTCATCGGGTGTGGTTTTGATGACCCGATAATAACCCTCTTTCCCATACTCTTCTTCAAGGCCATCTGTGTAACATGAGCAGTAGTACTTGTGGTCTTGAACCATGGGATTGTTACGTACGGCAATTTCACACTGGTCCTCGTATTTTTCCTTGAGGTCAGCATCCCAGGGCGAGCCGGCAATGCTGGTAGCCGAACACAGCAGAAAACCAATAAAGATGATCGAGTAGAGAAAATGCATGGTCTTCAGGTATATCCCTACAGCGCATTCACTCCCGTCCACAATGCCAGTCCACCAGCCGCCAGTAGTGCTAACAGCGTGAGCAGGATGCCGGCGATTCTGCCGAAAGCGAAATACTCGGAAAAGGCGAAGGTGTAGCCGTGAAACAGGCGCCCGACCAGCAGCGAAGCACCCAGCGCGTGGACGATCCATGGTGACGTGCCACTGGCTTCGAGCAGCCCCATGAGTACCAGGATGATGGGCACGTATTCTGCGAAGTTTCCGTGGGCACGGATGCGTCGCAGCATCATGGGGTTGCCGCCGTCTCCCAGGCTGGGCCCGTCCTTGCCCCCCCGGCCCTGAATGACGCGGATGCTGAGCACCAGGAAGACCAGCGCGAGTGCGCCGCCGTAGAGCAGGGTGATGGATATCTGCATGTTGCTCCCTTATTTGATTCTGTTGGTTTGAGACTAATACTTATTTGGGGAGAGGGCTAGTTTGTTTCTGCTCAGCACGTCCCCGGAGTGGGTCCGGGGCAGGTTCCTGGCTTGTTGAAGGTATGAACGCTGGGTTTGCACTTCGACGGGCTCAGGATGAGCGGTAGTTTCTCCCCCTCTCCCCGACCCTCTCCCACCAGGGGAGAGGGGGGAATGCTTCTATTTTGCCGTTTAATCCTCAGGCAACAGGTCGAACTCTTTTCGCTTGCTTTCAAACCATGCCTGCATGGCATCCGGTTCCTGCATACGTGCACGCATCTCATTCATGGCGGCCAGATGCGCTTCGTCGCCCTGCTGGAACATTTCCATGCCGTGTTGTTTGCTCATTTCGGCGATCTCTTCAAAGCTGCTGGCATGAAACTGCTTGTCGCATGCGCCACCCAGCTGTTTGCAATTCATTGTTTTCATATCTGACTCCTGATGACATTAACGATGGAGCTCACGCTCTACTCTGCCTCTTTCATACGAAAACGGAAATCACATAGCGGTGCTTCTTCGGCAATGGTTTGCGTCCGCTTCAAGGTCATACCCCACTGAGCCGCCATGTAGTGGTCCAGGCTGCAGGCAGCGTACTTCGTCAGCTCAGGTATGCCCAGGTCACGAAAATACTCGGCCAGCGGGCACCGGGTGACGTCGAAGGCGACCTGATTATTTGCCGGAATCTTGTTGCGTTTGAATGGCGCGGCGAAGACCAGTTTGAACATCAGATCCAGCAGCCATTCCACACGGATCAGCAACCGCGCGCTTCGCAGGCGTGACACCTTGAACGCCAGTGCACTCATGGATTCGAAGCTTCGCCAGTTGGTGGCTTCGATGAGTTGCCCGGCTTCTTCGCTGGACAGCCCTTCGGCCAGGGCGGCCTGGTACAGGGCGGCGTCCCATTCCATGTACTTGATGAGCAGATTCACACTCATGGAATGGCGAGGGCGTGAGCGGCTGAGTTCTGCCTGACGCTCTTGCGTCTGTCTCCAGATGCGGCTGGCCTGCACCGCCGACAGGCGGTCTGCCAATACGGCCTGCGCACTGCGCCTGAATGCCACGGCGGGGAGAAAAACTGTCGTCAGTGCCATCGGGTTATTCGTTTAGTGGTGTGTCAGTCTGACCAGAGCTTACTCCCTTGCTGTTTGGGCGTGTAGTTTGAGGCGGGCATGGGCTGTCAGTTGTTGACGGCGGCCGGGCCTTGCAGTGCCGCGAAGGCTTCTGCAATGGTGGGCGGCGCCGTGGGCCGGGCATACATCCACTGCAGGTATTGCCTTAATGCCGGTGTATTGCCAAGCATGTCTTCCTCGTTGGCCCAGTCCAGGGTATAGGCGGCGTTGAAGTCGGCCACGCTGAGCCGGTCGCCCGCCACGAACCTGCGCCCTTGCATGTGCTGCTCCAGCACGGCCAGCATGTTCAGACACTCCTGCCTTGCGATATCGGGGTCCTGCTGCAGGCGTTGCTCCTCGGGATACAGGAACGTGTGAAGCGCGATACGCCACAGGGGTTGCTCGATTTCGGTCACCAGAAAGAAATTCCAGCGGTGCATCTGGGCCCTGTCTTCCAGTGATTCCGGAATGAGTCCGCCATGGGGATATTTTTCCGCCAGGTAGAGCTGGATGGCGACTGACTCGGTGATGACCTGATCGCCATCGACCAGCACCGGCACCTTGGCGGCGGGATTGATGGCCAGAAAGTCGTCTTTGCGGGCCTCGCCCTGCAACAGGTTTATCGTATGCGTCTCGTATTCCAGGCCGAGTTCGTTCAGCAACCAGATCACACGCAGGGCGCGGGTCGGAGGGTTTCCGTATAGCTTGAGCATGTCCAACTCCTTCGATTGGCAGACAGCAGGATTGCTTCGTCTTATGAGCTAATCGAATGGGAGGCTGTGGAATCGACAGTGCCCGAGAGAATTTGAAAAGGCAGCCAGCCACCAACGTACCTTGTTCAGACAACCGGTCTTTCTGCTAGCCTGTGCAAACACTAATAAATCCAAAGGTTGCCAATGAAACCGGAACACATCACTCATCACCATGCGAATACGTCATTGACGCATATACGTCACTGACTTATATTTATGGTGTTCAAAGAAAGCCCCTTGTTTACCAAGTGGGCTAAAGAAGTACTGACGGATACTGAATTACGGCATTTCCAGAATCAGCTGTTAGCTAATCCGGATCTGGGCGATGTGATTCAAGGCACTGGCGGACTGAGGAAAGCCCGCGTTGCCTATGGCGGCAAGGGCAAGCGCAGTGCCGGAAGAGTCATTTACTACCGATACGTATCTCTGGACGTAATTTATTTATTGCTTGGATTTTCGAAGAATCAGCAAGCTGATTTATCCACTACTCAAAAGAAAATACTCAGGCACATGATGGAGTCGGATTAATGGACGATAAGGATTTCGAAGCACTACTGGAAAGCGTTCAGTGGATGAAAGCGGATATGACTATCGACGTTAAGCAGATTCGCGCCACTACTCACCTGTCACAGGAAAAATTTGCCCGAATAGTGAACGTACCCGTAGGCACGCTGAGGGGATGGGAGCAAGGCAGACGGCAACCCGAGGGAGCCGCACTTTCCCTGCTACGGGCAATAAAAAATGATCCGGTCAATGTGATCAAGGCCATTAACTCCTAAGACGACGAATCCAAAAAAAGCCCCTCGGTTGAGGGGCTTTTCCGGAATGACGACATGAGGCTTAGCCTTGCGAACCCTTGTCCAGTTCACTGAGCAGGGTCTTGGGCGGCATGTAACCCGGCAGCAGGCGGCCATCTTCGGAGATGATGCCCGGCGTACCGCGGATACCCAGCTCGATGCCGGTCTGCAAATGCTGCGCGACCGGGGTTTCGCACTGCTTTTCTTCGACCTTCTTGCCCTGCTTGGCCAGGGTCAGGGCTTGCTGACGGTCGTCGGCACACCAGACGTTCTCGGCCGTGTGATAGGACGGCGCCTTTTCACCACGCAGCGGGTAGAACACATAACGTACGCGGATGCCTTCGGCCAGGTATTCGTCAATCTGCGAGTGCAGCTTGCGGCAGTAACCGCAGTCCACGTCGGTGAACACGGTCACGGTGTGGGTGGCTTTCTTGGGTTCGAAGATGATCATCTGATCTTCGTCGATGCTGGCGATCTTGGTCTTGCGCCAGTCGTTGCGGCGTTTCTCGGTGAGGTTGACCTTGTTCTGCAGATCGATGAGATCACCGTCAAACAGGTAGCGGGCGTCTTCACTGATATAGCCGATGGCGCTGCCGCGAGCCACTTCGTACCAGCCCTCGACCGGTGCGGGCTTGATGGCGCTGTCGGGCATTTCACCCAGAGCCTTGAGCAACTTGGCCTGCAGGGCGGTAGCGGCATCGCTGTCGCCTTCAGCCTCTGCGGTTTCCTCGGCCGGTTCTGCCGGGGCTTCTGCCTCGGCGGCGGGCTCGTCGGCCTCGGGCGCTGTACTGATCATACGCGCCGTTTCGCCTTCATCTCCGGTGGTGGTGGCGATACTTTCATCCGAAGGCTTCAGGTAAAGAATGGTGGCCACGCCGACAGCGGCCAGCACAAACAGCAGCAAGAAAAACTTTTTCACAATTAAACCTCGTTATTGGGCTTTACGCCCTCTCCTGTTCATGAGACCGGACCGTGCTTCTTTGGTTCATCTTTCACAGCGCGCTCATCCACGGGGATGGTGCGTCCGATGCAGTGACTTCAAGCGGGCCCGGGCCACATGGGTGTAAATCTGTGTTGTCGAAAGATCCGCATGCCCCAGCAGCATCTGCACCACACGCAAATCCGCACCGTGATTCAGCAGGTGGGTCGCAAAGGCATGGCGCAGCCCGTGCGGGGACAATTCGGTCTTGATGCCGGCGGATTCGGCATAGCGCCGGATGATATGCCAGAAGTTCTGGCGTGTCATATAGTCCGCCCGCCGGCTGGGGAACAGGTAGTCGGACATGCGGCCTTTCATCAGCTGGCCGCGCGCTTCTTCATAGTAGGCTTGCAGCCATTCCTGTGCCGCCTCGCCCAGGGGTACGAGGCGTTCCTTGCCGCCCTTGCCGACTACCTGCACCACGCCCTGCACCAGATTGACCTGATGCAGTTGCAGGCCAACCAGTTCGGATACGCGCAGGCCGGTGGCATACAGAGTTTCCAGCATGGCACGGTCGCGCATGCCCAGGGCCGTTTCGGTATCCGGCGCTTCCAGCAGTGCTTCCACCTGCGCCTCGGAGAGGCTTTTGGGCAAAGGTCGAGGCAACTTGGGGGAAACGATATCCTGGGTAGGATCAACCTTGATCTGCCCGGTGCGCACGGCATGCCGGTAGAAACTGCGCAGGCTGGAGAGGCGGCGAGCAGCGGTTCGAGCAGTAACCTGCGTTTGCTGGTTGGCGGCATAGTCCAGCATCTCGATCTGGGAGGCGTCCAGCAAACCCTTGCCTTTCTGCCGCAGCCAGGCGGCCCAATGCGCCAGGTCTCGCCGGTAGGCTTCCAGGGTGCGGTCCGACAGGCCGCGCTCCGCCCACACGGCGTCGGCAAAACGCTCGATCAGCGCCTGCGCCGCTTCGGGTATGTTTGCCTGGATGGATTGGCGTGCCTGCCTGCCCATGTTTGCCCTGGTCCTCGTACTGATGCCAGTCTGCGTAATGTTTCCCTGCACCGCCCCTTGTGACCGGGGCGAGCACGTATAATACCGAGCCCTATGCATCCCGTTGAATTCTATGTCTCCCAGGAACGCTGACATTCAGCTTTCGCCCCAGGCCCGTTACGAGGCGGACCTGAAGGGGGGCGAGTATCAGCGTGATGCCGCCCAGGCGCGGGCCGTGGCCCGCCTGCATGAGGTCTACGAGCAGCTTATCAGCCGCAAGCCAACCCGGCGCCTGGGACTACGCGCACGCAACAGCATGCAGTGGCCGCCGGTGAAGGGGTTGTACATGTGGGGCGGCGTGGGTCGTGGCAAGACCTACCTGATGGACACCTTCTACGACGCCCTGCCCTTCAGCAAGAAACGGCGTACCCACTTCCACCGCTTCATGCAGGACGTGCACGAGCGCCGCAAACATTACCAGAACGAGCAGGATCCACTGGTGAAGGTTGCGGCCGAGATTGCTGCTGAAACCCGCGTACTATGCTTTGACGAATTCTTCGTTTCCGACATTGCCGACGCCATGATCCTGGGCCGGCTCACAGAATGCCTGTTCAGCCATGGCATTACTCTGGTCACGACCTCCAACATCCCGCCGAATGAGCTTTACAAGAACGGCCTGCAGCGTGAACGCTTCCTGCCCGCCATCGAGCGCATCCAGCAGCATTGCCATATTCTGGAAGTGGATGGCGGTACCGATTACCGCCTGCGCGTACTGCAGCAGGCCGAGATCTATCACCACCCATTGGATGACCAGGCCGAGGATAACCTGCAGAACTATTTCCGCGACATCGCGCCCAACCTGGGCCAGAGCGATGCCGACCTGGAACTGCATGGCCGCCGCATAACCACCCGCCGCCTGGCGGACGGCGTGGCCTGGTTCGACTTCAATGCCCTGTGCAGCGGCCCGCGTGGCGCTGCCGACTACACGGAAATTGCCCGCTGCTACCAGACCGTACTGCTGTCGAAAGTCCCCGGTCTGACCTGGGAAATGGAAAACGAGGCCCGTCGCTTCATTACCTTGGTCGATGAGTTCTACGACCACAACGTAAAACTCATCATCTCCGCCGCCGAACCGCTGGAAACGCTCTATTCCGGCAAGAAGCTGACCTTTGAGTTCGAGCGCACCGTCAGCCGCCTGCAGGAAATGCAGTCACAGGAATACCTGGCCAGGCCGCATATGAGCTGGGAGTCGTCACAATAGGCACACATTGTGCTAACCTAAGTGCATGAAAATAATCACATGGAATCCTGAGAAGAATGAGCGACTGAAGGCTCAGAGAGCTGTGTGTTTTGAAGATGTACTGTTCCATATTTTGGCCGGTGACATCATTGAAACTATCGACCATCCGAATCAGGAGCGTTATCCAGGACAGCAGATTCACGTCATCGCCATGGAAGACTACGTGTACCTGGTGCCATTCGTGGAATCTGAAGATGAGGTTTTTCTGAAAACCGTCATCCCTAGCCGCAAGGCTACGAAAATTTATCGAGGCACTGAAGATGAGTAAGCTGAATAAAGAAGAACAGGAAATTCTGGAAGCCTATGAGTCAGGCAAGACCAGAAAATCCAAAGATGCGCCTGCAACGCAAAAACGGCATAAGGAATATGCAGAAGCCATGCTGCGTAAGGATGCCCGGATCAACATCCGCTTGCCCTCCAAGGATCTGAGAAGCCTGCAGAAACGCGCACTTGCAGAAGGCATCCCCTACCAGACACTGGCGGCCAGCATTCTGCACAAGTATGTAGAAGGCCGACTAAGCGAGAACAGTTAAGGAACAATCATGCCCTCATTCGATATCGTTTCCGAAGTTGACCGCCACGAACTCATGAACGCCGTGGACCAGGCCAAACGCGAACTGGAAAACCGCTTTGATTTCAGAGGGGTAGATGCCACTTACGAGTTGCAGGAATTCGTTATTACGCAGACCGCGCCGAGCGATTTCCAGCTGCAGCAGATGCTCGACATACTGCACAAGAAGCTGGTGAGCCGCGGCATCAACCTGGGCAGCCTGGACGAAGGCGAACCGGACACCAACCTGGCCCAGGCCAAGCAGGTAATTACGGTCAAACAGGGTATTGAACAGCCGCTGGCCAAGAAAATCACGGCTACCCTGAAGGACGCGAAGCTGAAAGTCAGCGCCCAGATCAATGGCGACAAAGTACGTGTCACGGGCAAAAAGCGTGATGATCTGCAGGCCGCTATCGCCCTGCTGAAGCAGGCCGATCTGGAGCAACCACTTCAGTACGAGAACTTTCGGGACTGAGCTATAGCTGATTTAACGAAATAAGCAATAGCTATAGCAACTAATTTTTAAAGTGTGCAATTCTCTGAATAATGAATGCCCGCAAAGCCTGTCTTAGTGCATACTCCTGACTCGTGCCGTCTGTATTACTTGCGGTTGTGATGTCACTCCATTGGGCAGGGGATTTATTTACCAAGCTATTTTCTACATATTGATAGACCGTCAACCAGCTTTCATGGCCTGATATCTGATACATCTTCGGATCACTTATTTTGCCAAAGTATGTTTTGGCTATGTGGTCCTTTAACTTTTCTCCGTTTTCTTTCATGCCAAAAACCAATGGCGTTTCCGTACCTAATTGAGGCAGACTGAACTTCACAAATTCAAGCTCATCCAACACATCATCATCTTTACACTTTGCCCTTCGAACCACAGCTAAATTTTGCCCTAAGGAACTTGAATAAATTTTGTAGTTTTCATAAAGAAGTTTCGTATTCTTCTCTTTTATCACCCATTTAACATTTCCGCCCACATTACCCTTTAGGGCGACAAAAAACGGCGGCGTTTTCGCCTCAATACCCGCAGCTAATTCCACATCCACTTCAGAATTACAAGAAAAATTAGAGGGTAACTCAGATTTTAGCTTCTTAACCACTTGCCTGATTTTTTCCTGATCTCTTAATTTACTTAGAGTAGTTATAAAAGCATCCTTATCACTCTCGTTTCCTCGCTGCTTTTGAATTTTGATCTGCCTCAATAAACTTAGATTTTTCTTAGATACCTCTTTAATTCGTCCAGCACTTAATTCCTCTGATTTAATCCAACCGACCTCTTTTTCTATTTGTGCATCAATAGATTCCCCTCTCCAAACATCAAATCGATCTTCATTTCCAAGTAGATGGAAATAACTGACTTGCTTCACACCTGGTTTACTTGCCAAGTATCTAAAATACACACCTTGTATTGGATTTGCGGATGATTTAATTTCAGAATGTTCTTTGTTTTTGTAAATTTTTATTTCGCTTCTGGGAAAATAGTATTTCTCGTCACCTTCAGGGTAAGGCAGTGTAGATAAATACTGTCTTTCCACATATCCTGAGACACCCTCATCGCTAATCACATTAAAATAATAAATTGATTCGTCGGCTGATCTAATCGGAATACATATTCCAGGCTCTAAATCATTGGCAAATACCACCACACTTCCATTGGGGATCCAGTTGTTCTTCGAATAACTGATTCTCCGAGTTCTTGAGTTTTTAAATTTATTAAGAGAGAAAGTACCTTTATTAACCACTAATATTACTTTTTTGGACTCAACAGCCTGGATCAAAGAAGCAAGCCCTCTCCTTTTCTTGCTTTCTAAAATATTCGAATCCTGATCACATACATAATCGTCATCTCTCAGAATCTCATAATCTTCTTCCCACGCCCCTAAGCCAGAAGAGAAAACAGCCAAGCACAAAAGAAATAAGCATTGGGGGACATGAAGCTTCGCAGAAGTACGCCAAAACGCTTTTCGAACATGCGTCCAATAAAACATGTCCTACCTCCTCTCTATTTATCTTCCTAGTTATTTAGCTATATAGCAGTTAATTCTTAGCTCTTTGCTGAGAACATAATTGTATGGATATCACTCAGATGCATTTACTGCGATGTTATCAATGAGTGTAACTATAGCCCCCTCAGTTTCAAGAACTTTATGTCAAGAGTATTATGCCTTGAATCTAAGAACTTCCGGGACTGAGCCGAGGTCTATGCACGATCATTTCCAGATCGTAACTTCTATGCCACTCAATTATTTTCTACACGGCCTCGTTTTCCTGCTGATCTCGCTTGCCTGCATGCCCGCCCATGCCGAAGAACGCAGCATGTGGGTCAAGGCCAGCGCCTATAACTCCCTGCCCGACCAGACCGAAGGTGATCCCACCCGCGGCGCCTGGGGCGACAAGCTTGCGCCCGGCATGAAGGCGATTGCCGTCTCCCCCGACCTGATCGAGGAGCACGGCATACGGCGTGGCACCAAGGTCCGCATAGACGGCCTGGAAGGCGAGTACACCGTGCTGGATAAGATGCCCGACGACTGGTACCACAAGATCGATATCTACATGGGTACCGACGTGCAGCGCGCCCGGCGCTGGGGCGTGAAGAAAGTCAGGATTCGGTGGTAACCACAGTTCTCAGAGCGTAGATTCAAAAATCTTGTTCAGTTCGGACTGCGCGACCTGATTTTGCGCAAATGCGAAAGTGCCTTCCTCGAGCATTTCCCGTGCGGCCTCCTGTATGCGGAAATAAAGAGCACGGGCCAGGCTTCCGCCAATACTGATACGCCGCACTCCGACGTCTCTGAGCTGTGCCACGGAAACATCACTACCACTCAGGCCCATCACCACGTTAATGGGTCCGTTGATTTCTCGCACCAGGCTGCTCACTGTCGGCAGGTCGCTCGCACCGGGTGCAAACAGGCAATCAGCCCCGGCTTCTCGATACCGATTGGCCCGTTCCACCGCCTCGGCAAAGCCATCTGGCGCGGCGGCAAGAAGTCTGTCAGTTCGTGCCACCAGCACAAACGGCACACCACTGGCATCTATAGCCTCGCGGGCTGCCCTGATCCGTTCTACGGCCAGGGACAGGTCATAAAGTGGTGCCGCTTCGATGCCGGTGTAGTCCTCAATGTTGCCACCCATGGCACCGGCTTCAATCGCCAGCTTGATGCAATCCGCCACATCCTCGGGCGAGTCGCCGTAGCCGCCCTCAAGATCAGCATTTACCGGCACCGAGACAGACTGCGTAACAGACTGGATTTCTGCGAGCATGGCTTGCCTGCTCACCCTTGCCTCTGGTGAACAATAGACATTGTCGGGACGACCCAGCGCAAAGGCCACTCCGGCGCTGGTGGTGCCGATGGCCCCGAAACCTGAATGCACCAGCATCTTCGCACTGCCTGCATCCCAGGCATTCGGCATCAGGAAGCAACCGTCAGCCTCATGCATCTTCAGGAACATATTGGCCTTCGCTTTGTGTGCTTCATTCATCATCAACTCACGAAAAAAATTTGCCAATAACTTTATACTGTATTAATTTACAGTATTCAACATACTAACTTCATCAGACCAAACAAAAACACATGAAGTACGTCCTGGCATCCCACCTTTACTTAAGTCCCAAAATGGGACTAAAATATTTCTCATGAGAGTCATCGCCCTGTCCACGCTTAAAGCCTTTTGGACAGACTCTCAAGCACACCAGGATGCTCGGGCACCCACCCTGGCGTGGTATCGGGAAGTGCTGAAGGCAGACTGGGCCAATCCGAACGAGTTAAAAGCCCAGTTCAAGAACGCCAGCATTCTCAAGGATGGGCGTGTGGTTTTTAACATCGGTGGCAACAAGTACAGGATTGTGGCCTGGATCAATTACCCGTACCGGGTTGTATACGTTCGCTTTATCGGCACGCATAAGCAATACGATGCGATCGATGTGCAAACAATATGAAAGGTGATGTAATGGATATTCGCCCAATCAAAACTGACGCGGACCATAAGGCAACGCTCGCAGAGATCGAGAGCCTCATGGAGGCTGAAGCCAACACGCCTGAAGGTGACCGCCTCGATATTCTGGTCACGCTGGTAGAAGCTTACGAACGCACTCACTTTCCCCTGGATTTGCCCAGTCCGATTGAAGCCATAAAATTCCGTATGGAACAGCAGGGACTCACAGTAGATGACCTCGTCCCTGTTATCGGACGAAAGAACCGCGTTTATGAGGTGCTCAAAGGAAGCCGACCTCTGACCTTGAGAATGATTGAAGGCCTGTATAACGATTTCGGCATTCCTGCCGAATGCCTGATTTCGCGTCAGGCCCGGCACTGACGTCAGAATAAGCCGGTAGTCGAAGAGTTATTTGTCCTCGACCTGGTCATCGTATTCTTTCCTGTGTTCGCCGTAGGGTTTCCTCGCCTCGGCCAGACATTGACCATATTCGGGCTCTGGCAGCTTGGCGCACTGGTCAGCGCGGTACTGGTGGCTTCCTTCATAAACGCTTTGAGCACTACAGGCACTTAGCAACAGCCCGGCAGTGCAGGCCAGTACAGATGGATAATTCGTCGGTTTCATTTCACTTCCTTGTGATGAGAATGTCCGTTTCAAGACGGCACTAAGGCGGATAACCCGTTATTTCCCGGATTTCCTTGTACAGATCCTTCAACTGCGGATACATCTTCTTGTACACGCGGGTGTAGAGGTCATTGTATAGCCTGGTGGCATCCGGGTCGGGCTGGAAGGTATCGCCCGGCCGGGTCATGGCGGACAGGGCCTGGGAATAATCCGCATAGTAACCCAGTCCCACGGCGGCACTGATCGCGGCCCCGAGCGCCGAGGTTTCGTAGATATGCGGGCGCATGGCGGGCATGCCGAAGATGTCGGCCGAAATCTGCATGGCGATATCGCTTTGCGAGCCACCGCCGGCAATGCGCAGGTCGGTAATTACCACCTTGCCCTTCTTCTCGGTCTTTTCCCTGGCTTCCCTGAGTGCGTATATCAGACCTTCCAGAATGGAACGGTAGAAGTGCGCGCGACCGTGTACGTCGCCAAAACCTATGACCGCACCCTTGGCTTCCGGCCCCGGTTCACGCACACCCGGTGACCAGTACGGCTGCAGCATGAGGCCCATGGAACCAGGCGGCACGTTGCGGATCATGTCGTCAAAGAGTTCTTCGGTGCTGACGCCCTTCTGTTCCGCCATCTTCTTTTCACGATGCGCGAACTCGTCCTTGAACCAGGACACCATCCAGAAACCCCGGTAAATCTGGATTTCGTTGTTATAGGCATCGGGCAATGCAGCCGGGTACGGCGGGATATAGGGAATCACTTCCAGATACTTGCCGCGCGTGGTGTTGAGCGTGGCAGTGGTACCGAAACTCAAGCAGGCCTGATGCGGCTCCAGACAGCCCGCGCCCAGCACTTCGCAGGCCTTGTCGGCGGCGGCCGCAATGATCGGCAGGCCGGCAGACAGCCCCAGCTCGACAGCAGCAGCCTCGGAAAGCACTCCCAACTGCTCGCCGGGATGCTTCAGCGTCGGCAGGTGCTCAGACCGTATACTGACCGCCTGCCACTTCCAGTCCTTTTTGCCGGCCCATTCCAGTTTCTTGAAGTCGAAGGGCACGTAGCCCACCTGGCAGCCGGAGGAATCCACGAACTCGCCTGTCAGCTTGAAGCTGAGATAGCCGGAAAGCAGCAGCTGTTTGTGGGTGCGCGCCCAGATATCAGGCTGATGTTTGCTGATCCAGTTGGCCTGCGCCTTGGACTGGAAATCCGCCACCGTGTCGCTGACGCCGGCCAGCTTGAAGGCCAGCCCCCACAGGCCGCCCACGGGTGGCAAACCTTCAGTACGTCGCTGGTCCATCCACACGATGGCCGGACGCAGTGGCTTGCCGTTAACGTCCACATTCACGGTTGTGGAGCGTTGCGTGGTCAACGACAGTCCGGTGATGTGACCGGGGTCCTGTCCCTGCTCCCACAGTGCCTGGCAGGCCTCGCACACCGAGCGCCAGTACAGATCGGGGTCCTGCTCGGCCCAGTTGGGTTGTTCAGAAAAATAGGGCTCGATGGGCACCTGGGCCTTGGCCTGGATGTTGCCCTCCAGATCAAACACGATGGCGCGGGCACTCTGGGTGCCCACGTCAATGGCCAGCAGTCGCACGTCGCCATGTTCAGGCATAGCTGCCCTCCTGCCGATCAGGTGGCGCGTAATTGGCCTGCCACTGACGCTGATATTCGCCGGCCTCCAGTTCCCAACGCTGATCATCCCAGCCGAGAGCCGCCTGGCACAGTTCACGAACGCGCGGCAGCAGACCTACGCCACCATCGCTGAGCACCAGACCCAGGCGGGTACGCCTCAGCATCAAGTCCTGCAGATGCATCACCGCCTCATGCTGGGCAGCCCAGCGCAGTTCAATCCACAGATACTGCGTATCGCGAATGGGTTGCAGATCGGCCTCATCGGCCTGGGCCAGCATGTCGTGCACGGCTGCCCCGTAACGGCCGAGCAGGCGTCGGGCAGACAATGCGCCCAGCGAGGCATGCCGGACCGGCCGGGTACTTGCCAGGATGGGCGCCTCGGCATCGAGCTTGTCTGCCTCGGGAATCTGTTCGGCCGCTGCCTGCAGTACTTCCAGGGCGGTGGTGCGGTAGGTGGTGAGCTTGCCGCCGGTAATGGACAACAACCCTTTCTCCTGCCACAGGGCGTGTTCACGCGATTCCTCGGACGGATTGAGCGCCTTGCCCGAGGCAATCACCGGACGCACGCCTGCATAACTGGCAATGGCCTGTTCCAGGCTAAGCGGATTTCGGGGAAACATGTCATTAATGGCACGCAGCAGGTATTCGGCTTCCTCGAGACTGCAGCGTGGTTCGGCATCCAGATCACCATCATGATCCAGATCGGTGGTACCCAGAATCACACGACCATCCCAGGGCACGGCGAACACCGGCCGCCCGTCCTCGGCATGAAAGAAGCTCACCGCCTGGGCACAGGGCAGATCGGCATAGTCGAAGACCAGGTGACTGCCGCGCAGGGGCCGGATGGAAACCTGGCCGCCCACCTGCAGGCGCAGCCGGTCACACCAGGCGCCGGCGGCATTGATTACCAGACGGGCATACAGCGGATGATCTTCACCGCTGAGCATATCCTTGACCCTTACCCCGGCGACCTGGCCCTCATCAAACATCAGCTCGGTGGCGCGCACGTAGTTGGCGGCAGCGGCGCCATCGCGTTGCGCTTCCTGAATCACGCGCAGGGTCAGACGGGCATCATCGGTCTGCGCGTCGGGATACCAGAAGCCGCCGCGCAGACTGTCCTGGCGGATACGTGGCGCCAGCATCTCGACCTCAGCGGGGCCGAGACTGCGAAAGCGGCGTTTGCGGGCCATCAGGTCATACAGAAACAGCCCGAACCTCATCATCCAGTAACCGGGCTTGCGGCCCTTGAAAACGGCGGTGACAAAGCCCTGCAGGGTAACCAGTCCACCGGACTCGCGCATGAGACGTTCACGCTCACGCACCGATTCCAAAGTGAGCCTCCACTGACCGGTCTTGAGATAACGCAGCCCCCCATGCACCAGCTTGGAAGAACGGCTGGAGGTGCCGGAGGCGAAGTCGCCCTGCTCCACCAACAGCACTTTCAGACCGATGCGCGCCGCTTCACGCAGGATGCCGGCGCCGGTAATGCCGCCACCGACGATGATGATGTCCCATTGCTGATCCTTTGCCGAGGCCCACAGGCGTTCACGCCAGTCCTTTTGCCACATAGTCAAACCATGCAGGAGATCGCCGCGTCGCTTACGCTCCTCGCGATGACAAGAGGCAAGTCATTGCGAGCGTAGCGAAGCAATCTCCTCAATCTGAAAATCACCATCCTCAATCAACCAGCTTGCCTGGGTTCATCATGCCGTCCGGATCGAAATGCCGGGCCAGCGCCTGGATGGCGCCAATACCCAGTTCCCTCTTCTCGGCAGGCAGGTAGGGTTTGTGGTCGATACCCACGCCGTGCTGATGACTGATCGTACCGCCATACTTCACCATGACTTCGCTGATACCGTTCTTGAGACGCCGCCAGCGCGTCCAGGTTTCATCCGGGTCGTCGGCGATGCGGAAAATGAAGGTGCTGTAGATGCTCGAGCCCTGGTTGTAGACATGCGACAAATGGGTGAAGGCATGCACCTTCTCGCCGAACTCGGCAAAGGCGTCATGCGCCGCCTGTTCGATATCACGCATGCAATCCGTGACCTTGTGCCAGTCCACCGAAGTTTCGGCAGTATCGGCACCATAACCTGCGTCCCATAACGTGTTCCGCAGATAGGGTCCCATAAAGCGGTTCTTGGCCCAGGCCTTGCCGATCATGCGGCCGGTGTGTACGCCCTTGTGCTGGCGCGCAATGCTCAAGGCCTGACGCCGCATGAAACGGCACTGTGCATGCGTACCCGTCACGCCCATTACCAGCATGCACTTGCCGTCGTTGTTTTCCAGTGGGCCACAGCCGCGCAGCGCCAGGTATTTCTCCAGTGCGGCGATCTGCCCCGGATGCCCTGCCAACATCAGCTGGGTGAAGGTCTCGATGGGATTGGACAAACGCAACATGGACAGCGGTGTACCGGCCTGCTTGATGGCGCGCACGCCTTCGCGGCCCGCTTCCCAGCTGGGGAAGAACACGACATGGAAGTCTTCCTGCTCCGGCACCGGCGTGACCCGCACCTTCGCCTCACTGAGAATGCCCATGCGCCCTTCCGAGCCCATGATGAAATCCTTGATGTCCGGCCCGGCGCCGATGGCCGGGATGGTCGGCATTTCCAGTACGCCCTTTGGCGTCACCATGCGACCGCCGGCAAACAGTTGCTCGATGCGGCCATAACGCAGCGACTGCTGGCCGCTGGAACGCGTGACCACCCAACCGCCGAGCGTGGAATATTCAAAGGACTGCGGCAGATGGCCCAGCATGTAACCATGCGCTCGCAGCTGTGCTTCGACATCCGGCCCGGCCACACCGGCGCCGAAAGTGGCCAGACGATCCTGCTCGTCCAGATCCAGCAGCTTGTTGAGACGACTGAGATCCACGCTCAGCACCGGCTGGTCGGTCTCAGGCACTGTGAGATGACCTACAACACTGGTGCCGCCGCCATAGGGGATGACCATACAACCGCGCTCGCCCGCCGACTTGAGTACGCTGACGACTTCGTCATGCGTCTCCGGATACACAATGGCATCCGGGAACGGGCCGAGGCGACCGGTTTTCAGCGCCCACCAGTCGGGAAAGCTTTCTCCGTGCGCGTGACGGATGCGGGCCAACGGGTCTGTAGACGCAGCGGGGAAGTCCGCCAGTCTTGATTCCGGCACACGCCGGGTGGCGTCTTCGCGTGAAATATCGCTGGGCGGTTTGCCCGGCCCCAGCTTGTTGGCAATCCAGGTTCTGGCTGCCTCATTGAGGGGCATGTCGACGCTGTCATCGCCCCAACCATTCCATCGCCGCATAGGCTTCTCCCGCTCCAGGGCCCGTTAACAGGCCCGATCAGTTCTGTTTTTTCAGTATTCGCAGCTTGCGCAACTCGCGCACCGCCACCGCCAGCCCCATGAAATCCGTCACGTTGGAGTGCTTGAGTTCCTGGATCCGGTTGAGCGCAAAGTTTACCTGATGCGGGAAATGTTTCTCCCAGGCATCCAGCCTGGCGTTGGCCTTGCTGCCGTTGAAGCCCAGCACCCGGGCCGTGAGAATGCTGTGCAGGCGGTAAACGTCGTCGCGCAGCGTGGCCCGGGCCAGCGCCTGCCAGCGGCTGTCGACCTTGAGCGCCACGATGGCGCCCAGCAGCCAGGGCACACTGAAACGCTCACCCACGCCGAAGTAAACAGTCGCCACTTCGTCCAGGGGTTTACCGACTTCCTGGGTCAGACGAACAATATCCAGCGCCGAACCCAACACCTTGGTGTTGGCCATACGCTCGGCGGCGCGGCGCGGCAGTCCCTGCGCCTCCATATCCGAGACACTGCGGTCCCACTCTTCGCGGTAAACCGCTGTCATGCTGCGCTTGAGGGATGCCTCCAGACTGGCCACGCCATCGGCATAACGCTCGATGGTTTCGCGAATGCTGCCACTGCGATCGTACAGCAGCCAGTTAACCGCATGTTTCAGCAATCCGATGATGCGTTCATGCATGCGCATCTGTACTTCTGCCGACACCTTGTTATCCAGCGCCTCGACTTCGTCCCACAGGCTCTGTGCATCGAAAATACGGCTGGCCTCGTAGAAGGCCCGCACCACACGGGATATGCCCATGCCCTGCTCTTCGGCCAGGCGATGGCAAAACGGCGCGCCCATGTGGTTCGCCACCTGATTGGTCAGCACGGTAGCAATGATTTCCCGGCCCAGACGATGGGCATCCAGCGCCTTGCCGTATTTCTTCTGCAGGGCTTGCGGGAAGTAATCCTGCAGCTCCCGCTTGAGCCATTCTTCATCCGGCACGGGTGAAGCCACCACCTCCGGATACAGCGCCAGCTTGCTGTAGGACAGCAATACCGCCAGCTCGGGACGGTACAGACCCTGGCCACGATTACGTCGCTCGGTCAGTTCATCATCGTCCGGCAAGCCTTCCAGACGGCGTTTGAGCAGCCCATTACGTTCAAGAGTGCGGATCAGATTGGCGTGCTCATCCAGACGTGCCGCCGCAGTCCGTTCCATCAGACTGATGGCCTGGCTTTGCAGATAGTTGGTGCGCAACACGTGGCTGGCCACATCCCTGGTCATGGAAGACAGCAACTTGTCGCGCACCCCGCGCTGCAGCCCCCCTTCCTTCATCAGTACGTTCAGCGGAATCTTGATATTCACTTCCCGATCTGAACTGTCCACGCCTGCCGAGTTGTCGATGGCGTCGGTATTGATGCGCCCCCCGAATCGGGCGTATTCAATGCGACCCGCCTGGGTGAAGCCGAGATTACCGCCCTCGCCTACGACCTGGCATTGCAGATCGCGGCCATTCACACGCAGGCTGTCATTGCTGCGGTCACCGACCTCGGCATTGGACTCGCCACTGGCTTTCACGTAGGTGCCGATACCACCGTTCCATAGCAGCTCTACCGGCGCCTTGAGTATGGCGCTGATCAATTCGTTGGGCCGCAGGCTGTCGGCCTCGATACCCAGCATGTCCTTCACCGGCTTGCTCAGCTTGATGCTCTTGGCGCTGCGCTCGAACACGCCGCCGCCGCGGGAGATCAACTTGCTGTCGTAGTCTGCCCAGGAGGAGCGTGGCAGGCGGAACAGGCGCTGACGCTCCTTGAAGCTGGCCTCGGTGTCCGGGTTCGGGTCCAGAAAGATATGCATGTGATTGAAGGCCGCGACCAGCCGGATATGCGTTGACAACAGCATACCGTTGCCAAACACATCGCCCGCCATGTCGCCGATACCGACAACGGTAAAGTCTTCTTTCTGGATGTCTTTTCCGACTTCGCGAAAGTGGCGCTTCACACATTCCCAGGCGCCCCGCGCAGTAATGCCCATCTTCTTGTGGTCATAACCGGCCGAGCCGCCAGAGGCGAAAGCATCACCCAGCCAGTGGCCGTATTCTTCTGACACACTGTTGGCGATATCCGAAAAGCTGGCTGTGCCCTTGTCCGCTGCCACCACCAGGTAAGGATCATCGCCATCATGGCGCAGCACATCGCGTGGCGGGATGATTTCGCCGCCACTGATATTGTCGGTGATGTCCAGCAACCCCCGGATAAAGGTCTTGTAGCACTCGATGCCGTTGGCCATCCAGGCCTGCCGGTCGGAGGGCGCCGGCCCGCGTTTGACCACGAAACCGCCTTTAGCCCCGACTGGCACGATAACGGTGTTTTTCACCATCTGGGCTTTCATCAGGCCCAGTACTTCGGTACGGAAGTCCTCACGCCGATCCGACCAGCGCAGACCGCCACGCGCCACCATGCCACCACGCAGGTGTATACCTTCCACATCCGGCGAATACACGAAGGTTTCATACAGCGGCCGTGGTTCGGGCAGTTCCGGCACCTGTGCCGAAGCTATTTTCAGGCTGATCCAGGGCTTGGGGCCGTCCTCCAGATGCTGGTAGTAGTTGGTGCGCACGGTGGCCTGCACGACACCCAGGAAGGCACGCAATACGCGGTCTGCGTCCAGACTGGCGACGGAATCCAGGGCTGACTGCAACGCCTGCACCTGTTTTTCAACGGCCTTTTCGCGCGCCGCCGGCTTGCTGCTGTCATCCAGGGCAAAGCGGGTCTGGAACAGACTGAAGAGTTGACGGGTAATGTCAGCGTGATCTGCCAGCAACTGTTCCATGTAGGCCTGACTGAACGGCAGGCCGGTTTGCAGCAGGTACTTGCATACGGCGCGCAACATGGCGGTCTGGCGCCAGTCCAGCCCGGCTGACAGCACCAGCCGGTTGAACCCATCGTTTTCCACCTCGCCGGCCCAGGTTTTGAGGAAAGCTTTTTCGAAGCGATTGCACAGGGCATCCTCGTCCTGCTCGCTGTAACCCAGCCACTCAAGTTCCAGTTCCTGCAACTCGTAAAAACCATTGCAGGTTTGCAGCATGTAGGGCTGCTGGTTGAGCACCCTCAGGCCGAAGTTTTCCAGTGTGGGCAGCAGGTCAGACAAGGCGATGGTGTAGGCGAAGGTGTAGACCCGCAGCATGAACAAGCGCTCGCCTTCGGGAACCAGATGCAAGGCGATGTCATTGTCGTGATCCAGCCCCATCAGTATGCCGGCATCGAAAGCCGCCGTGGCCGGCGTTACCGTGGTGGTGTAGGCGTTGGGCAGGCGGTCGCGCAGCTCGTTCCAGGCGCGAATCGCCACCGACTCTTCCTGCAGGGCGAACAGTTCATCGAAATATTCATCACGCCAGGTACGGGTGACTTCCAGCAGCCGCTGCTCGATTTCCTTTTCATCGGGAATCTCTTCGGCGCGCTTGTTCGGCTTGGCGTGAATAATGTAGTAAATGCGCGCCATACCCCGGCGCAGGAATTCGGTACTGGTTTCCGGAGATTCGCCGTCCAGTGACTCACACAATTGTTCGCTGATGCGCTGCCGGGCTTCACGCGAATAGTTTTCGCGCGACATGTAGACCAGACAGGCGTAGTAGCGCCGGTAACGATCAGGACGGATGAAAAGTTTGAGGCGCTGGTTGTCGCGCATACCCAGAATGCCGGTAACGGCTTCGAGCAATTCTTCCTCGGAACTCTGGAACAGCTCATCGCGCGGCAGGGTTTCCAGCGTCTGGCTGAAGTTCTTGGCGGCGTGACTGTTCGGGCGCAGTTGCGCCATGTCCATGACCGCGCCGATCTTGCGCCGCAGAACCGGAATCATGCGCGGACTGGCGGCATAGGCTTCCATGGCAAACAGGCCGATGAAACGGTGCAGCCCGCAGACCCTGCCATCCGCATCGAAACGCTTCACGGAAATCACATCCATGTATTCCGGATGATGAATCCAGGAGCGGGTGTTGCCACGCGAAATCACCAGGATGCGCGACGACCGTGCGTACTTGTCGAGCTCCGCAGCCGGCGCCACATAGCCTTCAGGGTCACGCTTGGGTAATGCATCACGCAACAAGCCCAGCCCCGTGTCCTTGTCCGTGACATAACTTTCCCGCCCGCCGCGTTTGCGCAGGGTACGCTGGCAATAGCCGAGGAAGGTAAAGCGATGATCCACCAGCCACTGCATAAAAGCCTGGGCTTCGGTGATCTGAACGCGATCCACGCTGAAAGGCAGACCCTCGAGTTCATCAATGATGGAACGCGCCTTCTGGCTCATCTGCCGCCAGTCATCGACCACGGCATCCAGGTCGACGAACAGCGCTTCCAACCTTTCCTGCAGCTCCCTGGTCTGGGCGTCGGACAGACTGTCGACCTGCATGTGGATCAGTGATTCCGCGTAATCCCCGCCCAGTTCACCATGCTTGCCGACATTCATGGCGCGGTGCTGCTTGTCTCTGCGGACGTCGAGCACCGGATGAATCAGGAAATCGATACCCGCGGAGAATTCATGCACAGCCTGGGAAATGGAATCGACCAGAAACGGCATATCATCGGTGGCGGTAATAATGACGCTGCGCGGGCCACTCCAGCCGTCCTGATTGCTGTCTGGCCGGAAGACCTCAACCCGATGCTCGCCACGTTTGCGCTGCACTGCCAGCTTCCAATGCCGGCTGGCCATCAGAACAAGCTCGTCTTCGCTGAACGACTTCAGATCATCGAAAGTTGCAGTGGCGTAGTAAAGACCCAGAAATTCGCGAAAGGCCTTTGAGTCCGGCACCGCCTTGAGCGCCTTCGCCCGCCTGAGCAATGCGGTAATGAGCCTTGAGTACTGTTTTTGCTCTTCCAGGTCCGCCGGCATGCGCCCCCTCTTTAGGGCCCGTCAAAAGACCCTCGTTGGCTTTGTATTCGTCTCCTGATACACAGCATACGACAATGCCGCCTGCGGGCAAGCCGCGGCAGCAAAGTATCGGCAGGGAATGTGACGTATTGGCGTCAGCAGGGTTTAACTGGACTGAGCGAGCAGGTCGGCCTGGGTTTCCGGCGCACCAGCCTGGAAAGCACTGAGTGTCTGGCACGTACGGTAGATGCGCCGCACGGTCGGGTACGCGGAGAGATCAATGCCGTACTTGCTGGCATTCCACACCTGCGGTACCAGGCAAACGTCCGCCAGGGTCGGCTTGTCGCCAAAACAGAAAGCGCCGGTATCGTCCTTGTTGGCCAGCAGGGATTCAACCGCCTTGAAACCGAAGCTCATCCAGTGCTCGTACCAGGCGCGGCGCTTGTCGTAGTCCACGCCCATTTCGTCCTGCATGTACTTGTACACGCGCATGACGTTCATGGGCTGCATGTCGGCGATGAAAAGCTGGGCCAGGGAACGGATGCGGCCGCGCAATTCGCGATCCTGCGGCAACAACGGACGCTCGGGGTAACGCTCCTCGATGTATTCGAGAATGGCGGAGGACTGGGTAATAACCAGATCGTCGTTGACGATCAGGGCCGGAACCAGGCCCTCGGGGTTGAGATGCAGATACTGCTCGCCCAGGTGCTCACTATGATCCATGTCGATAAAAATCGACTGATAAGGCGCACCCTTGTAATTGAGAGCAATGCGCACGCGGTGCGCGGCAACACTTTGGTAATAGGTGTAGAGCTTGAGCATCTGTCTGATCGAGTCCTGATCCCCTGAACGGCCAGCTAGTTTAGCATCCCATCTAGATTAAGAATCGTCTGAAGGGGCTAGCCCACCCATTTACGGGCGTTGCCGAACAGGCGCAGCCAGGGCGCGTCCTCGCCCCAGTCATCCGGCTTCCAGGAGTTGGTCACCGAGCGGATCACGCGTTCAGGGTGCGGCATCATGGCCGTAACGCGACCATCCTTGTTACAAATGCCGGTAATGCCGCCTGGTGAACCATTCGGGTTGTTGGGGTAGTGCATGGTCACTGCGCCGTAATTGTCCACATAACGCAGCGCCACGCGCCGGCTGGATTCCAGATTGCGTTGTTCGTCGTCCGTGCCGAATACCGCCCTGCCCTCGCCGTGTGCCACGGCAATCGGCAGGCGCGAGCCGGTCATGCCCTTGAGGAGGATGGAGGGGCTGTCCTGCACTTCCACCAGACTGAAGCGCGCCTCGAACTGTTCGGAGCGGTTACGGCGGAAATCGGGCCAGTCTTCAGTGCCGGGAATAATCTCGCGCAAGGCGGACAGCATCTGACAACCATTACAGACACCCAGTGCAAAGCGCTCTTCATTGGCAAAGAAACGGGCGAACTGATCACGCGCTTCGCTGTGCAGCAGCACGGAATTGGCCCAGCCACGGCCGGCGCCGAGCACGTCACCGTAAGAGAAGCCACCACAGGCGACCAGACCGCGGAAATCGTCCAGTGTCACGTGGCCGTTAAGCAGGTCGCTCATGTGCACATCTACCGCTTCGAAACCGTTGCGATGAAATGCCCAGGCCATTTCCACGTGCCCGTTGACACCCTGCTCGCGCAGGATGGCGACCCGCGGGCGAGCCAGATTCAGGAATGGCGCACTGATATCTTCGTTGTGGTCGAAAGTGAGATTGACGTTGATACCCGGGTCGTTGGCATCGACGATGCTGTCGAACTCCTGGCGGGCGCAACCCGGTTCATCGCGCAGTTTCTGGATGCGATAACTCACCTGCGACCATTCACGCTGCAGGTTGGCGCGGTTATCGGCAAAGATTACCGTGCCACCACGCCAGAAGCTGAGGCGCTGATCGCTGTTGGGCTGACCAATGACATTGGCGCTCAGGTTCACACCGGACAGATACTCCAGCACCTGATCCGTGTCCTCGCTGCGCACCTGGATCACTGCGCCCAGCTCTTCGTTGAACAGCGCGGCAACCGGGTCATCGCCCAGAGCATCCAGCCGCACATCGAAACCGCAGCGGCCGGCAAAAGCCATTTCGCACAACGTAGCGAAAAGACCACCGTCGGAACGGTCGTGGTAGGCGCTGATCAGGCCATCCTTGTTTAGCGCCTGAATAGCGTCAAAGAAGCGCTTGATCTGGGCCGGATCATCCAGGTCGGGCGGCACATCACCCATCTGGTTATAAACCTGACACAGGGCCGATCCGCCCAGGCGATTCTTGCCGTTACCCAGGTCTATGAAGATAAGGTCGGTCTGTCCGAACGCCGTTCGCAGCTGTGGCGTCAGAGTATCGCGCACATCGTTGACCGGCGCGAAGGCGGAAATGATCAGGGACAGGGGCGACGTCATGGCCCGCTCCTGATTGCCCTGCTGCCAGACGGTTTTCATGGACAGGGAATCCTTGCCTACCGGAATGGCAATACCCAGCTCGGGGCAGAGTTCCTTGCCTACGGCTTCCACGGTGTCGTACAGCGCCGCGTCCTCACCAGCGTGACCGGCTGCCGCCATCCAGTTGGCCGACATACGGATATCCGACAGCTTGCCAACTGCCGCCGCGGCAATATTGGTGATCGCCTCGCCCACGGCCATGCGGCCGGATGCCGGAGCATCCAGCAGCGCCACAGGCGTGCGTTCGCCCATGGCCATGGCTTCGCCGGTGATGCCGGTGAAACCGCTGGAAGTCACCGCCACATCACTGACCGGCACCTGCCAGGGGCCGACCATCTGATCGCGGCATACCTGCCCGCCCACCGAGCGGTCGCCGATCGTGATGAGGAAATTCTTGTTGGCCACGGAGGGCAGGCTGATCACCCGGCGCGCAGCATCAACAATATCAACAGTATCTGTCCTGAAGGCCGTGGCGGGACGCTGCGCATGTTTGACATCCCGGTGCATGGCTGGCGTCTTGCCCAGTAGCACCTGCATGGGCATATCAACAACCGCATTGTTTTCGTCCTCGACGATGAGCTGCCGCTGCGCCGTGGCCTCGCCCACGATTGCATAAGGACAGCGTTCGCGTTTGCATGCCGCCTCGAAGGCTTCCATTTCGTCCGGCGCAATCGCCAGCACATAGCGTTCCTGCGATTCGTTACACCAGATTTCCATGGGGGACAGACTGGCATCTGCCACATGAATATCACGCAGCCGTATGCGCCCGCCCCGGTCATCGGCGTCAATGATTTCAGGCAATGCATTGGACAGACCGCCGGCGCCCACATCATGTACCGAAAGAATGGGATTTTCCTCGCCCAGCGCCCAGCAGCAGTCGATGACTTCCTGACAGCGGCGCTCCATTTCGGCGTTGGCACGCTGCACGGAGGCAAAGTCCAGATCTTCACTGCTGGCGCCGGCCGACATGGAAGAAGCGGCGCCGCCTCCCAGGCCGATCAGCATGGCCGGCCCACCCAGCACTACCAGAGAGGTATGCGCGGCCACTTCCTGTTTCTGCACATGCCCGGGACGGACATTACCCATACCGCCCGCGATCATGATGGGCTTGTGGTAGCCGCGTAATTCTTCCTCGCCGTCAGGACCGGGCATGGCGATTTCCAGGCTGCGGAAATAGCCCGCCAGATTCGGTCTGCCGAATTCATTATTGAAGGCAGCCGCACCTATCGGGCCATCGATCATGATGTCCAGTGCACTGGCAATGTGTGACGGCTTGCCAAAGTCCTTTTCCCAGGGCTGGATGTAGTCCGGTAACTTGAGGTTGGAAACCGAGAACCCGCACAGCCCGGCCTTGGGCTTGCCGCCACGGCCGGTAGCTGCTTCATCACGGATTTCACCACCTGCCCCTGTGGCCGCTCCCGAATAGGGCTCAATCGCCGTCGGGTGGTTATGGGTTTCCACCTTCATCAGAATGGGTACGGCTTCCCTGACCGGCTCGTACACCTTGTGAGCATTGGTGAAGAAACGTGTGCCGGGTGATGCATCCGTGGCCGCCCCCTCGATGACCGAAGCATTGTCCTTGTAGGCGGACAGCACACCCTCGGGGCTTGCGGCATGCGTCATGCGGATCATTTCGAACAGCGAATGCGGTTTGGCCTCGCCATCAATGGTCCAGGAAGCGTTAAAAATCTTGTGCCGGCAGTGCTCGGAATTGATCTGCGCGAACATCATCAGCTCGGCATCGCTGGGGTTGCGCCCCAGCTTCTGATAATTCTCCACCAGGTAATCGATTTCCTGATCGGACAGCGCCAGGCCCCAATCCATGTTGGCCTTGATCAGTGCATCACGTCCGTGAGCCAGCACATCGACATGACGCAGACCGCGGGCTTCCGGACTATCAAAGACTGTGCGGGTCTCGGCTTCACTGAACAACACGGTTTGCGTCATGGGGTCGTACAGTAGCGGCAGCATGACGGCTTTCTGTTCATCGCCTAGGCTGCTGATGCCGAGCAGGGTAAACAGCGTGCCGCGCTCGACGCGAATCAGATTGTCCAGTTCGCAGACGCGGGCGATATCGGTGGCCTTGCTTGACCAGGGCGACAATGTACCCAGCCGGGGCACGACGTAGATGGCCGCTGACTCTTCCCCACCAGTATCGATTTCACGCACATCGCCGAGCAGGCTTTCCAGACGTTCCAGGTCGAGCTGACTGGGCGCCTTGCGCCAGCTGGCCAGATAAAAATGCTGCCCCTTGAGCTCACTGAGTTCCGGGCAGTGATCCACCAGATCCCCGTACAGACAGACCAGCCGGAAACGGGACATGGCTTCGCCGCCATAGAGCGTGGTGACAAATTCACTGCGCGACATCTCAGAGAATCTCCTTCCAGTCCATCACTTCGTCCTGCGGTGCAACCCGCAGCCATTCGGGATCATGTCCCAGCGCTTCCACCACTGCCCGGCGCGCCAGCTCGGCAGTGTTGTTGGTTTCACTGACATGCGCAATCACCAGGTGCTGCAGCAAAGAGGTGTCAATGTTACCGATCAATTCTGCGGACTGCTGATTACTCAGATGTCCCAGCGGACCTGCCACCCTGGCCTTCAGGGCCGGCGCATAAGGACCGGTACGCAACATCTCGGGATCATGATTGCATTCCAGCAGCAGTGCATGACATTGGTTCAGCTGCTCACAGATATGCGGCGTCACAGTGCCCACATCCGACAACACCCCGATGCGACGCCCGTTATATTCAAAAACAAACTGGCAGGGTTCGCAGGCATCATGCGGCACCGGGTAGGGGCTGACGCGAATGCCGGCAATCTCGAAAGATTCATGGGCATGGAAAAACTCCACCTCGGGCACGTTCGTGTCCTTCCAGACCCTGTAGGTACCGCGTGTCATCCACACTGGCAGTTTGTAACGTCGCGCCAGGCGCGCCACACCGTTGAGATGATCGCCATGCTCATGGGTCACCAGGATGGCCGTGATGCGCTCGGGCTCCACATTCAGCCGGGACAACCTTTTCGTGGTTTCTGCAGCCGAAAAGCCGCAGTCAATCATCAATACCTCGTCGCCCGCAGACACCAGCGCCGCATTACCACGGCTGCCGCTGCCCAGGTAGGCGAAGCGCAGACCACTCAGGATCTGTCACCCGGCGTATAAATGGGAAAGGGCGTCACCTTGGAAGAACCGGAATCGCCGGCTTCGGAGACTTTCGCCACGCCCTGCTTGCTGACTTCATCGATGCGCAGCACTGCATGCATGGGCACATGAAAACGCTCCACGTTGGCGAATTCATCCTTGAGTTTTTCTTCGCTCGGGTCCACCACTACGGTGGTGTTTTCCCCGAACTTGAGCCCTTCAATCATGACAAAGCCGTAGAGGTCGCCCTGACTGACGCCGGTGGCGTAAACCTCGTACACCTTGCCCATCTGGATAAAGCTGACGCGATACATGCGTTTTTTGGAAGCCATGAGGGAGCCGTGTCCTCTATGATCCACGTACTACAATACTGAACAGAATATTATGGCGGAGAGGGAGGGATTCGAACCCCCGGTACGTTCGCACGTACAACGCATTTCGAGTGCGCCCCGTTCGACCACTCCGGCACCTCTCCTTACGAATGAACGTCTATCTATGCGATAGTCCGGCCATGCGAAGCGGGGAATTTTAAAGGATGGGCACACAAAGTCCCAGTAAAACTTCGATAAAAAAATGGATCACGGAGGCTAAACGCCTGTTTGGCGATGTAATACAGCGCTCCCGGCAGGTCTATGCCTATGCCCGGCCACGCGTGGCCGGCGCGCTGAAGCTGTTGTGGGAGCGCAGTTATGCGCCCACCTCCCTGTATGTGCTTGGACTGGTGCTGATCGTGGGCACCTGCTCGCCCTCGATGTCGCCGTGGGAACGGATCGAGCGTGACAACACCCTGCATATCATCACGGTGAACGGCCCTCTTACCTATTATCTGGGTCCGGAAGGCCCTACCGGCTTCCAGTATGACCTCGCCAAGATATTCGCGGACCGGCATGGCCTGGAAATCGAGGTCGTCCTAGCTGAAAACTCGGGCGAAGCCCTGAAGAAACTCAAGGCGGGGGAAGGCCAGATCGCTGCGGGCGTGATCATCACACCCAGGCGCGGCGAACAACTGACTTTCAGCGTGCCGATCGTCAAGACCAGCGCGCAGCTGGTCTATCGCCAGGGCGGCTCGCGTCCCGATTCCCTTTCTGACCTGTCGCGCGATCTGCTTGAGGTAAATCCGGACAGCAGCTACGCCGAACTGCTGACGCAGGCCAGCGGCGACAACCCTGATCTGAATTGGGTGGAAAACCAGTTCGCCAATGACGAGGAACTGCTGCATCGCGTTGCCACCGGCGAAATCGACTACACCCTGGCGGATGCCCGCCTGGTTCGCATAACCCAGCGCTATCACCCGAACCTGAAGGTGGCTTTCGACGTTGGCGAACCTCAATGGGTGGCCTGGGCTTATACCCAGGAAACCGAACCGCGGCTGAAGTCACTGGCAGACGAGTTCCTGCTGTCCTTCAAGAGCACGGAGGAATATTCGCGTATCTATGACCGGCATTTCGGCCATGTCGACAATCTCGGTTATGTAGATGCCATTACCCTGGCCCGTGATGTACGCAACAAGCTGGGGCTATACCAGAAACACTTCAAGCGTTATGCCGAGGAAAACAGGCTGGATTGGCGCCTGCTCGCCGCGGTGGGGTATCAGGAATCGCACTGGAATCCCTATGCGACCAGCCCGACGGGCGTGCGCGGCCTGATGATGCTCACCAACGCCACCGCGAATTACCTGAATATTCCCGACCGGCTCGACCCGGTACAAAGCATTGAGGGCGGCGCACGCTACCTGCGCGAACTGATCGACCGCCTGCCACCGGAAATCGAGGAACCCGACCGCACCTGGATGGCGCTGGCCACCTACAACCTGGGCTACGGCCACCTTATCGACATCCGCAAGATCACCCTGCAACGCGGCGGCAGCCCGAATCACTGGCCGGATATCCGGGAAAATCTGCCTCTATTGATGCAATCGCGCTGGTACAGCCGCACCAAGTACGGTTATGCACGCGGCCGTGAAGCGGTCAAATACGTTGGCAATATCCGCAGCTATTACGACATTCTGCGCTGGATGACCTCTGAAGAAGACCTGCCGGTGCCCGAAGGCGTGGACGATCCGGAAGCCGTGCGCCGCGAACTGGATGCCCCGGAAAAGGCCCTGGAAATAGACAGCCCGATTCTGTAAACCCCTGGCTCATTCCGGAAACCGCAAAGCGGTTATGCGGAATCCCATGCCAGTCAGATTCCGCTCTTTCCATGCTTGTGGTTTTCCGCAGGCGCGGGAATGACATATCCAGCATTGGCAGAAATGACGCATCTGTCAGTGGCATAATACGCGCCCATCATTTCAACAGTCGGAATCCTCGACTCCATGAGCCAATACATCTACACCATGAACCGGGTGGGCAAGGTTGTGCCGCCCAAGCGCGAAATCCTGCGGGACATTTCCCTGTCCTTTTTCCCGGGCGCCAAGATCGGCGTTCTGGGTTACAACGGCGCGGGCAAGTCCACGCTGCTGAAAATCATGGCTGGCGTCGAAAAGGAATACAGCGGTGAAGCACGGCCCATGCCCGGCATCAATATCGGCTATCTGCCACAGGAACCGCAGCTGGACCCGAACAAGGACGTGCGCGGCAACGTGGAGGAAGGCCTGGGCGAGATAAAAGAAGCGCAGGAAGCGCTGAACAAGGTTTACGCCGCCTATTCCGATCCGGATGCCGATTTCGAAAAACTGGCCGCCGAGCAGGCGCGCCTGGAAGCCATTGTGCAGGCCGGCGACGGGCACAACATCGAGAACACCCTGGAACGCGCCGCCGACGCCTTGCGTCTGCCGCCCTGGGATGCGGATGTAACCAAACTGTCCGGCGGTGAACGCCGCCGCGTGGCGCTGTGCCGCCTGCTGCTGTCCAAGCCCGACATGCTGCTGCTGGACGAACCCACCAACCATCTGGACGCCGAATCCGTGGCCTGGCTGGAACGTTTCCTGGCCGAATTTCCCGGCACCGTGATCGCCGTTACCCATGACCGCTACTTCCTGGACAACGTCGCTGGCTGGATTCTGGAACTGGATCGCGGCCATGGCATCCCCTGGCAGGGCAACTATTCCTCCTGGCTGGAGCAGAAGGAAAAACGCCTGGAGCAGGAAGAAAAAACCGAAGCAGCGCGCCGCAAGGCCATGCAGGCTGAACTGGAGTGGGTGCGCGCCAATCCCAAGGGTCGGCAGGCCAAGAGCAAGGCCCGCCTGAAACAGTTCGAGGAACTTTCCTCTTCCGATTACCAGAAGCGCTCGGAAACCAAGGAAATCTATATTCCGCCCGGACCACGACTTGGCGACCTGGTGTTCGAACTGGACAAGGTCAGCAAGTCCTACGGAGACCGCGTGCTTTACGACAACCTCAGTTTCAAGGTGCCGCGTGGCGCCATCGTCGGCATCCTCGGGCCCAATGGTGTCGGCAAGACCACCCTGTTCAGAATGCTGGCCGGACAGGAAAAGCCTGAAAGTGGAGAACTACGAGTCGGAGACACCGTACAACTGGCCTATGTCGATCAGTCACGTGATGCGCTGGATGCCAAAAAAACCGCCTGGGAAGAAGTCTCCAACGGCCAGGACATTATCCAGGTCGGTGGTTATGAAATCCCCTCCCGGGCTTATCTGGGCCGCTTCAATTTCAAGGGCTCGGACCAGCAGAAGCGGGTAGGCGAACTGTCGGGCGGTGAACGTAACCGTCTGCATCTGGCCAAGCTGCTGAAAAGCGGCGGCAATGTTCTGCTGCTGGACGAACCTACCAACGATCTCGATACCGAAACGCTGCGCGCCCTGGAAGAAGCCGTACTGGACTTCCCCGGCAGCGTCATGGTGATCTCACATGACCGCTGGTTCCTGGATCGTGTGGCCACGCATATCCTGGCTTTCGAAGACGACGGTGAAATCACCTACATGGAAGGCAACTACCAGGACTATGAAGCCGATCTGAAACGGCGCAAGGGGAAGGACGCCGAACAACCACACCGGCTAAAATACAAACGCTTGCAATAACCCGGTTGCTACGGCACGGTGAAGCTATAACAAGGTCATAACCGGCTGGGAGTTCTCACAATGCGCAAGTTCATCATCCTGTTGCTGCTCCTTACGCTGGCAGCAGCCGCTTACGGTGGGTACTGCCTTTACCAGACCTTTCAGCCGGCAGAACTCGAGTACAGCACGGTGGAACTGCCGGATGCATTGCCCTTTGCAGCGCCGCCCGCCGAAATGGCGGTTTCAGTGATCAGCACCGGCCAGATGTACTCCAGACAAGCCTTCACCTTTCGTGGCGGCAAATTCGGCGTTGAATACATCTCCGCCATGGACGCCCTGCTCGTCCAGCACCCGAAAGGAGACTTCCTGATCGACACGGGTTTCGGCGCAAACATTCACGACCATGTCCAAACCACCCCGTTTCTGATGCGCAGCCTGGCGGATTACGAATTCACGGAAAATGCAGCCAACCAGCTGGAAATTCATGAGTACAGCACGGACAACCTGGCCGGCATCATTCTGACGCATGCCCACTGGGACCATGTAAGCGGTATTCCCGATTTTCCTGAAGTCCCCATCTGGATCAACCAGGACGAGCTGGACTTCATTCGCGAAGCGCATGAGGAAACGGTGCTGATAAACAGCTTTGAAAATGTGGAATATCTGATCTACGCCTTCGACGATGGCCCTTACATGGGCTATCCGGAAAGCCTGGATGTCTACCGCGATGGTAGTCTGGTACTCGTTCCCATCGGGGGGCACACGCCCGGCTCGGTGGGTGTTTTCCTCAACTTGCCCTCAGGCAAGCGGCTGATGATGGTAGGAGACATTGTCTGGGCCCGCGAAGGCATTGAATTGCCTGCAGAACGCCCCCTTCTGGCGCGCGACATGGTTGATCACGACGAGGCGGCAGTACGCGAAGCCATTGGTCACCTGCATCAGTTGCACAAGCGGTTTCCGGATCTGGAAATGCTGCCCGCGCATGACCGACGCGCCTTCGAAACGCTTTCGCAATATCCTTCCCGAACACACTAGACCTGCGGCATGAGTGACCTGGAGCGCCTTGTTGCAAGGCTGGAACAACTGGCCGAGCGTGTCGATAGCTGGCTGCCAGTATCCCGGCCAGCCATCAATTGGGAAGCCGTCGCCTATCGCTGGCGGCGGCCGGGTCAGGGCCGTGGCTTCCTGGAAGCCATTGCGCACCCGCATAACATCACCCTGGACGACCTGCTTGGCATAGAGCGGCAGAAAACCGAGCTGGAGCGCAACACCCGGCAATTTCTCGCCGGCCTGCCCGCCAATAACGCCCTGCTCTGGGGCTCGCGCGGCACCGGCAAGTCCTCCCTGATCAAGGGTTTGCTCACGCGTTATGCCGACGCGGGATTGCGTGTGATTGAAGTCGACCGCAGCGACCTTTGCGATCTGCCGGAAATCGTTGCTCCTCTCTATGCACGCGATGAGCGCTATGTGATTTTTTCCGATGATTTGTCCTTTGAGGCGGACGATCCCAGTTACAAGGCCCTGAAAGCCACCATCGAAGGCTCGCTGTCCGCACCGCCGGAAAACGTACTCATCTACGCCACCAGCAATCGCCGCCACCTGCTACCGGAATATCAGCGGGAAAACCAGGATACACAGTTGATCGATGGTGAGATTCATCATGGCGAGGCAGTTGAGGAAAAGATATCGCTGTCCGAACGCTTCGGCCTGTGGCTGGCCTTTCATCCCTTTTCCCAGGATCAGTACCTGGCGATTGCCGAACAGTATGTGAAAAACCTGGGCGCCGGTATTTTCGACGACCAGGCCCGCGCAGAGGCTCTGCGTTGGGCGCTGACACGGGGTTCACGCAGCGGGCGCGTAGCCTGGCAGTTCGCCCGCGACTGGGTCGGCCGCCAAAGCATCTGAACCTGAAGCCCGTCTGGAGCCCCAGGAAAAGACTGCAAACAAAAAGGGGGCCGAAGCCCCCTTTACTGAATCAAATGCAGTTATTGCTTCGTCTGCAACTGCTTGATGGTTGCTTTCATGATGCCTTCCACGCGGCGATTCACAGCACGGCCTTCGCGCGTACTGTTGCTGGCCTTGGGACGACCCTCGCCATACCCCACGGTGGAAATACGTGCCGCATCCACGCCATAGCGGGTAACAAATACACGTTTTACGGCCTCCGCCCGACGCTCGGAGAGCTTCTGGTTATAGGCATCGGTGCCGGTGCTGTCGGTATGGCCTTCAAGAATCATTTTTGCCGACGGATACTTGCGCATCATGCTGGCCAGACCCTCCAGCTTCGAATAGGAGCTGGGACGGACTTCAGACTTGTCCAGATCAAACTCGACATACAGGGTTTCCTTGATGTCGCGTTTCAGGTACTGCTCGCAACCCACGGCGTCCACCAACGCTCCCCGCGGAGTGTTGGGACATTTGTCGATGTTATCTGTGACGCCGTCTCCGTCGCTGTCCACCGGCGCCTTGACCGGCACTTCCTTGTACACGACTTTCTCGACTTCCACGATGCGCTCCTGGGGCCTGCGCAGCGGGAACATGATGCCCGCACCGGCGCGCCAGTCGACAACACCATCATCGAAGTCGTCGTAGACAGCCCGCAGGTCGCCGCGTAAACGCACGCCGTAGTCATTCAACGGACCGCTCATCCAGCCCACACCCAGATTGGCGGTAGCGCCACTTTCGTCTTCCTCGGGAATCAGATTGTTGCGCACAATGCCGATACCACCGATCAGATAGGGATGCAGCGCGTTGGGATTACCCAGGTCGTAACGAAAGTCGAGTGCCCCGCCAAAACGGTAGGCATCACGGCGATAATTGCCTTTGTCGTCAATCCAGGTCCCGAACAGACGGGTTTCCAGCACCCAGCGGTTCTGCAACGGCCAGGCTATAGCCAGATCGGTACCGAATCCACGACCCTGTGTGGGACGCTCGCTGTCCGGCTCGTAGTAGTACTCCTGCAAGGAAATACTCGGACCTTCCTCGGCAAGCGCCGGAAACACGGCAGCCGCACCCGACAGAATCAGCAAAACTGTCCTGAGAATATTCTTGTACATGATCTTCCCCTTCTCTCGTGATTGTAGATACTTAGAGGGTTAGCTACCCAGTAGCTCATTCACCTTGTCGATATAGGCCTGCATGGCGTCGTCTGACGACATGCCTTCCAGCTTGGCCCAGGCATCGTATTTCGCACGACCGACCATATCCATCATGCCCGGACGTTTACCCTGCACATCGCCGGCGTCCGCCTGCTTGAAATGGGCATAGAGAAACAGCAGAGCTTCATTGCTGGGACGGCTGGTCAGGGTTTTGACATCGGCCTGGGCCTTATCGAAGGCAGCTTTTAAATCCGACATGGTGACTCCTTGTTGTATGACTTGAATTTTGGGTTCAGGGACAAATCATGCCACGCCGGGAAACAGCAACCAAGTTCATTTACTGATGCGCTCCCATATCTCGAAAGTATGCGCGTGGGCATTACGCTCGTCGGCTTCAACGTCCTCCGCAGTAACTTTTCGCCATTGGCTCCAGTCCACCTCCGGGAACCAGGCGTCGCCGTCAAAACTGCCGTGCACGCGTGTCACATACAAACGATCAACGTTGTCCAGCGCCAGGCGGTATATCTGTACACCCCCCATGATCATGATCTCGGCTGCATCGGCATAGTGCTCGATCGCCTCAGCCAGACCGGGCACCACCGTACAACCCGGAGCGCAAAAATCCACTTGGCGAGTGATCACAACGTTGTCACGCCCGGGCAGGGGCTTACCGATGGACTCATAGGTCTTGCGCCCCATCACGACAGGCTTGCCCATTGTCGTACGCTTGAAGAAAGCCATATCGCTGGGTAGACGCCACGGCAGGCCATTGTCCCGGCCTATCAGGCGATTTTCGTCCATGGCAACAATGAGGCTGAGCATATGTGGCTCGGGCTGAAAAATCTGGCGGCAACGTTAACACAACTTGCCCGCAGCCGACGGATTCTGCATAGTCGCCGCCCATGAAGACATCACCCCGCCCTCTCCTGGAAAAATGGACGCATTTGCGCCAGTTTATTGCCCTGGAACCATTGTGCGACCTGCCCACTGCAGTGCAGCCCCTGCAAGACATGGCCGGGCGTCTGCACATTGCAGCACTGTGGGTGAAACGCGACGACCGCAGCGCGCTGACCTATGGTGGCAACAAGACCCGCAAGCTGGAATTCCTGCTGGGTGAAGCAAAGCGCAGCAAGAGCCGGGAAGTCCTCACCTTCGGCTATGCCGGCTCCAACTTCGCCCTGGCCACGGCGCTGTATGCGCAGCAACTGGGCATGCGCTGCATATCGATGCTCTTGCCGCAGCATAACGCCACCTATGTGCGTCAGAACCTGCTGCTGGGCGATTACGCCGGCGCTGAATTGCATACGGCGCCCAACACCTGGCTGCTGGGGGCCAAAACGCTATGGCAATACGCCCGCCACACACTGATGCAGGGGCGCCGGCCCTACTGGATACCGGCCGGCGGCTCACACCCACTGGGTGTGCTGGGCTTCGTCAATGCCGCCTATGAACTCAAGGCCCAGATCGATGCCGGCACGCTGCCTGTGCCGGATGTGATCTACCTGCCGCTGGGCAGCATGGGCAGCGCCGCCGGCCTGGACATCGGCCTGCGTGTACTGGGCCTGCAAACCCGCATTGTCGCCGTGCGCGTCGTGCCGACACAGTTTGGCAGTGAAGCCGGATTACAGAAGTTGATTGAACGTACGGTTACCTATCTGCGCCGCCGGGAACCGGACTTCCCCGTCCTGTCTGCAGACGACACGCTGTGCGAGGTACGGGAAGGCTTCTTCGGCCAGGCTTATGGCGAATTCACCCCGGAAGGCCGGACAGCGGCCAGTCTGGCGGGAGACCTGGAAGGACTGAAGCTGGACGGTACTTACGCCGCCAAGGCCATGGCGGCACTGATTGCCGATGCCCGGGCCGGCAAGCTCCAGGACAAAACCGTGCTGTTCTGGAATACCGGCAATTCACGCGATGTCGCCAGCCGCGTCGACGGTCTGGATTACAAGACTTTACCGGCGGCGTTTCATCGCTACTTTGAATCGCCGGTGCAGGATTAGCCAGACTCCGGCGTTCACGGTAATGACGAAATCACTTAGGTCACCACCTGCGGCCTAGAACTGAGCTGAATCTTTTTCCTGTTCCTTGTCGCGCCACAGGCGCAGCACATATATGACTTCAGTAATAATCAGGTAGCGAATCGTGTAAGCACCAACATACAGATCCCGGATGGCATCAGGATCAGGCGCACGCATCACCGGCAGCCCAGACGCGGAAATGCTTTAAGTCGTTCTATGCCGTCCAGAAGATCATGGGCAACCTTTCTGGCCGCCCCCGGATCGTGCTCGAAAATAAATCGTTCGAGACGATCAAAATCATTCACCGCTTCTCTTGTGTACTTTATTTTCATTCTTCAGCTATACAGCAGACTGCAGGGTTTCAGCGTCCCCAGGATTTCAGCTTTGTCGCCACCTCGGATTCGCTCACGACATCGCCCGACTCAACTGACTCCAGAGCGGCCAGAGTATCCTGCCACCTCTTCTCCTCCATGGACTGCCGGGCAATATATTCCTTAATTGCCTGATTTATAAGATAGTTTCTACTCCTGTCGAGCTTGCTGGCCAGTAATGCCAGCGGTTGTTCAACTTCTTTGTCCAGACGAATACTGGTCACACCCATGACACTTACCTCGAAGATGAGCTGCTTGTATTACGAAATACTACAACGTAGTAATGCGTAAGCAAAGCAATGCTGCCAAGGCAAGGACGACTAGATCGCGATCGGTGCCTTGATGTGCGGGTGGGACTGGTAGCCTTCCAGTTCGAAATCCTCGAATCGGTAGTCGAATATGCTGTCCGGCTTGCGGTGAATGGCCAGCCTGGGCAAGGGATAGGGTTCGCGACTGAGCTGCTCGCGGGCCTGCTCCAGGTGGTTGCTATAAAGATGCACATCACCGCCCGTCCACACGAAATCACCCACATCCAGATCGCATTGCTGGGCAATCATATGCGTGAGTAACGCATAGCTGGCGATATTGAATGGCACACCCAGGAACACATCGCAGGATCGCTGGTAAAGCTGGCAGGACAGCTTGCCGTCCGCCACATAGAACTGGAAAAGTGCATGACAGGGTGCCAGGGCCATGCGGCCGGCAGCGGCATTGCCCTGTGGTGAAACCGACTCGTCCGGCAGATCCGCCACGTTCCAGGCCGATACAATCAGGCGGCGGGAATTGGGCTTGCTGCGAATCTGCTCGATGAGCTGGCTGATCTGGTCGATATGACCGCCGCCAGGCAACGGCCAGGCGCGCCATTGTTTACCGTATACAGGGCCCAGGTCGCCGTCTTCCGTGGCCCATTCGTCCCATATGGACACGCCGTTTTCCTGCAAGGCTTTGACGTTGGTATCGCCCTGCAGGAACCACAGCAACTCATAGATGATGGACTTGAGGTGCAGCTTCTTGGTGGTGATGACCGGGAAACCTTCGGACAGATTGAAGCGCATCTGGTAGCCAAACACGCTCACCGTACCGGTACCGGTGCGGTCGCCCTTCTCGGTCCCGTGGTCGAGAATATGCTGCATCATGTCCAGATAGGTACGCACTCAGCTCTCCTGTTTTGATAGCGGCGGATTCGGCCGGCGGACGGCCCAGACATACACTGCCAGCGAGGCGGCGGCCATGAGAATACTCAGCACCTGCCCGGTGGTCATCCAGTTCAAAGCCACATAGCCCATGTGCGCATCCGGCTGGCGGAAAAATTCCACAATGAAACGGGCCGTGGCGTAACCCAGCCCGAACAGCGCCATAACACTGCCGCGTGGCCGGGGACTGGAGGAATACCACCACAGGAATAACCCCAGCAGCAGGCCTTCCAGTCCGGCCTCGTAAAGCTGCGAAGGATGTCGCGCGTCAGGCCCGGCGCCGCGGAACACCATGCCCCAGGGCACATCGGTGACCCGGCCCCAGAGTTCGCCGTTGATGAAATTACCGATACGCACGGTGAATACCGGCACGCAGACCATAGGCGCCACGAAATCACCCACCGCCAGCCAGCTGCGTTGGGTATTGCGGGCAAACAGCCAGAAGGCGAGCATCACGCCGATCAGACCACCGTGGAACGACATGCCACCTTCCCAGATACGCAGAATCAGCAGCGGGTCTTCCAGCCAGCGCGACCAGCCATAGATGAACATATAGCCGATGCGCCCCCCCAGGATGGCACCCAAGGCGCCATAGAACACAAAATCGGTCGCTTCCTGCCGGCTCCAGCCATAGGCCGCATTGCAGCGCCGCGTGCCCAGCCACCAGGCCCCGGCGAAGCCGATCAGGTAGGTCAGGCCATACCAGTGAATTGCTACCGGACCAAGAGAAATAGCGACAGGATCAAAGTTGGGATGGGTCAGCATAATGGCTCCGTTTCCTGGCCCGGTATTCTACAGAGCCAGGCTGACAAAGCCACAGCCGGGATTCAGCCGTGTTTGATATAAGACCGCCGCAGAACGTAGCCACCCGACAGCAGCAGCATAAGAATCAACAGCGGATCGAACCGTTCCGAACCACTCCCCATGCTGCAACCATCACCGGCACAGAAGATCAGATATTCCCAGCCAGAGCAGCCATCGTCATCATCATCGTCGTCGTCCGGCTGCGGCGGTATCGGGTCCTTCAATGTCGCCATAAAGCTATCGGGCATACCCAGCGTCGCGCTCATCACATTGCCCAGTTTGAAAACAATCACTTCGTCCGGCTCATCCACAGCATCATCAACGGGAGTGATCACCAAGTCGGCAGTAGTCTCGCCCGGAGCAAACGTGACTATTGCCGGCAAGAAGTCGAAATCGGCGGGCAACATGGCATCCGACACCCCCGCATCGAAAACGATCTGTACACTGACCTGAAAGGAAACTGGATGAGAGAGGACCACTGCGTCCGCGAAAGTAATGCTGCCTGCGTCTTCCTCAATCTCGGGGTTACCGAGAGCATCGTTAAAACTGACCACCGGCGTATCAATCGTGCCTTCGTAGGCGCCCATGTCACATATGGCTGTTCCATCACCGTCGCCATCCTTCGGTCTTGATTCGCCGCGCTGGTCTATATCCTCGCAACTGCCACCCATCGCCATGGCCAAGTCAGCAGAATCGATGGCCGGACTTTCGTCAAGCGGCAAAAGCAGCAAGCCGGATATCTCGAAGGGTCCAAACTGCTCCTCACCCAGCACGGGTACCAGCAGCGGGTCGATGGGTGTGGCGGCAGTGCCGACAATATCCGCTCCGACCATGGCTGAAAAACTGCAGCCACTTTCGTCGCCGATCAGATTGTAGCCCGCGGATGTGAAGTCACCGCGGCAATCCGGCGCACTACCGTTAGTGGCGTTACCAGCAATGATGCTGTTGCCAACTGTCACCACGGCGCCAAATACATTACTGATTCCGCCAGCAAGACCTCCACCGCCAGTCTGAACAGCCTGATTACCGAAGATGGTCACGTTGTTCAGCACTAGACTGGCATCCATCTCGCCAAGGTAGATGGCCCCACCTTCGGCAGTACTTGCACTGACAGCTTCGTTACCCATGATCGTGGCATTGGTCAGGCTGAGCGGATCAAGGGCAAAGATGCCGCCACCCAACGCCACACCAGGCGAACTCATCTGTGGTGTCTGCACATCACTGTCGAAGATGGTCGTGCGTTCGATGGTGGCCTGGCCTTCCCCATGATAAATACCCGCACCACGCGCACTACCTGTCCCAGTGAACTCGATATCTGCGCTACGCAGAAAACTGTTCTGCAGGTTGAACATGCCGGCGCCCGGACCAGCGAAGTAAATATGACCTCCGTGCGCATCGCCATCTTCGGCTTCGATGTTACTGTTATCGATAACCGTATCGCTGACGCTGAGATTGCCGCTGACAAAAATCGAGCCGCCTGTAGCGCCGGCATTCGCAGCCGCAATCAGTTCATTAGTGATCATGGCGCTGCCGATCATCGTCAGATCACCCTGTACCGCGATGCCGCCACCTGCGAGATTGGCCGTACCGACTGACCTCACCCGGTTGCCGACGAGACCACTCTCTTCAATGGTCACATTGCCCAGCGAGTAAATACCGCCCCCCGCACCTATCACATTCGAGGATTCGGCATTATTACCAAACAGGAATGCCTGACGCAGGGTCAACTCAGAGCCTGCGTTGACAGCGATACCGGCTCCGTTGGGCACTCCACCGCCAGCAATCACTACAGCGTTCTCAAGTTGTAAAAAGGCGTTGTTGAGAACATGGAACACCCGGTCATTACCATCGGCAGCGATCACCGTACCCTTATCACTGCCTGAATTGGGAATGAAGTTACCCTGGATACGCAGGTTATCCAGCACATCCAGATCGCCGCTCATCGCCGCATCCTCGCCCGGCACATTCAGTGTCATGGCAAAGGAGGCATCACTGCCAATGTCCAGATCCACATCAGTTGCCGGATCGAACTGAATAAGGTCCACCACCGATACCCCATCCCGCACACAGCTATCAACCTGCATATCCGTATTGGCGGTAATCACCGCCTCGCGCAGACTGCACTCGCCGTTATCGACGGCAGGGTCGTCGTCGATCATTTCAGTTACGGTAATCGTGGCGGCCTGAACCTGATAACTGAGCAGGAGGCTTAACGATACGACCAAACTCAGTTTTTTCATTTCCATGGCCCGGATCTCCTTGCATGCCGGCTGGCGAACCAACCCACCGCCAGCCAGCCCACAGCCAGCAAAAACAGCAGTAGAAGAACGGGGACCGAGGCAGCAGCACCGGGATCGTTTTTATCGCCCAATGCCGGCATGGCTGCCTGTGACTGATCTGCCATGCAGGTCATCACAACAAACCACCCTGCTTTCACACGATGCGTCGCCCGGATGCTTTTATCGATACCAATAATCATGACCGATCCCCGCCGTTCGCTTCTTAGCCATCAGTCTGGGCGAACAAAATCCGGCCCGTCCTACATGTTTGGGTAGGCGGTGGCCTACAATCAGAAGTGAATCAGCATGCAGACCGGAGAGAACCGTTGTCCGCCAAGACAATCCACCGAATCATCGTGGTCGAGGACCGGCCTGCCAGCCTCGAGTGGCTGACGGGGGCGCTGGACCTGGCTTTTCCGAACGCACAAGTGTCCACGGCCGAAGATGTCAAAGGCGGACGCAGCCTTCTGAAAAGAGCGCCCGATCTGGCCTTGATCGATCTGGGGCTGCCGGACGGTTCGGGGGTGGAATTAATTGCCGAACTGAGCACCAAACACCCGGATTGCATGTCGGTGGTCATAACCATCTTCGACGATGATGAACACCTGTTTTCTGCCTTGCGTGCCGGGGCCCAGGGCTACCTGCTCAAGGAAGGGGAGCAGCAGGAGATTGCAGATAGTCTGGCCGGCATTATTGACGGCAAGCCTCCACTGTCACCGGCGATCGCCAGACGCCTGCTGGACACTTTTGGCGGCAAGCCCGCCGAGATCGAGGAGCCTTTGACCCAGAGGGAACGGGAAATCCTGGTGCTGATCACCAAGGGTTACAAGCTCAGCGAAGCAGCCCAGGCGCTTGAGGTCAGCCGTAATACGATCGCCTACCACGTCAAGAACATTTACCGAAAGCTGCAGGTTACCTCCCGCGCCGAGGCGGCGATGGAGGCCACGCGCCTTGGATTAACGAATCCGCATTTATAGAGGCAACCGGATGTCCAGCTGCAACCCACCCCGGACTGACTGACCCAGACGCAGGCTGCCACCCAGCTCTTCCATTCTTTGCTGCATACCTGCCAGCCCAAGACCGGCGCCGGACTCAGGATTCCGGCCATGACCGTCGTCTGCGATAACAACCTCCAGTGCACCCCGGCCACCCGAAAAACTGAATGTCGATTTCGCTGCCCCGGAATGACGGATAATATTGGTTATAGCCTCGCGCAGGATATGCACCAGGTTGGCGCGCTGGCGAGCCGTCAACCTGAGGTCTTCCTGAATATCAGCCCGCCACTCGCAGCTGATACCGGCTTCTGACAGCCTGGCATCAGCTTCTGCCTGCCATTCCCCTAGAGCGTCAGACAGTGAGGTGCTGTCTTCGCCCATGGCCGTCAGAACCGCCCGCAGCCGGCTGACGGCTTCACGCGCCTGGTCGCGGCTGGATTTATCCGGAAGACGCTGGGTCATGTCCACAAGCTGCGCTCCGAGGTCGTCGTGCAAGTCACGGCGAATACGTGCACGCTCTGTATCCGCACCTTGCTCGCGCGCACGCACTGCCTGCACGGCACGCCGCATCAAGGCCAGCAGTACTTCCGCCAGCTGTATGTCCTCGCCGGTAAAGAGCCGCGAGCCCCCTGCCGGATAAACCACTTCAAACACATCACCATCAGCTTCTAGTGCCGGCATACACAAACGTGTACCGTCATTGGATCTTTCGATACGCATCAGCCCTTGCCTTCCGGACTCCACGTTAAGCGCCGAAAACGTCTTTTGCAGCAACTCCGGCCAGCGTTCGCGGATAGCGCGCTCGCTATCCACGGCAAAAAGAACATCGATTACCTGTGGCAAGGCCTGCTCCAGCGGCGATTGCGTACGCTGGAAAAACCCTGTCCACAACCACTGCCGCACCGGAAAATAGAGCCAGCCAACGACTGCCAGCGACAGGCTGAGAGACAGCAGCTTGCCCATGTGGAACAACGACAGCAGCAAGGCATCGAGTAACAACACTACAAGGCCGCCGAGAAACCAGCCCCAGGCCCGGAACCACCAGCGATCCAGGTCAAACACCCGATAGCGGCCCACACCTACCGCCAGGCCCAGATAGAAAATCAGAAAGACGCCGAACAACAGGCTCTGCGGCGCCAGCTGGCGCATGCCCAGCAAGACCGGCACCGTCATCAACACGGCAGACAACCACACAGAAAGAAACAGAATGGCGATGATCCAGCGCGCAATGGCATGCGCCACCGGGTCCGGGCGACTCCTGCGCCATTGCATGACTGCCAGACCCAGCCCGATAACACAGCACAGAAGAATGAAGGCGGGAAGCAGATAAAGCCCCGTACCCGGCAACTGCAGGCGGCTGCCCAGCAAGGCCATGATGGCCAGAACAAAAATCACCGGCGGCAACCATCGGCCACCGACACGGCAGGGATAATTCCACAACAACGCCACCAGGCTGGCAGGATAGAACATGGCGCCCGCGCTGTTGGCAAAGGAAAACAGATAGAACAGGTCAGATGGCAGCGCCAGTTCGCGCGTGCCGTACATGGCGTCGCCCGCAACAAATACGAAGTAGGCGATGCCGGTCCCCAGCAGATAAGCACTGGCTTCGTCACGGCGAAAAGCCCAGATCGCAGCACCCAGCAGAAGGCAAGTCAGCGTCCAGGCGCACTCCAGCCAAAACAGCCAGGAAATCGCGCCCAGGGGCCGTGCCTCTGCCAGCAGTTCGATACGCTGTCCATCGGACAGGACTACGTTCATCCGGCCGCCTGAATAGGCTGAGTAAATTCGCTGCTGCCGAGCCATGAAGCCTGAATAGGCTCCCTTGTCGATGAGTACGTCGGGTTCCTTGAGCAAGTCATCGGCTTGCAGCTGTATCGGTTCCGCCGTCTGCGGGCCGATAGTCAGCAGAACATCACCCGGCGCTATGCGCGCACTGTTGGGGTGATGCTCCGCCACAGCCTCTACGCGCACGGCGTTTTCAGAGGGCAGCAGTTTCAAACCCAACCAGGGGACTTGCAGATTGACATAAACCAGAACCGCCCAGACTGCGAGTCCGGCCATGGCGGCAGCCAGCAGCACGCGCTGGGGCGGTATAGCGGATTCACTCTTCCTGTTCTTGATCGATCCCCCTATAACCCGTCTGCCAGCGGTCAAATGTGCTGTGCTGCAGCTTGTTGGAAGGGCTGTCAGAGAGTATAGCGCGCGCCCCCGAACCCAACCGGATCAGAAAAAGCTTTCTACACCATTTCCGGACGAAAGCGGCGGTGAATCCAGTAGTCCAGACTCACCCAGCGGCCGGCTCCGGTGAAGAACAACACCAGCAACATGAGAAAATAAGTCGCGGCGAATTCAATGCCGTTGTTCAGTACTACGGGTTTGCCGTAGGCCACCAGTTGCCCGTATAGCTCGGGATTACTGTCCTGTAACTGATTCAGCGTGGTTTTCAGGTTCATGGAGGCCGGGGAACCGCTCTCGGCTATCGCCAGCCAGCCGTTTTCCCAATGCACGGCGAAGGCTGCCACCAGCATGGTGACCATCATGGGTATGCACATGAGTCTAGTCAGCAAGCCAAAAGCGAGGCAGACCGCACCGACCAGCTCGGTGCCCGTCGCCAAACCTGCCATCAGCGTCGGAAATGGCAGACCCAGCCCCCAGTCGGGATTACCGAACCACTGGACCGTACTGTCGAAGTGATCGATTTTGCTCATTCCGGCCATCCAGAACACCGGCACAAGGTAGATACGCAGTAGCAGCGGCGCAATGAAATCGGCCACACGGGACTGGTCCAGCCAACGGATGGGATGCAGCAGTATTTCCTTGTTCATACTCAGACTCGCGATGGCCTCAGGCTAGTGAATATAGCTTAAGACCGCTGAGCTGCCATTGTTCTTACAGGCTGCTGCCGAAGCTATCCTGATAACGCGCCCTGAAGTCGTCCATGCTGAAGCTGTGATTCTGGGTGCCGGGCTGCTCGATCTTGATGGCGCCGATCAGCGAGGCAATACGGCCTGTAGTTTCCCAGCCCAGGTTCTGCTGCAGGCCATAGATGAGGCCGGCGCGGTAAGCATCACCACAGCCTGTAGGATCGGTCACACGGGAAACCGGGGCACAGGGAATATCCACGCGTTGGCCGTCTGCGTAAATGCTGCTGCCCTGACCGCCACGCGTGATTATGAGCGCCTCGACCCGGGAAGCGATGGTCTCTTCGTCCAGTTGTGTGCGGTCCATGAGCATCTTGCACTCGTAGTCGTTGACCGTGACATAGGTGGCCAGTTCGATGAAACGACTCAGTTCCTCGCCACCGAACATGGGTAATCCCTGGCCTGGATCGAAAATAAAGGGAATGCCGGCAGCCGCGAATTGCTCCGCATGATCCAGCATGGCCTGACGGCCGTCCGGCGATACCATACCCAGGGTGATGCCGTCATCGACGGGCACCCTCTGCACATGCGCGTGATTCATGGCGCCCGGATGGAAAGCCGTGATCTGGTTGTCATCCTTGTCGGTGGTGATATAGGCCTGCGCGGTATAACTGTTGTCGATCACTTCGAGGTAATCACGCCTGATACCCTGCTCCTTCATCCAGTCGGCATAGGGGGTAAAATCACGCCCCACCGTACCCATGGGCGCACCCTCGCCACCCAGCAGATTCAGGTTATAGGCAATGTTGCCAGCACAGCCGCCAAACTCGCGGCGCAGGTCCGGCACCAGGAAGGACACATTCAGGATATGTACCTGGTCGGGCAGGATTTCGTTCTTGAACTGGCCATCGAACACCATGATGGTGTCGTACGCCAGGGAACCACAAATCAAAGCAGACATTTAAATCATTTCCTCACGCAAAGGCGCAAAGGCGCCAGGAATTCTTCACCGGAAACCACTTTGTGGTTTCCGGAATGACGAAGTACTTTCTCATACACGCTCTTTGCGCCTTGGCGCCTTTGCGTGAGACCTACTCATTTCCCTGCCAGCGCAGGTCCAGTTCACGCGCGGCGCGCACATCGTCGAGGCGGCGTACCGGCATGGTGTAAGGCGCAGCCTTCACCTGCTCGATATCGGCCTTTGCCTCGTCCCATATCGTCACCATCGCGTCCACAAAGGCATCCAGTGTTTCCCGGCTTTCGGTCTCTGTCGGTTCGATCAGCAGACACTCGGGCACCAGCAGCGGGAAGTAGATGGTCGGCGCGTGGAAACCGTAATCGAGCAGTCGCTTGGCGACGTCGGTAGCGGTGAGTTCCAGTGCCTGCTTCTGGCGCTTGAGCGTAATGATGAATTCGTGGCTGGCGCGACGACCCTTGTAGGCCACGTCGAAGCCGCGCTTCTGCAGTTCCACCATCAGGTAATTGGCGTTCAGGGTGGCGAACTCGGCCACGCGGTGCATGCCCTCACGGCCCAGTAGACGGGCGTAGATATAGGCGCGCAGCAGCACGCCGGCATTGCCGGCAAAAGCCGACAGGCGGCCAATGGTCTGCGGCAGATCTTGCTCGTCCAGCCAGCGGTAAATTCCGTGAGATGTGAGATGTGAGATGTGAGATGTAGCTTCCGCCCCCCCCCTGTCATCGGTAAGGCCGACGACAGGTATAGGCATGAATGGCAACAGGCGTTTGCTCACACCTACCGCACCCGAACCCGGCCCGCCGCCGCCATGCGGTGTGGAAAAGGTCTTGTGCAGGTTCATGTGAATCACATCAAAGCCCATGTCGCCAGGGCGCACCTTACCCAGAATGGCATTGAGGTTGGCGCCGTCGTAGTAGGACAGGCCACCGGCTTCATGCACGATTTTCTGGATTTCGCCGATCTGGCGTTCGAACACGCCCAGGGTGGACGGGTTGGTGAGCATGATGCCCGCGGTCTGCGGTCCGACCGCCTGACGCAGCGCTTCCACGTCTACGTCGCCCTGGTCGTTGGTGGGAATTTCCACCGTCTTGCAGCCGCACTGGGTGGCGGTGGCCGGGTTGGTGCCATGCGCCGCATCCGGCACCAGTATCTCGGTGCGCTGGGTATCACCCCGCGCAGCGTGATAGGCCTGAATCATGGCCACACCGGCAAACTCACCCTGGGCACCCGCCATTGGGGTCAGCGACACACCGGCCATGCCGGTCACTTCCTTGAGAATTTCCTGCAACTCAAACATGCAAGCCATGAAACCCTGGCTGTGAGTCTCTGGTGCCAACGGGTGACGACCAAGAAAACCCGGCAGCATGGCCAGGGTGTTACAGGCCCGTGGGTTGTACTTCATGGTGCAGGAACCCAGCGGGTAGAAATGCGTGTCGATAGAGAAATTCTTCTGCGACAGACGGGTGTAATGCCGCACCACGTCCATCTCCGAGGCTTCCGGCAAACCGACCGGGGAACTGCGGCGCAGCTCGGCGGGAATGCCGCTCGCCTCAGGGGCCTGCAGCGGTGCCTGGGCATAGGCACGCCGACCGGCGCGGCTGTGCTCAAAGATCAACTGGTTGGGTTTTTCCGGCTTCAGGTTCATGACAGCGCCTCCCGCAGGCTGGCGGCATAGTGTTCAATGTCCTCGGGGGTCTTGGTCTCGGTGGCGCAAACCAGAATGGCCTCACCCATCTCGGGATACTCGCGAGACAGATCGTAACCTCCGAGTACGTTGTTCTTCGCCATCGCGGCCAGCACTTCACCGGCTTTCTTCGGCAGGCGCAGCACCACTTCGTGAAAAGCCGGGGTACTGAACATGACCTCTACGCCCTCAATGCCGCTGACCGCATTCACCAACGCTGCTGTGTTGCCGTGGCTCGCCGCCGCCGCACGCTGCAACCCTTCCGGGCCCAGCAACGCCATGTGAATGGTCGCTGCCGTCACCAGCAGACCCTGATTGGTGCAGATATTCGAAGTCGCCTTGGAGCGGCGGATATGCTGCTCGCGCGGTTGCAGAGTGAGCGCAAAGCCGGGCCTGTCTTCCAGGTCCACGGTGCGGCCAACAATACGGCCCGGCATCTGGCGCACATGCGCCTGCTTGCAGCACATGATGCCGAAATACGGCCCGCCGGAGGACAGCGGCGAACCCAGCGGCTGGCCGTCACCCACGCAGATGTCGACACCCTCGGCACCCCACTCGCCCGGTGGCTTGAGCAGCGCCAGCGCCAGCGGGTTGACCACGGCGATAGCCAACGCACCCTGGGCATATGCCCAGTCGGTCAGCGCATCTACCGCTTCGAGGCAACCGAAGAAGTTGGGCTGCGGAATCACCAGGGCGGTGATGTCCTCGCCTTCGTACTTCTGCAGGCTCTCTACCAGCGTCGTGCCTGCCTCGGTGCAGAACGGCACGGTCTCCAGCGCAATACCCTGCCCCTTGACGATGTTGTGCGCCACCTGGCGGTAATAGGGATGCACCGCGGCCGGCACCAGGATACGCGCCGATTTCGACTTGCGATTAGCGCGCACCGCCATGAGCACCGCTTCGGCCAGCGCCGAGGCGCCGTCGTAGAGCGAGGCATTGGAGACTTCCATGCCGGTTAAACCACACATCATGGTCTGGTATTCGTATATCAGCTGCAGCGTGCCCTGGCTGGCCTCTGCCTGATACGGCGTATAGGCGCTGTAGAACTCGCCGCGGGTGGTGATTTCCCACACCGCTGCCGGAATATGGTGCTCATAGGCACCGGCACCGATAAAGCAGAGCGGCTGTCCGTCCTGCGCGGCGCGTTGCTGCATGAGCCGGTTGACGGCCATTTCCGAGAGACCTTCGGGAATAGCCGGCAGGCCGCTACAGCGCAGCCCGGCGGGAATTTCATCGAACAGCGTATCGATGCTGTCGGCGCCGATGGCCGTCAGCATGTCACGAATATCGTCCTGGGTATGCGGTATGAAAGGCATTCTACTTGCTCACGCAAAGGCGCAAAGGCGCAAAGTTTCTATTCATGTAAACCATTAACCACTCTTACCAATCCATCTCTTAAAACTTCAGCTCCAAAATTGATCAGCAACCCCAATCTCATATCTGCCAGACGCAAATACGTCAGCAGTTGCTTTTTATGTACACGCGAAAGGCTCTCCATTGATTTCAATTCAACAATCACCTTGCGTTCAACAATCAGATCCGCACGAAAACCTTCATCAAACTGCAAACCCTGATAATTCACCGGCATCCTTACCTGCCGTTCAATCTGCAGCTTTTTTGCCTTAAGTTCATGGGCCAGCACAACTTCGTATACTGACTCCAACAATCCAGGCCCCAACTTTTTGTGAATGTCTATGGCAGTACCCACAACCAAACGAGACAAATCGTTTTCATTCATTATTTTCCTTCTTAGCGCCTTTGCGCCTTTGCGTGGTCCCTACATCTAGTCTTCCAGTGAGGCTTCGTAGTCGTCGGCGTCCAGCAGATTGTCCAGATCGTCGGCGTTGTCCGGACGCAGTTTGAACAGCCAGCCTTCGCCATAGGGATCGTCATTGACCAGCTCCGGACGGTCGGCCAGATCGGCATTGCCTTCGATAATCTCGCCACTGATCGGGGCGTAGACATCGGAGGCGGCCTTCACCGATTCCACCACGGCACAGGCGTCTTCCGCCGCCACGGTCTGGCCGGCTTCCGGCACTTCCACGAACACCAGATCTCCCAGTGCATCCTGGGCATGATCGGTAATGCCCACCGTGACGGTGCCGTCGTCTTCCAGCCGTGACCATTCATGGCTGCTGGCATATTTCAGATCCGAGGGAATATTGCTCATCGTTTATCTCCCATTACGCCCTTAGGGCCTGTCTAGATTTCAATCTGTGCCTTGCCGTGCCGCACGAAGGGGTATTTCACCACCCGGGCCGGCAAGCGCTTGCCGCGAATATCCACTTCCACCTGATCACCGGCTTCGCGGGGAATGCGGGCCAGGCCGATGGAATGCCGCAGGCTGGGGGAAAAGGTACCACTGGTCACCTCGCCTTCGCCCTGCGCGGTAAAAACTTTCTGATGCGCGCGCAGCACGCCGCGATCTTCCAGCACCAGACCGACCAGCTTACGTGCATAACTACCGCGTTGTGCTTCCAGTGCGGTGCGGCCGATAAACCGGCGCTCCTCCGGTTCCCAGGCCACAGTCCAGCCCAGACCGGATTCCAGCGGATGGGTGCTTTCGTCCATGTCCTGACCGTAGAGATTCATGCCCGCTTCCAGGCGCAGCGTGTCACGCGCGCCCAGGCCGCAAGGCGCCACGCCGTTATTCAGCAGATGCTGCCACAGGCCCTTGGCATCTTCGGCGGAGAGAATGATTTCGAAGCCGTCTTCACCGGTGTAGCCGGTGCGCGCCACGAACCATTCGACGAGCTGCACGGCACTGAAGGGCGCCAGATCGAGCACCGCCTGGGCGTCGTCGCCCGGCAGCAGGTCGGCCACCTTGTTGCGCGCCTGCGGACCCTGCACGGCCAGAATGCACAGGTCGCGACGTGGTTTGATCTGCACATCGAAGTCAGCGGCCTGCTGCTGCATCCAGGCCAGGTCCTTGTCCGTGGTGCCGGCATTGACCACCGTGCGGAACCACTCGTCGCTGAGAAAATAGGTAATGAGATCGTCGATCACGCCGGCGTCCTCGGCCAGCATGCAGGAATACATGGCCTTGCCGCGCTGCAGGCGCGCCACATCATTGGCCAACAGATAACGCAGGTAATCGCGGGTTTGCGGACCATGGATGTCCACCGCGGTCATGTGCGAGACGTCGAAGATGCCGGCGCTGTTGCGCACCGCTTCGTGCTCTTCGATCAGGGAACTGTATTGCACCGGCATGTCCCAGCCGGCGAAATCAACCAGCTTGGCGCCAGCGGCAACATGCAAATCGTAAAGGGCGGTGCGTTGGGCCATGCAATCTCTCGGCTTGATTCAGGTTCGGGTGCGCATTTCGCGCTCCACCCCTCTGTCCCTGAACCTGAGAGATCAGGATGGCTGCGCCACCCCTGCCCCGTCGGTGGTGGCTCGATCGAACCACACTCTCCAGAGCCAACGCAGCCCCAAGGGACTGATATCGCGGTCCTTTTACCTGAGCGTTTCCGGGTGGGTTGCGCCTTCGGTGACAGGCCGAAACTGCCTGTGCTCTCCCGCAATGCTTAACGTTGGATGACGCACTATAACCGCTCCTCGCTGACAGGCCAAGCAGCTGCCAACTGACATCGCAGCGCAGGTATGTTTGTATACTCGTCGGACATCCAGAATACGACTGCTCGACATGAAAAAACCGTACACCTGGATTGGCAAAGGCCTATTTATCTCCTTGCTGGTTGGTAGTCCGAGTGTTTTTGCGGGTATCGACGCCTATCCGCAGGCGCGCTATGACTGCAATGTCAGTGCCGACCCCGACAAGCCCGGTCGTCGCGTACTCAGCGTCGAAGTCAGGAATCGCAGTAAACACCTGCACATTTACGGGTTTCGTGTAGACGCCAAATACCTGGATTGCAAAATCAAGGATCCGCGACCATCAAAGGAGTTTATTGAACGCGCCTGCACGGCACGCTCGACAGCCCGTATGGGCCTGGGCAGCATGGCCAAACCACCGCGCAGCGATATTCACGTGGCACCGGGCCAGACCCGGAGCTACCGTTACTATTTCCGGTTCCCGGGCAACCCCAGTCACAAGAAGCATCTCTACGAATATTGTGAGACCTATTCCACCGCCACCTTCAGCGCCGCCGACGCACCGCGGGTGCTAGGTCTGAGCAAGGAAGAAGCGGAGGGGTCGCCATTCTGGAAACGCTGGTGGCGCAGCTTGAAAGGCTGGTTCGAGTAAACAGTCCTATTGGCCGATGGCATGGCGCATCAGCGCTGTCTTTAGCGGCTGCAAGACATTCACCGCACGCACACCCTGACGCCGACCCAGTTTGAGCAGGCGATCATCGCTGGCATAGAGGCGGTTCAACGCATCGGTGGTACGCGCCATCAGGGCGTCCTCGGCCTTGCGGGCCCGTTCGTAACGGCGCAGCAGCTTGAAGCCGCCTAAATCCCGGCGCGCCTTTTTCGCTTCCGTCAGTAATTCGGCCAGACAGGCGGCGTCACCGAAACCCAGGTTCACGCCCTGACCGGCCAGGGGATGAATGACGTGCGCGGCATCACCAACCAGCACCAGTCTCGGCTGCACATAGCGCTCCGCCTGACTGAGTTGCAGTGGAAATGCGGCGCGCGGTCCACAGGACAGCACCTCGCCAAGCCGGCCTTGGGATGCCTCGGTAAGACGCGCGCAGAAGGCCCGATCACCCAATTCAAGCAGTTCCCCGGCCAATGACTCGGTTGCCGACCAGACGATGGAGCAACGCCCGTCATCAAGCGGCAGAAAAGCCAGGGGACCGGTATGCAGAAAACGCTGCCAGGCGGTGGACTCATGCGACGTAGCGGTCTTGACGACGGCGACAATACCCTGCTGCTTATAGGACCAGCCGAAGGTCTCGATGCCGGCCAGCGCCCGCGTGGCTGAACGCCCGCCATCTGCCGCCACGACCAACGCTGTCTGCAGGGATGTACCATCTTCCAGTGTCACCGTTGCCTGCGCCTCAGCGACATCCAGCCCGGCAATGGCCGCCGGGCAATAACACCGCACCGATTCCAGGTGCTGCCACAAGGCATCAATAATCAGGGTGTTCTCAATGATATGCCCGAGGCTGACACGCCCCATTTCCAGCGCCGAGAAATGCAATTCGGGGGAGGCGTCATCTTCCCATACACGCATGTCGGTGTAGCGACACAGACGCCGAGCCTCAATGTATTCCCAGGCTCCGGTTTCCTGCAGAAACTGCTGTGATGCGCCGGACAAGGCCGATACGCGCAAATCATAATCCGCGGCCGGATCAAAGGGCGCCGGTTGCCGCGCCTCTACCAGGGCCACCTTGATATCCACCTGGGCCAGGCGCGCCGCCAGCGCGGCACCTACCATACCGCCGCCAACCACAATGACGTCGAATTGTTCGTTTGCCATCAGGCAGCCATGAGTTTCTCGATGGCCTCGATATGCTTGGGCACACCCGCCGTCAGCACATCCGGATCACCTTTGGTAACCAACACATCGTCTTCGATGCGGATACCGATATTCCAGAAGGCCTTGTCCACATCCTTGGCGGGCGTGATGTACAGCCCCGGCTCCACGGTCAGTACCATGCCCGGTTGCAGATCACGCCATTTACCCTTGCGCTTGTAGGCACCGACATCATGCACATCCATGCCCAGCCAATGGCCAGTGCTGTGCATGTAAAAACGCCGATAGGCTTCGTTCTCGATCAGATCAGCGACCTTGCCCTTGAGCAAGCCCAGATCAACCAGGCCTTCGGTGAGTTTTTTCACCGCCGCCTCATGCGGCCGATTCCAGTGACGTCCGGCGCGCACCTGCTCGATAGCGGCGAGCTGGGCGTTCAGCACCACGTTGTAAACCGCACGCTGCGCATCGCTGAAACGCCCGTTCACCGGAAAAGTGCGCGTGATATCAGCGGCGTAACCGGCGTTTTCGGCACCGGCGTCAATCAGAACCAGATCACCGTCCCCGAGTTCGGCGTCGTTCTCCACGTAGTGCAGGATGCAACCGTTTTCCCCGCCCCCCACGATTGAACCATAGGCCTGACTCATGCCGTTGCGCTCGAACTGATAATGCAGTTCCGCCGCCAGCTGATACTCCATCATGCCCGGCCGGCAAACCTGCATGGCGCGGCAATGCGCCTCGGCGGATACTTCTGCCGCCCGGCGCATAAGCTTGATCTCGGTAGCGGATTTGATCAGCCGCATTTCATGCAAGAGCGGGTCAAGGGAATACAGTTCAGTAGGTGCTTCGATGCCCTTGCGGTTCTGGGCCTGCAATTGGCGTATCCATTTCACCAGCCGCCGATCCAGTGCCCGGCGCTCGCCCAGGGTGTGGTAGACCCGACGGCGATTGGCCAGCAGCTCAGTCAGATGCTCGTCCAGTTCATTAATGGGATAGGCGGTATCCGCGGCATAGTGCTTTTCAGCGCCTTGAGGTCCAGCCCGGCGCCCATCCCAGGTTTCTCTTTCCGGATCTCGCGGCCGGCAGAACAACAGATAATCCCCCTGCGGTGCACCGGGCGCCAGCACGGCAATCGCCTCGGGCTCGGGGAAACCGGTCAGATAGAAAAAATCGCTGTCCTGCCGGTAGGGATAATGCACATCGCGGTTGCGCAGGCGTTCGGGTGCCGCCGCCACGATAGCCAGCGACTCCTTGCCGATCTTCTTGAGAACCGCACTGCGGCGGCGAGCATATTCGTTTGCCGGCATATCAATGAAGCGTGTGGTTACCCTGTATCTGCCCGGCATCATTCGATGTGGAGGTGGGCACGTGAAGTTCCAGAAAAATCACCTGGGCTCCTACGCGAACATACTCGACCAGTTCGGCATAGGCCCGCTCCTCTTCTTCGCCAGAATCACCGTCGTCCTGTTCCATGCCGGCACGACTGATTTCGGTAAAGTCGCGGACCAGTTCCTGCGCCTCTTCGGACAGTTTGCCGATATCCATGCCCTCACCGATTCCCAGACCATAGAGGAATCCGCCACACCAGGAGGCCAGGGATTCGACCCGCGTCAGGAGATTTTCGTCATCGTCCGGCAATATCGGCATGAATTCGGGCACTTGTAACTCTTCCAGACTGTCCTGGGAAAAACCCATCAACGCCGCACGGGCATCTTCATCCGGCTGCATTTCATCGAAGATCAGCGCCTGTGGCCGCAGTTCTCCGTGACACAGCATGCCGCACAATGCGCCATGGTATTCAGACGCTTCCTGCGAAACGCCAAGTTTAAGCAGCAACTGCTGCAGATTGTGGTACGCCAGCATGGCATCAAATCCCTGGAATCAAGCCTACAAGCTTAGCAGAGCCGTCAATACACAGGGCTAAAACCGCATATACAAAAGGGCATATCCGGCGTTGTAGAACACATGCAAGGCGATAGCTGAGGTAAGCCGCTGGTAACGGTCCCGGAAGAATCCGAAAACCAGCGACGGCAGGAAAACCGCCGCCGCCCAAAATGGCGGATGGTAAATGAAATGCAAAGCGGTAAAGACCAGGCTGGTCAACAGATTGGCGGTACTTATTCCACCCCAGGCAGCTGTCAGCCCCCGCTCCAGCAGCCAGCCCTGCAGCGCGCCCCGGAAAACAATCTCCTCCAGTAGCGGGTAGATCAGAATAACCAGCAGAAAACGCTCCCAGTAAAGCAGGAATCTATCCGGACTCTGGATATCGACGCCTGCCAGCCACAAGCCTGCCCAAAAAAGCGGGCCGCACAGCAGTGCGGCCCACCAGTAAACGTCTTTGCTGAGTTTACGCCCGGTCATTCAGCGGCCGACGGGCACCGTCCTGCGCCGGCGCAGCTGGGTGTATAGATAACCCGCCGATAACAACAGCAATAACGGCAGCAGTGGGTCCAGGTTCTGCCCGGTGACCAGGCTGCAGCCGCCACCACCGCCGCCACCGCCGCCTCCGCCGCCATTGTTGTTAATGTCGGGCTGCTCGGTCGGTTCCGGCTCAGGGTCGGGCTCTGGCTCGGGGTCAGGATCGGGATTACTGCTGCCATCCTCCGGATACAGGAAGGCAGCGCCGGCGCGATCATCGGAATTCAAGGCGGCGCCCCGCCCGTCTGCATGCGGCGTGGAGCGCATCAGTGCATTGTTCTCGGCATTGGTCGCTAACTGACAGTTTTCCGGGTCAAGCGGAATACCCAGCAGGGGCTCGTCGTTTTCGCAGGAATGTCCCAGCCCCAGGGTATGGCCCAGTTCGTGGGCGAAAACCTCTTCGCCGTTGGTGCCATTATTAAGCCGGAAGAAGCAGCCTGCCCCATCGTTGGTCACGATATCACCCTCGATAATCTCGCCGAAGGTCCGGCTCTGGAAGCTACGATTCGTACCACTGGTAGCAAAACCGCCAATCGCCAGCACGCCGCCATTCTGACAGTCGAAAGCGCCCGAAATCTCGTTGTTGGGATCATTGAACAGAATGGAGGTTACGCCATCGGTATTATCGAGCCCGCCGCTGGCACTGGTGGTGCCTCCGTAGACGTAATTGATCTTGCTGCCGCTATCGTTATTCCAGGCAGTGATACCTGTCTGAAACTCGGGAAAGCCGCCGCCCGGCATACCCGACTGACCGGCACTATGCGCCCTTACCGTTACAGATCCCCCACTATCGAAAATCCACCAGCGGGAAGGTGGCGACCCCAGGGTGCTGAATTCATCCTTCTGGGTCGTACCGGCAGCCGCACCCGTCGTGCTGGGGCTGCTGAGCGTCTGACTTGCCTGCTCCGGCGCCGGGTCACCCAGCCATTGCAGGAAATGACTGGCCTGGCGCGGTACTTCGTTGACCGCTGAGCGGCTTGGCGCCTGCAGCTGTAACACCCGGGCCTCACCTAACTGACGTTCAAATACCGGACCGCCAGTCGCATCGCGTGCTGCAACAAAAGCGCCCAGACTCGACTGTACCAGCCGATATCTGCCCTGCCCGTCCTGGACCAGAAAAAGTACGACTTCATCGCCCGCATCAAACGCCGGCATGCCGGGAATACGGCGTCCGTCGTAGGCACCGTTACCCGGCACCAGGAAAGTAATTTCGTTGACCGGCACCGACCCCTTGTAAACCTGATCTACGGCAACCTGGTAGAGGGTATGAGCAGGCAATGTCTTGTCTGCACCCACGATCTGTCCGCGTAATACGACAGGCGCCTGCTCCCTCAGGTCTTCATCCAGCATGGGCTGATAAGTGAATGCCTGCGCCGTGAGTGCGAAAAAACTCAGCGCTGTGACAATCAGGCCGGCTAAAAATTTATTCATCAGATTCTCCATCCGGTCACTGCCGTGACTCTCTCGCCCGGTTGAAGGGCAATAATGTACGTCCTGCCATTATCTGGCAATGACCAGCCTATATCCCGGCATGACAACAGTCTGTCAGAATATGTCCTCAAGGAATGTCAGACAGATGGCCTTGTTGGCCTGAGAATTCAAGACTGTAAGCCCATGTCACAGGAAACGCGTATCCGGGATGTTACCCGGCGCCTTATCGAACTGCCATCTATCAGTTGCAGCGATCCCGCAATTGATATGGGCAATATCAATGTCATCGAGCAACTTGCAGAATGGCTGGATGATATAGGATTTTCTTGTGAAATCATGGAATTACCTGGAAAACCAGACAAGGCAAACCTGATTGCCACACTCGGCTCGGGCCCCGGGGGATTGGTTATGGCCGGTCATGCCGATACCGTGCCCTATGACGAAGGCGGCTGGAAAAGCGATCCGTTCACCCTCACCGAGAACGGCCATTACTGGCACGGCCTGGGCACCTCGGATATGAAGGCTTTTCTCGGCCTGGCCATCGAAGCCGCCCGTGATTTCGTGCATCAGCCTCTGCAACAACCACTGATCATCCTCGCCACGGCTGATGAGGAAAGTGGTATGGACGGCGCGCGGGCACTGGTGCAGGCAGGCAGACCCAAGGCACGCTATGCCGTTATCGGTGAGCCTACAGGCATGCACCCGGTACATATTCACAAGGGCATTTTCGCTGACCGCATTCGGGTTCTGGGCAAGTCCGGTCATTCCAGCAACCCCGCCCTGGGACATAACGCCATCGATGGCATGCACCAGGTACTGAATAGCATTTACGCGTTCAGACAAAGTCTGGCGCAACGCGCTCAACTGCCTGAATTCAAGGTCGGTCACGGCACTCTCAATACCGGCTGCATTCATGGCGGTGACAATGCCAACCGCATACCTGCAGCCTGCGAACTGGATATCGACCTGCGCTTTCTGCCAGGACAGGACGAAAACGAATTGCGTGCCGAACTGCGCCAGAAGATAAGCGCAGCGCTGGCCGGCACTGAATATCGTGTAGAGTTCGAACCCCTGTTCGAAGGCCTGCCAGCCTTTTCAACGCCTCTGGACAGCCCTATCATCGCAGCCTGTGAACGGCTGACCGGATATCGTGCCCAGGCCGTTGATTTTGCCACCGAGGGCGCTTTGCTGAATCAACTCGGTATGCAGACCGTGATCATGGGCCCGGGCAGCATTGATTGCGCACATCAGCCGGACGAATTTCTCGATACCCGGATGATTCTGCCGACCATTCGCAGTTTACAAAGCCTGATCTCCGAATTTTGTCTATAATTTCAGTAGATTAAACAAAACGGAACATCCACCATGTCTTCGGATGCAGGCTTTCTGAATGTCCTGCGCGGTTCGGCACCGTATATCCATGCCCACCGCGACAGATGCTTTGTCATCGCCCTTGGCGGCGAGGCGGCACTGCGTCCTGATTTTGCAGACCTGATTTACGACATAGCCCTGCTGCACAGCCTGGGTGTGAAGGTGGTGCTGGTGCACGGCGCCCGGCCGCAAATTGAATCCCGGCTGGCGGCCGCCGGGCTGCAAACCAATTTTGTAAACGGTCTGCGGGTCACCACCAAAGAAGCCCTGAGCTGCGTACAGGAAGCTGTGGGCAGCTTGCGTATGGAAATTGAAGCCCTGCTGTCTACCGGGCTGCAGGGCACCCCCATGGGGGGCGCGCGGCTGGATGTCGCCAGCGGCAATCTGGTCACGGCAAAACCTGTAGGCGTGCGTAAAGGCGTCGACCATCTGCACACGGGGGAAGTGCGTAATATCGATGTCGAAGCGATCAGCGACTTGCTCGCTCGCGGCAGTCTGGTGCTGTTATCGCCGGTGGGTTATTCGCGTACGGGAGAAATCTTCAACCTGCGTGCTGAAGATGTTGCCTGTGCCGCCGCCACCGCCCTGCATGCAGACAAGCTCCTGCTGCTGCATGATGGCCCTCATCTGCACGAACGCCTGAACTGCGCCGCCCAATTGTCTCTGCATGAAGCAGCTGACCTTGCTGCCGGCATTCAGGACAGTGACCGGCCGGCGGCCGATCTGCTGCACCTTGCCATACGGGCCTGTGATCACGGCATCAAGCGTTGCCATGTCATGAGCCATGATGAAGACGGCGCCCTGTTACAGGAACTCTACAGCCGTGATGGCGTTGGCACCATGATCTCGGTGAAGAACTTCGACGAGTTACGCGCTGCCAGTATCGAGGACATTGGCGGCATCATGGCGCTGATTGATCCGCTGCAGGCTGACGGCAGCCTGGTGCCACGTGGCCGTGAGCAACTGGAACTGGATATCCGGCATTTTCTGGTCATGGCGCGGGACGGGTTGGTCACGGCCTGCTGCGCCCTTTATCCGCACGCAGACGAAGCCATGGGCGAACTGGCCTGCGTGGCCGTGCATAGCGAATACCGTAAACAGGGCCGTGCGGAAGCATTGCTCGAACAGGTGGAACGCCAGGCCCGCGGGCTTGGTATCGAGCGGCTGTTTGCGCTGACCACGCATGCCGCACACTGGTTTATTGAGCATGATTTCAATGCGGCGACCGTGGACGACCTGCCTGCAGCACGGCGGCAGGCGTATAACAATGACCGTAACGCTAAAATCTTCATCAAGGAGATATCAGCCTGAGCCGTCACATTCCGCGCATCCTCGTTGAGCAATCACTGGCGCCCGGGCAGCAGATTGATGTGACCGACGGCCAGGCGCATCATCTGCAGAACGTCTTACGTTGCCGCGAAGGTGACGAAATCTGTGTATTCAATGGACAGGGCGGCGAATACCCGGCTGTAATCACCGGCATGCAACGCCACCGGATTGGCCTGCAACTGGCTGCAAAGCAGGAAATCAGCCGCGAATCACCGCTGAGCATATTGCTGGCCCAGGGTATTGCCCGGGGCGAACGTATGGATTTCGCTATCCAGAAGGCAGTCGAACTTGGTGTTGCACAGATACAGCCGCTGCATACCGAAAAGAGCCAGCGTTTACCCGCTGCCCGGCTCGACAGGAAACTGCAGCACTGGCGTGCAGTAGCGCGCTCGGCGGCCGAACAATCGGGCCGCACGCTGCTGCCTGAGGTGCGTAGCCCTCAAGCCCTGGCCGATTGGCTCACGGCCGACGCCAGGACTTTCGCACCCGGGGAACGATTACTATTATCACCCACCGCCGAAAACGGTTTTCAGGCGCAGGTACCAAGCCCGCGCGCCTGTCTGCTGATCGGCCCCGAGTCCGGACTCGGTGAAAAGGAAATAGCGCTGGCATTACAGGCCGGTTTCAATGCGGTGCGGATGGGACCGAGGGTTTTGCGTACGGAAACAGCCGGCGTGGTCGCAATCAGCGCCCTGCAAGTGTTATGGGGAGACCTGGGCTAGTCGGCGCTTACTGACTGGGCTGCCAGTCCGGCAGGTCGGCGCTCTGATTTCCGAGCTGCGCCTTCTGCAGACGTTCTTCAATGGTTTCCAGGTCGGGGATAAAGACCGACAGGTTCGCAATGCGGCCGCGTGACAACACCAGTTCCAGCGGATCATGGGCCTCCAGCGGCGAAGCCGCCAGTGCCTTCGTATTAAGCGGGGTCATGTGCGGCTGCCCCTGGGCAACCAGCAGCCAGCTACCGCCATCGCCCAGGGAAAGAATGCGCACCAGACGGGAACGGGCGCTGCGCGAGGGCATGCTGCGACCCAGCATGCCTTCCAGGGACACCACCGGCATGCGCTCACCGCCCATGTTCACGTGCCCCAGCAACCAGGCTGGCGACCCTGTATTCAGTTCAATACGGTCCATCTGTATTGCTTCACGCACTGCAGCCGCCGGCAACAACACCCGATCTCCCTCAATAGGGATCAACTGGGCATAAAACTCCTCACCACTCTGAACCGTCACGTCCTGCCCTCCCTGCGCCCGCGCATCACAGCTTCCATACTGCTCAGCAGCTCATCTTCCTGATACGGTTTGATCAGGTAGCGATCAACACCGATCTCCTTGGCACGCTGACGATGCTTGTCACCACTGCGTGAGGTAATCATGATGATCGGCACATCCTGCAGATGCTCGTTATTCCGCATGTAGGTGGCAACTTCAAAACCGTCGATGCGCGGCATTTCCACGTCAAGCAGCACAATGTCCGGCTTTTCGGCCTGCAACTTGGGCAGGGCATCCATACCGTCCTTGGCGGTATCGATACGATAACCATGACGGCTCAGGAAGCGTTCAGTCACGCGCCGGATGGTGATGGAATCGTCCACGATAACGACCAGCGGGCGTTCATCGCGAACTTCCTTGAATTCCTCCACCGTGACACCGACAGCCGAAGCCAGGCGGCGGTGACGCGTCTGATAGAGCGTCGGCACATCCATAATCAACACCACGCTACCGTCGGCCAGGATAGTGCCCCCGCTGACGCCCGGAATGGCGCTGACCTGGGGACCCAGCGATTTGACCACCAGTTCATCACCGCCCATTACCTGTTCAACGACGACTGCCAGACGCATATCGCCAGCGCGCATCAGCAACACCGGCACATTGCGGCTTGCATCATCTTCAACTTCCGGCATATGTGCATGAATGAGATCGCTCATGCGGATAGCCTGGTAGCCGTTACCGCCGTATAACACCTGTGGCCCGCCTTCGGCCAGGTAGCGTGACAGTTCGTGCCTGGGAAGGCGTTCAATACCGTCAATACCCGCCATACCGATGGCATAGGATTCCTGCCCCACCCTGACCAGCAAGGCCTGGGTCAGCGCCAGCGAAGAAGGAATACGAATCAGGAATTGCGTACCCTTCCCGGGTGAGAAACTCACATTGAGACTGCCGCCCAACTGCTTGATCTCGGCATTCACCACATCCATGCCGACGCCACGGCCCGCTTCCTGGGTGATGGTATCTGCCGTACTGAAGCCGGGCTCGAAAATCAGCTGAACCAGTTCCTGTTCAGACAGCTGTGCCTGTTCGGCGATCAGGTGACGCTTAACCGCTGCCCGCCGAATAGCTTCAAGATCCAGACCGCGTCCATCATCAAGCACTTCTATGATCGATTGCGTACCGTCACGGCGCAGGCTGACACGAATCAGGCCCTGCGCATCCTTGCCCGCTCTCTGCCGGTCTTCCGGCGGCTCAATACCATGGGCCACCGAATTGCGCAGCAGATGCTCCAGCGGACCCACCATGCGTTCGAGCACGTTGCGGTCAAGCTCGTTATCCGCTCCCAGGAATTCCAGACGCGCCTGCTTGCCGTTGACCTGGCTGGATTGCCGCACAATACGTTGCAGACGCTGCACCATGCCGGCAAAAGGCACCAGCATGGTGTTCATCAGCCCATGCTGCAGGTTCGAGGTAATACGGCCCTGCTGCAGCAATAAGGTTTCGTTACTGCGGCTGACCTCGTCAATCATGGACTGCAGGCTCACAAGGTCGGCAGCACTTTCGGTGAGGCTGCGCGACAACTCGTTCATGCGCGTATAGCGGTCCATCTCCAGCGGATCGAAGTCTTCTTCGTAGCGATCATCTTCGCCATGCTGTTCCTGACGGTTTCTGCGTGCCTGCAGCTGGCTTTCCGCTTCCAGATCCAGTTGGCGGATATGCTCACGCATACGCGTGATCGCCTGCCCCATCTCCCCCAGATGGGAGCGCAGATCGGCCTGCTGTTTCTCCATGCGGCCGAGATAAATGCCCACTTCGCCCGCCTCATTGAACATGCGATCCAGCTGGGAGACTGAAACACGCGCGGTTTCGGCGGCCGGACGGGCCACGTCCCGTGGCGCAGGCTCGACTGGCGCCGCAGCGACGGACTCTTCGGCTTTCCCGGCCGGTACATCATCTTCGACGCCGGGAGCCGTTTCTGCAGGCTCTGGCTGTGCCGGGGTCAGGGCGGCCGGCACTTCAGGAATCAGCTGCTCGACCGGCGCATCACTGATACTGGCAGACGGTTGCATAGCCGGCTCAGGCTCAGGTTCGCTTGGTGCTTCGAGCTCGACCTGCGGCGGGGACTCAGGTGTGGCAGGCGGCGCCTGCGGGACCTGGATATCGGCAACCGGCTCAGGAGACGCTGGTGCAGGCTGCGGCGTCTCCGCTGCAGCTTCCTGTGGCGCGGGTGCACGACCACCCCGTATTTCCACCAGTTCCTGATGTATTTCGTCACTGGTATGACGCATCTGCAAGAAAAACGAGCTATCTGCCGTCTTGCCTATTCGGGCCAGCTCTGCCAGTTCATCTTCCAGTGTGTGGCTGAGTTCACCGATACGGGCCGCTCCAGCCATGCGCGCACTACCCTTGAGGGTATGTAGCAGTCGCATGAGTTCCACCAGAGAGGCCGGGTCTTCTGGATGCAACTCCCAACGATCCATGGTTGAGCCAATACCCTCGAGCAGTTCCTCACCCTCGTCGACAAACAGGGCGAGCAAGTCATCACCCAGGTCGGTGACCGCCGGGGTAGCCGCCGGCTCGGGCGAAGACGAAGCTGGCGTTACCGAGCCCGGCTCAGAGAACGAAGCAACCGGGGGTTGTTCCGCAGTTTGTGGTGTTTGCGCCTCGGTTGGAGCCGGCGGCTCGGGTGCGGCAGGCGCTGATGCAGGCGGCTCTGTGAATCCCGTGGAAATGGAAACCCCTGAAGCCGGCGCTTCCGGAACCGCCGCTTTCTCAGCAGCTGCGGGTTCGACCTTCTCCGCCATCCCCTGTGCTGAGGGCGCATCCGCAGCCCCCATCTCTTGCAGTTGATGCAGGCGGGTCATCACTTCGCCAGCCTCGGTCACCATGACCCCCTGGCGCACCAGGTCGAGAAGGTCATAGACACCTGCCAGTTCCTTACGCAGGCCGCTGATCTGCGCGCTGCTGACATGGCCCTCGGACCAGTCCTCCACCAGGCGAGCCATTTCCTGGGCAATCAGCGCCAACGCGGACACCTTTGCAGTTTTCGCACTTTCCGACAAAGTGGCGCAGATATCGCTCAACAGCCGCGGGTGATGTGCATCCTGTGGCGCATCTACCCAGTCTTCCAGCACACTCTCCATGTTTTCCAGAAGATCGCAGGCTTCGTCGGTAAAAATGATCAGCAGTTCGCGGTCGCTTGACGAAGTTTCCTCTGGAAGCTCTTCGAGTTTCGCCCGCGCCTTTTGTATCAGCCCTTCGGGATCCGGCTCAGCCGCTGCGGCCTGGCCCTGCCGTTCGAGCGTGTCTGCAAGAAAATCCGTAACTTCGGCGATAAGTGACAGGTGCTCACTGCTCATGGGCCGGCCGGTGCCCCGCACGGCATCACAGAGTGTTTCCATGACGTCGGCCAGACGTGACATTGTGCCGGCCCCGACCAGACGGGCGCCGCTTTTCAGGGTGTGGAAAGCCCGCACCACTTCTGCACTGACCAGTTGCGGCTTGAGCTCGCTACCGGCAGCCGTGACAAAATCATGCAGATTTTTCAGGTGGCCTTCTGCATCGCGGCTGAAGATATGCCAGAGATCGTCTTCCTTGTCGCCCTCGTTTTCCGTTGCATGCGCTATCGATGCGGGGGGTTCGGTTCCGGTAATCCGATGCGCGTCTATCAGAACCTGCCGGGCACCCGCCGGTATGGCGCCTGACCGGGAATAGGCTTCGACCAGCGCCGGCAGATTTTCGGTCGCGCCCTTGATTGTTGAAACCACCGCATGATCGAGTGTGAGCGAACCATCAAGACAGGCATTGAGCATCTGCTCGACAGCCCAGCCGAAATCACCGATCGCCGTCGCACCGGCCATGCGCCCACTGCCCTTGAGGGTATGGAAGGCGCGCCGAATATCGCCCAGGGCCTCGTGGTCATCAACCTGCTGTGTCCAGTGTGGCACACGCTCGGCCAGCATCTCGCGTATTTCCTCTACTTCCTCAAGGAATATCTCGCGGATTTCCGGATCAATGGTCTGCCCGAGCGGTTCTGCCGGTTCCGGCTCTGCGGCAACCGCAGGCGGCCCCGGAACAGCCACTGGTTCGTCGCCCCCCATGTCCGGCATGTCGAGCATTTCGGGCTCAACCGTTTCCTGCCTCTCTTCGGCGACAACTTCCGTGGTTTTCTCAACTACTGACAAGGCCGGAGGCCCGGGCCTGGCCTCGGGCGGCGGTTCCGGTTCCGGTGTCGATGCCAGTGCCGGTGCTTCCGCAGCCTCGGCCGGCGCTTCAGGCAGTTCCAGCTGGCCCACAAAGTCGTTGAACCGCGCCCTCAGATCAGCGGTGTTGGCCTGGTGACTCTGCAAGGCCAGAAGATAAAGCTCCAGGCTGGAAACAACGTCGGCAAATTGCGCCACCCGTTCCGGATCTCCACCAAGCGTAAGGAAGGCCTCGTTTTGCACAAACTGACGCAGCGTCTGCACACTGACCACACTGTCGACATCCACACCTGCCACACCCAGGCCGGCGCTGATTTCATGCAGCATATGTGCAATTTCGCCGGCTGTCTCCCGGTTATTCCGGGAGATGAATTCACTGGTCAGTTCCTTGATGCGTGCAATGTTAATCAGGGCTTCGCGCACAATAGACGCCGCACCCTCGCGCAATTCAAGTGGGGAAATAGAGTCGCTGCCCGGCTCTTCGGGAGGCGCCTCTCCTTCGCGGACATCCGGGTGCACGTGACGGAAAAGCAATTCGTCCAGACTGTGCTCGACCCATAACAGGGAGATCGCCGCATCCAGCCATTCCCTCTGATCGGGCATTGCTTCATGTCGACGCTTGTCAACGATTTCCGCCTGACGGCTGACGACTCTCTGCAGGGCCGTCATACCCAGCATATCGAGCGTGGTTGCCACACGACGAATGGTATTGACCGTTTCATCGAGGCGATCCGGCGCCTTGTCACCGGCACGCAGCAGCAGGTCAAGGTTGTCCTTGACCATACCGATATCCTTGCGAATCTCTGATGACAGGGTTTGCAGCAGACTGGTATTGGGTCCACGCAGACGCTCGCGAATGCTGTCCAGATGAGCCTGATCTGGCAGAAGCTGGTCCAGGGAACTCGCACGGCGCACCGCCCTGACGGTTTCGCCCTGACTGCTCGAGCGGCCGACGTAATACAGAAGCGCGTAGGTGACTTCCTGGTCAAAGGCATGCGGAGAATCCTGCCCTTCCGCCGCCAGATACTTGAGCAGAATGCCCAGCTTGCCGAGCAGGCGCTTGACGTCGAGACTGACTTCCAGCCCCCTGTCCACCAGTGCCTCCAGCACGGCCTGCGCATACCACCATTGCTGGAATATCCTTGTTTCGCCCAGTCCCTTGAGCACCTGCTGACAGATCTGCATCAGGCGCAGAAGATTGGCCTTGCTGTCGTTGTCCTTGATCACACCCAGCAGAGCGGTCTGGAAGTGCAGCTGAAAACTTTTTGCCTCGCTGCTGGCCAGTTGACTATCGCGCCCCGCCAGATCGGGTAGCGTTACTTCCGGCGGCTCCAGTAGCAGGAAGCGGATAAACAATTCGCTTTCGTTCACCACCGGCTTGCCGCGCGCCACGCGCAGCTCGTTAATCAAAGGCTGAAAAATCAGTGCGGAATCAGTCGCCTCACTCTGGACAAAGTCCAGATAGTCAGACAGCTGAACTGCGCCGCCCAGCACCACTTCGAAGATGGACTCGGCATTTTCACTCACGCCATGCAGCACATCGTGTACGGCCTGGCGCAGTTCCTCGGCCAGCAATGCCGCGCCGTGCAGGCGCACCATCGCAAGGATGCCGCGCGCCTGATGCAGCTCAATCACACTCCGTTGCAGGGGCAGCTTGTCTTCTGGAGACTCCAGGTACGCCTCGATGAAATGATGCACACGCTCGAGGTTCTGATCCAGCTCCCCGCGAACCCACTGCAGGCCACTGAGATCTATGACTGATTTAGCTTGCACAACTGCCATCACCCTGCTCCGTTATTTTTCTCAGCAAGTGCCACAGTAAAATTCGCCATCGTGCCTGACCGGCTAGGCGTCCTGCGGAAGTTTGAAGCCGGCCACCGAGTCACGCAGCTGTTCCGCCAATTGCGCCAGACGGCCAATGGCCTGACCGGTGTCGCGGGTGCCTGAGGCCGTACTTTCAGTCAGTTCGCGGATACCTGTAATCGTTTCGGATACACCGCTCGCCTGCTCGGCCTGTTGCCGCGCCGCCGCCGAAATACCACGCACCACGTCTGCAATCTGCCGCGAAACCGTTTCGATTTCTTCCAGCGCCTTACCTGCGTCCTCGGCCAGCTGCGTACCGCCCACCACTTCTGTGGTGGTCTTTTCCATCGATACCACCGCCTCGTTGGTATCGGCCTGAATGGTGCGTACCAGATTTTCAATCTGCTTGGTTGCTGTAGCGGAGCGCTCCGCCAGACGCTGCACCTCATCCGCCACCACGGCGAAGCCACGGCCGGCGTCGCCCGCCATGGCCGCCTGGATAGACGCATTCAGGGCCTGGGTGTTGGTCTGCTCGGCGATATCGTTAATCAGCTCCACGATATTGCCGATCTCCTGGGAGCTTTCACCCAGTCGTTTGATACGTTTTGCGGTCTCCTGAATCTGCTCGCGGATAGCACTCATACCCTCGATGGTACGCCGCACGGCATCACCGCCGTTGAGCGCCACTTCCACCGAACGCCCGGTGACGTCGGCCGCCTGTTCGGCGTCTCCCGACACCTTCTGAATCGAGCTGATCATCTGCTGAATGATTTCAACCGCGGAGATGATCTGCTGCGTCTGGCGCTCACTGGCGGCTACCAGTTCCTGTGATGTGCCCAGTGATTCGGTCGTCGCGCCGGCGAGCTGCTCGGCGGTCGCGTTAATGGTCACCACCAGTTCACGCAACGCTTCCACGGTAAAGTTGATGGAGTCTGCAATTGCGCCGGTGACGTCCTCGGTGACGGTCGCCTGCATAGTCAGGTCACCATCGGCCAGCAGACTCATTTCGTCCAGCAGGCGCAGAATCGCTTCTTCAGTGCCCTCGCCCAAACTGCCTGTCTGACCACCGGATGCAGGCTGTTCTGTGTCGCCCCCCGCCCCCAGCGACAGCCAGACACCTACGCAAATAAGCAGCACGCCCATCAGCCCCAGGCCGTATACCACAGCCGGATGAACATCCAGGCCGGCAATGAGCGGCTTGCCCAGGTACTGCCCGACCAGCAGCAATGCCCCCACCGTGCACAGCGCTGCGGCCATCAGCACAAGCATCATGATGTTGCCGCGGTCAGTGAAATCGAATTTTTCGTTAAGTGCCACTCTCTATTACTCCCCTGGATGCTCCCTGCGGAGTCATCCAACGACTTTGTTCAGGCCGCCATTTGGAAAATGGGATCTTCGACCAACTTGTACAGATCCAGAACCGGAAGGCTCTGTGTACCGTCTCCATACCAACCGTTGACAAACACGCTGCAGGCAGCAGGCAGTTCGGCACCCGCCAGCGCCTGTTTCTGCCCCTGATCGAAACGACGTAAACCTTCAACCCTGTCCACCAGGAAACCCGCCGGAAACTGTGGATGCTTGAGCACCAGGATGCGGCTGTTCAGACCCAGCGCCGTGGGCGCATCAAGCAACATGCCCTTGAGATTGATGATGGGCAGTAATTCGCCGCGAATATTGGCCACACCCATCAACCAGGGCTTGCCACCCGGAACCCGGCTGTAGCCCGGCAACTCCACAATCTCCCGGATATGGTCCTGCGCAACCAGGAAACGCTGGTCGCCAAGCCGCATGGCAATTCCGGCCCAGTTGCTTCCCAGAACAACCTGGGCATCACTGCCAGCCAGACGACGCTCCATGGCCCGGAGCAATTCCATGGGCCGGTCCCGCAGGGTACGCAGATCACTCATGGCCAACCATGCCCGGCGCTATTGCCCCAGCGCCTTGTCGACAGCTTCGAGCAGCTGTTTGTCTTTCAGCGGCTTGACCAGATAGTCGACTGCGCCCTGACGCAATCCCCAGGCCTTGTCCGCCGCCGTGCCCTTGCCGCTGATGATAATCACCGGAATATGCGAGGTTTCTCCATCCTTCGACAGTTTGCGCACACCCTGAAAACCGCTGGTGCCTTCGAAAACAATATCCATCAGCACCAGCGAAGGCTGCAGGGCCTTGGCCATTTCCACGCCTTCTTCTGCCGCCTCGGCAATCGTGACGTCATGCCCGCCTTTTTCCAGGGCCGCTCTGATTGCCTGCACATCTGTTGGTGAATCATCCACCACGAGAATATGAGCCACACTTCCTCCGTCGTTGTTTAGGTTTCCTGCCTCTATTTCGCTGCCGCGTGAATCTGCACCGCGCCGACCAGTTCCTCGCGGGTAAACGGTTTGGTCAGATACTGGTCAGAGCCCACAATGCGGCCGCGTGCGCGGTCGAACAAGCCATCCTTGCTGGACAGCATGACAACCGGAATGTCCTTGTAATGGGGATTGTTCTTTATGAGCGCGCAGACCTGGTAACCGTCCAGGCGCGGCATCATGATATCGACAAAAATAATACTGGGATGGTGATCAGCGATCTTGGCCATGGCCTCAAAGCCATCATTGGCCGTCAGCACCTGACACCCCAGTCCGGCCAGCAGCGTCTCAGCCGAACGCCGGATGGTCTTGCTGTCATCAATCACCATGACCTTTAACCCACTCATCGTTGATGGCTGCTGGGCGGCCGTCATGTCACCTCCGATTTCTATGCCCCTTAGCGGACGCTCTCCAGTCACAAGACTAGCGTTTTACGCTAATGATCTTCTGTAAATATCCGTTTTTTAGCACATTCTGGGTGCACTGCATACCGTTAATCCACCCGCCATCCACCCGCCATCCACCCGCCATCCACCCGCCATCCACCCGCCATCCACCCGTCATCCACCCGTCATCCTCTAGCCACTGCAGCTTTACAGGAACTGCGCTAACATGTCGCCACCTCAATATTTCAGGATGCCAGGCATGATTCAGAGTACGGCCGGTATGGCAGCTGTTCCCCACCTCACGACAGCTCAGCGCGGCCCATTGCTCGCGCTGGAAGAAAAGCTCCTGGCCAACCAGAGCGAGATCGAAACCTGGCTACGCCGCCAATGGCTGATCACCACACCCCCGTTTTATGCTTCGGTTGATTTACGCAACGCCGGTTACAAACTGGCCCCTGTTGATACCAACCTGTTCCCGGCGGGCTTCAATAACCTGAACCCCGCTTTCGACCCACTGTGTCGTTGGGCCCTGCAGGCGGCGATTCAACGCGTATGCCCCACGGCCGCCGGCATTCTCCTGATTCCGGAAAAACACACGAGAAACCTTTTCTATCTGGAGAATCTGGCGCGCCTGGCGGAGATGATTTCCAACGCGGGTTTCGAGGTGCGTATCGGCACACTGGCGGAGGAAATCAGCGAAGCTACTGAAATCAACCTGGATTCAGGCAGAACACTGCTGCTGGAACCTCTGCAGCGCCAGGGAAACAAGGTTGGTGTCGCCGACTTCTTCCCCTGTGCCGTGCTGCTCAACAATGATCTGAGCGGCGGACGGCCCGCGATTCTGGAAAATATCGACCAGCCGATCATGCCGCCGCTGGACCTGGGCTGGAATAACCGGCTCAAATCCCAGCACTTTGGCGTCTATCGCCAGGTCACTGAAGAATTTGCACAACTGCTCGACATTGATCCCTGGCTGGTGGATCCGCTTTTCCGCAACTGCGGCCAGATCAATTTCAAGAAAAACGAAGGCATTGAGTGCCTGGAAAGCAACGTCGCCATGTTGCTGGAAGACATCGAGGAAAAATACCGGGAATACGGCATCAAGGATGAACCTTTTGTCATCGTAAAATCGGATGCCGGCACTTATGGCATGGGCATCATGACGGTCAAAAGCCCCGAAGAAATCAGCCAGCTCAACCGCAAACAGCGCAACAAGATGGCCTCGGCGAAAGAAGGCCTGGACGTCACTGGCGCCATTATCCAGGAAGGCGTCTATACCTCGGAAACATGGGAACCCGAAAATGCCGTGGCCGAGCCCGTGGTGTACATGATCGACCATCATGTGGTCGGCGGCTTCTACAGGGTGCATAAAGGCCGTGGCACCCAGGAAAACCTGAACGCCCCGGGCATGCAATTCGAGCCGCTGGCATTTGCCGAGGCCGGCGACTGCCCCGACCCCAACCTGTCACCGGATGCCGAACCCAACCGTTTCTATGCCTATGGCGTGGTCGCACGGCTTGCCTTGCTGGCTGCCGCCAGGGAAATCGACGCCATATCCAAACGTGTCTCGCTGCCAGAATGATAACCAGGCACTAACCGGTCTGCTTCCATACATATTTTCAGGTAACTTCGGATGACCATTCGCATCGGGGTTGTTATGGACCCCATCCAGAACATCACCCCCTACAAGGACACCACCCTGGCTATGATGCTGGAAATCCAGCGCCGTGGCTGGGAGATTCATTACCTGGAAATGCCGGATCTCTACGTGCGCGACGGCAAACCCTTTGGCCGCAGCCACTACCTGGAAGTCCGCGATGACAACAGTGACTGGTTCACCCTGGGCGCCGAGAACACGGTCGCGCTGGGCGAGCTGGACGCCATCCTGATGCGCAAGGATCCGCCGTTCGACACCGAATACATTTATGCCACCTACGCACTGGAGCTGGCCGAGCGGGAAGGCGCCCTGGTCGTCAATAAACCCGCCAGTCTGCGCGACGCCAACGAAAAATTTTTCGCCCAGTATTTTCCGCAGTGTTGCGCCCCCACCCTCATCTCACGGGACATGCAGCGCCTGCGTGCTTTTCACAAAGAGCAGCAGAACATCGTGCTCAAACCCCTGGAGGGCATGGGCGGATCCCGCGTTTTCCGGGCATCGGCCGATGAAGCCAATCTGTCTGTCATTCTGGAAACACTGACCGAACATGGCAGCCACTACGTCATGGCGCAACGTTATCTGCCTGAAATAAAAGCGGGTGACAAACGTATCCTGATGATAGATGGCGAACCCTTTGCGCATGCACTGGCGCGCATTCCTGCACAGGGCGAAACCCGCGGCAACCTGGCCGCAGGCGGACGCGGCGAAGGGGTGGATCTGTCAGACCGCGACCGCTGGATCTGCGAACAGGTTGGTCCAACGCTGCGTGAAAAGGGCCTGCTATTCGTTGGGCTGGACGTGATCGGTGACTATCTCACCGAAATCAACGTCACCAGCCCGACCTGCGTCAGGGAACTGGACAAGATATACGGGGCCAATATCGCCGGCCAGCTGATGGACGCCATTGAAAAGCGGTTGTAGCCCCCGCCGCGCGGCGCTAACATCCCTTGTAATGACCGACAAAAAAAGTTTATTTAGCAACCAGTTCCTGATCGCCATGCCCGGTGTTGTACAGGGCGAATTCGATCATAGCGTCACCCTCCTTTGCGAACATTCCGATGAAGGCGCCATGGGCCTGGTGATCAACCGCCCCACCACCCTGCGACTGCGCGACATGTTTACCCATATGGACCTGGACGCCAGCCAGCATGTGCCTGACGACACACCGGTATTCTGGGGTGGACCGGTGCAAACCGAACGCGGCTTTGTCCTGCATGTACCCGAGGGTGAATGGGACTCTACGCTCAAGGTCAGCGATGACATCTGGCTGACGACCTCCAAGGATATTCTGGTCGCCATCAGCGAGGGCAAGGGGCCGAAAGACTACATCGTGACACTCGGCTATGCCGGCTGGAGTGGCGGCCAGCTGGAAAGCGAAATACTGGAAAACAGCTGGCTGAACAGCCCGCCGGACTCCGCCATCATTTTCAAGACCCCGCCTGCCGCGCGCTGGACCGCTGCCGCACAGTTACTGGGTGTGGACCCCAGCCTACTGAGTGGACAGGCGGGACACGCGTGAGCGCAGCTTCCTCAAACCAGACCCTGCTCGGCTTTGATTATGGAACCCGTCGTATCGGCGTCGCCGTCGGCAATGTCCTGACCGGTACCGCACGCGGCCTGACTACGATCAACAGCGCACCGCAGCCCGACTGGGAAAGCCTGCAAAAACTGTTTGAAGACTGGCATCCCGCAGCCTGCGTCGTAGGCCTGCCTCTGAACATGGACGGCAGCGAACAACCGCTGACTACCCGGGCACGACGCTTTGCCAAGGAACTGGGCAAACGCTATCGGCTGCCTGTACACAGCATGGACGAACGCCTGTCTTCTGTCGCCGCCCGACAGGCCTTAAAATCGCAACGCGCCAGTGGCCGCTCAAAACGCATACGCGCCGGCGAGAAAGACAGTGAAGCGGCACGCATTATTCTTGAGGATTGGCTGGGACTGCAGTCATGAGCAAAACAATCGACGCCCTGGATATTGAAGCAACGCTGGACGCGATGGCCGCGCAACTGAAGCCGCTGGTCGAATCCGCAGCACAGGCGCCAGTCATGGTCGGCATTCATACCGGCGGCTTATGGATCGCAGAAGCACTGCATGCGCGCCTGCAACTTTCCAGCCGGCTTGGCAGCCTTAATATTCACTTTTACCGCGACGACTTTACCCGCATTGGCCTGCATCCCCAGGTCAAGCCATCCGACCTCGAGGAGAACATTGATGACCGGCCGGTCATCCTGGTGGATGACATCCTGCATACCGGCCGCACTGTGCGCGCAGCGCTGAATGAATTATTCGATTACGGACGACCGACCAGCGTCACCCTGGTGGTACTGATTGACCGCGGCGGACATGAACTGCCTATAGCGGCCGATGTCATCGGCCAGCAAGTCACTCTGCCCCGCTCGCAGCACATCAAGCTGCATGGCCCCGCCCCTCTTTTCCTGAAACTCACAACCGGAAGCACCTCAAGATGAGTAGCGCCGCCAGTCTCCAGATTGATTCCGAAGGGCGGCTGCGCCATTTGCTGACCACAGAAGGCCTTGGCAAGGACCTGATTCTGTCGATTCTCGAAACCGCTGAATCTTTCCTGCCGGTGGGCAAGCGCCAGATCAAGTCCGCGCCCCTGCTGCGCGGTCACACCGTGGTAAACCTGTTCTTCGAACCCAGCACCAGAACACGTACAACTTTCGAACTTGCGGCCAAGCGGCTCTCGGCCGATGTACTGAACCTACAAATGGAGTCTTCCTCCAAGAGCAAGGGTGAAACAGACCTGGATACCCTGCTGACGCTGCAGGCCATGGGTGTTGATGTCTTCGTCATCCGACATCCGGACAAGGGGGCCACGGCCGGCTTCGCTGCCGAAGTAGGCAATGAAGTCGCGATTCTCAACGCGGGCGACGGCGCCAATGCGCATCCTACCCAGGCGCTGCTCGACGCCTTTACTATTCAGCGCCACAAAGCGGACTTCGGGAACCTTTCCATCGCCATTGTCGGGGATGTGCTGCATTCACGAGTGGCGCACTCCAACATTCATGCACTGAAGACTCTGGGTGTGCCCGATATTCGCATCGTCGCGCCCGAAGCGCTGATGATGGAGGCGCCGGAACAACTTGGCGCGACGCCTTACTATGACCTGGCCAGCGGCCTGAAAGATGTCGACGTCGTGATGGGCCTGCGCCTGCAGCATGAGCGCATGCATGAAAAGAAGATCAATGACTTGCCCGCCTATCACCGGGACTTCGGCCTGACCCGTGACAACATGCGGCTACTGAAACCGGATGCCATTGTCATGCATCCCGGCCCCATTAACCGGGGTGTGGAAATTGACAGCGAAGTTGCTTACGGAGAGCGCTCCGTCATCCTGGAGCAGGTACGCAATGGCATTGCCGTGCGCATGGCAGTCATGGCCATGATTGCCGGCAACCGCCAGTACTAGCCGCCGAAATCCAGCAAGGCCTCCAGGTTGGCGCGCGAGTCGGCCTGGTTCAATGCCTCATCACGCTCGATCACGCCTTCCCGGTAGAGCTTGGCCAGGGACTGGTCGAAGGTCTGTATCTCGGGATTCTGCGAATCGATCATGGCATCCTTCACTTCCTCGAACTTGCCACTCATAATCAACTCCGCCATATGCGGCGTGATCACCAGCACTTCGATGGCGGCCACACGCTTGCCATCCTTGCCCATCACCAGACGCTGCGACAGCATGGCCTTGAGGTTCATGGACATGTCCATGAACAGCTGCTCGCGCGCATCCTCCGGGAACATGCGCACAATGCGCTGGAAAGCCTGGTAGGTATTGCCTGCATGCAGGGTCGATTTCACCAGATGACCGGTCCCTGCCAGTTGCAGACAGGTGCCCATGGATTCCGCGTCACGGCTCTCGCCCAGAAGAATCACATCCGGCGCCTCGCGCAATGAGCTGCGCAGCGCGCGGTTCATGCTGCGCGTATCCACACCCAGTTCGCGCTGGTTCACGATGGACTTCTTGTTGTTGTGAACGAACTCGATCGGATCCTCAATCGTCAGGATATGTCCAGTCATTTCGCTGTTGCGCTGATTGATCATGGCCGCCAGCGTAGTCGACTTGCCGCTACCGGTAGCGCCCACCATCAGAATGAGGCCACGCTTTTCCAGCGCCAGCCGATTGAGCGCAGGCGGCATATTCAACTCTTCCAGCGTCGGGATACGATCCGGAATGCGCCGATACACAGCGGCAACGCGCCCACGTTGCTTGAACACATTGACACGAAAGCGCCCCAGACCGCTGGCTTCGGTGGCAAAGTCCAGCTCCCATTCCGCGTCGAACAGATCCACCTGCTCATCGGTCATGCCGGAAAAAACCAGCTCCTGCACCACTTGCGCCGTCAGCGCATCCTTGCCGACCGGCATATGCCGTCCCTCGATTTTCACTATGGGAGGCGCATGTGCGGTCAGATAAAGGTCGGAGCCATTCTTCTCGGCGAGCAGTTTCAGAAGTGGCAGCAGTTTAATCATGGTTCAGCCTCAGAATGCCTGCCCGTCATCTTCGTCTTCTTCCAGACGCATGCTCTTGACCACCTCGTCTTCCTCAAGCTTCTGCGGCTGGCGCTTGCTCTTGAGCTTGATGGCCAGACGCAACTCGTTCTGGGAGTCGGCGTTCTTGATGGCCTCTTCGTAGCTGATGACATGGCCTTCGAACAATTTGAACAGGAACTGATCAAAGGTCACCATGCCCTGCTCGGTCGAACGGCCCATGACTTCCTTGATCTGGGACACCTCGCCCTTGAAGATCAGGTCGGAAATCAGCGGCGTGTTGATCATGATTTCCATGGCGGCAACGCGGCCGCCATCTTCGCGCTTGACCAGGCGCTGGGAAATGATGGCGCGCAGATTCAGGGACAGGTCCATCAGCACCTGGTCGCGCTTCTCCTCGGGGAAGAAATTGATAATACGGTCCAATGCCTGATTGGCGCTGTTGGCATGCAGGGTGGACAGGACCAGGTGACCGGTTTCGGCGAAATTCACCGCATGCTCCATGGTCTCGCGGGTGCGAATCTCACCAATCAGAATCACGTCAGGCGCCTGACGCAGGGTGTTCTTCAGGGCGTTATCCCAGCTTTCGGTGTCCACGCCCACTTCACGCTGCGTGATGACACAGTTCTTGTGCGGATGTACGTATTCCACCGGGTCCTCAATCGTAATGATGTGGCCGTAGGAATTTTCGTTCCGATATCCCATCATGGCGGCCAGCGAGGTGGATTTACCGCTGCCCGTGGCGCCCACGAAGATCACCAGCCCTCGTTTGGACATGACAATGTCCTTGAGCACTTCCGGCAGATCCAGCTGTTCGAAAGTCGGGATTTCCGTCTGGATGGTTCGCAGCACTGCCCCGACCCGACCCTGTTGCACAAAGGCGCTGACACGAAAACGCCCGATGTCTCCCGGCGCGATCGCGAAGTTGCACTCCTTGGTGGCCTCGAATTCCTTGCCCTGCCGGTCATTCATCAGCGAGCGCACCATCATGTTTGCCTGTTCGGGCGACAGGGGCTTGTCCATGACCGGCTGCAATTTGCCATCGACCTTGATTGCCGGTGGAAAACCGGTGGTCAGAAACAGGTCCGAACCGTTGCGCGATTTCATATGGCGCAGCAGATCCTGCACCAGTTTTACCGCCTTATCGCGTTCCATCAGTCAGCGTCTCCCCTAAAACATCTCTTTGTTTGCGGCCTTGCGTTTGGCTTCCTGGGGTGAAACCTGGCCTTTCTTGACCAGTTCCAGCAGACATTGATCCAGCGTCTGCATACCCACGTTCTGACCGGTCTGGATGGCCGAGTACATCTGCGCGATCTTGTTCTCACGAATCAGGTTACGAATGGCCGGCGTGCCCACCATGATTTCATGTGCCGCGATGCGGCCGCCGCCCTTCTTCTTCAGCAGGGTCTGGGCGATGACTGAGCGCAGCGATTCCGAGAGCATGGCGCGAATCATGTCCTTTTCCGCTGCCGGAAAGACGTCGATCACGCGGTCGATGGTCTTGGCCGCCGACGAAGTATGCAGGGTACCGAACACCACGTGACCGGTTTCCGCAGCCGTCAGCGCCAGACGTATGGTTTCAAGGTCGCGCAACTCGCCCACCAGAATGATATCCGGATCCTCACGCAGTGCTGAACGCAGGGCTTCGTTGAACCCCAGGGTGTCACGATGCACTTCACGCTGGTTGATCAGGGACTTTTTCGACTGGTGCACGAATTCGATGGGATCTTCAATGGTGAGGATATGCCCCATTTCAGTTTCATTCAGGTAATTGATCATGGCCGCCAGCGTGGTCGATTTGCCCGAACCGGTGGGGCCGGTCACCAGCACCAGACCGCGCGGCACATCGACGATTTCCTTGAACACGGAAGGCGCATTGAGATCTTCCAGCGTCAGCACCTTGGAAGGAATGGTGCGGAATACGGCCGCGCAGCCGCGGTCCTGGTTGAAGGCGTTAACACGGAAGCGCGCCAGGTTCTCGATCTCAAACGAGAAGTCAGTTTCAAGAAATTCCTCGAACGTCTTGCGCTGCTTGTCGTTCATGATGTCGTACACCATGTCGTACACCTGCTTGTGCGGCATTTCCGGCAGGTTGATACGGCGCATGTCGCCGTCCACACGAATCATGGGCGGCATACCGGCCGACAGGTGCAAGTCCGAAGCGCCCTGCTTTACACCAAACGCGAGTAACTGCGCGATATCCATTCTTATCCCCTAAAATATTCCTCCGCCTGACACTCACGTAAGTGCCAGAAGTCGCCTCAATATGTCGCGAGCAGGTGACCGGGAGTGCCCGCCGGAGCACAAGAACCGGAATGTACAAATAGTACATGAGGATTCTGAGCACCGCCGGGCGCACGCGCAGCAATATTGATGCGACTTCTAGACGGTATCGGCAAATTCGAACATAGGCAACTGATTTTGAAGACTTTGCTTCGGCGCCTCGCGTCTGTACAGGAACGGATACGCCAAGCGGCGGCTGAATACGGCCGTGATGCGCAACAAATACGGCTACTGGCTGTCAGCAAAACACGTACGCTGGAAGACGTTCTTGCGCTGGCGTCTGCAGGCCAGCAGCTGTTCGGCGAAAACTATCTACAGGAAGCACTGCAAAAGATTAATGCCAGCTCGGCTCTGGCCCCCTCAATCGAATGGCATTTCATCGGCCCGGTACAGTCCAACAAGACACGCAGTATTGCCGAACATTTTGCGTGGGTTCACAGCGTGGACCGTCTCAGGATTGCACAACGCCTGAGTGAACAGCGCAGCCCCCATCTGCCGCCACTGAATGTTTGCGTGCAGGTCAATATCAATGACGAAGATGCAAAAGGCGGCGTGGCTCCCGCACAAGCCGCCGATCTGTGCAAGGCTGTAGCGGATTTGCCGCATCTTTGTCTGCGTGGCCTGATGGCCATTCCCGCCCCCAGTGACGACATCCACATCCAGAGGGAAAACTTTCGCAGCTTGCGTGAATTGCGTGACGCCATCATGCAACAGGGGCTGGAGCTGGACACCCTCTCCATGGGCATGTCGAATGACCTGGAGGCCGCAATAGCGGAAGGTGCTACGATAGTGCGGATTGGCACCGACATCTTTGGCCCGAGAATCATATGAATCAGGACCAGCAAAAACGTCAGGCGGCGGAAGCTGCCATGAAATTCGTAGAGCCCGATATGGTGATTGGCGTGGGCACTGGCTCCACAGTCAATCATTTCATCGACTGTCTCGCGCAGCGCAAGGCCGACATTCAGGCAGCTGTATCCAGCTCTGAGGCCAGCACCGACCGGCTCAAGGCCATCGGCATCCCGGTCATGGACCTGAATGCTGCAGGCAGGATTTCACTGTATGTCGATGGCGCTGACGAATCCAACGAACACCTTGAACTGATCAAGGGAGGCGGTGGCGCATTGACCCGGGAAAAGATCGTGGCCCAGGCCAGTGATCGCTTCGTCTGCATCGTCGATGAAAGCAAACTGGTCGAACGCCTGGGCGCCTTCCCCCTACCGGTGGAAGTGATCCCCATGGCCCGCAGCCTGGTGGCGCGCGCCCTGGTCAAGCTCGGGGGACAGCCGGAATGGCGCGAGGATTTCGTCACCGACAACGGCAACCTGATTCTCGACACCTACAACCTGAATATTATGAATCCCATCAAGATGGAAGAAGAGATCAATAATATTCCCGGGGTGGTCACGGTCGGGCTATTCGCCCGCCGCCCCGCAGATATTCTGCTGATCGGCAGCGCCTCAGGCGTCAAACGCCTGGGGCGCTGACACCTGCAGCACCCTCGGCGCACGGACTTGCTAAACCGCCTCGGCCTGATGCTTGGTATTGGCCATCATCAGCCGGTCCGTAACAGCCATCGCCAGGGCCGAAAGCAGGAACGTGACATGGATAATGACCTGCCATTTCAGCGTTTCCGAGGTCATGTTCGGCGCATTGATAAAGCTCTTGAGCAGATGAATGGAGGAGATGCCGATCAGCGCCATCGCCAGCTTCACCTTCAGTACGCCAGCGTTCACATGTGACAACCATTCGGGACGGTCCGGATGCGCTTCCAGCCGCAGCCGGGATACGAAGGTTTCGTAGCCGCCCACAATTACCATCAACAGCAGATTCGCAATCATCACTACATCGATGAGCCCCAGTACCACCAGCATGATGTCGGTTTCACCCAACTGCGTCGTATGCGTGACCAGATGCCAGAGCTCATGCAGGAAATGGTAAACATAGACACCCTGGGCCACGATCAACCCCATATAAAGAGGCGCCTGCAGCCAACGTGACCAGAACATAAAACTACCCAGCACACCGAGATAACGTGGTGCCATGCTTCTATCCTCGTGCTTAGTCATGAGACAAGGCCCTTGAACGGGCCAGTGCGAATTCAGGGCTGCTATTGTCCGGTTTGCGGGTGACAGGCTCAAGACCCTGTTTGACCACAGAGCCGCAGATGGCGCTTGATCCGCGGTCATCGTAATATTCAGGGCCACACGAATAATCAGCTTTCCGCCCGGGAGACAGGAACAATGTTTGAGACTTTCAGTATTTTTGTATCGGCCGTTGTGGTTCTTGCCATTATCGGCATCTTCCTGGGTGTTAAATCAGTGCCCCAGGGCTATCGCTGGACAGTAGAACGCTTCGGACGTTTCACCCGGGCGCTTGATCCTGGCCTGCACTTCATCATTCCTATCGTTGATTCCATAGGCCGCAAGATCAACGTTATGGAACAGGTGATCGACATCCCGGCTCAGGATGTCATTACCCGCGACAACGCCCAGGTACAGGTGGATGGTGTGGTTTACATCGTTGTCGCCGATGCCGCCAAGGCTGCCTATGAGGTTAACGACCTGCATCGCGCCATCGTCAACCTGACCATGACCTCGATCCGTTCGGTACTCGGCGAAATGGACCTGGACCAGGCTCTTTCCAATCGCGACTCGATCAACGCCAAACTGCTGGCCATCATCGACGAGGCCTCCGACACATGGGGCACCAACGTACGCCGCGTGGAAATCAAGGACATCAGTCCGCCACAGGATCTGGTGGACTCCATGGCCCGGCAGATGAAGGCCGAGCGCGACAAGCGCGCCGCCATTCTCGAAGCCGAGGGCCTGCGTGAAGCCGAAATCAAGCGTGCCGAAGGCGTCAAGCGCGCCATGGTACTGGAAGCCGAAGGACGTCTTGAGGCAGCACAGAGAGATGCGGAAGCCCGTGAGCGTCTGGCACAGGCGGAAGCCAAGGCCACGCGCGACGTTTCAATTGCCATCTCCGAAGGCGACATCCAGGCGGTGAACTACTTTGTCGCCACCAAATACACCGAGGCGTTGCAGGCCATCGCCTCGGCCGACAACCAGAAAGTGGTCATGCTACCGCTGGAGGCCAGCAACCTGCTCGGCTCCATTGAAGGCATTCGCGAACTGGTCAACACCGGACGCGCCAAGTCCTGAGGATAATGTGATGGAGTTCAACACTGACCACATACACTGGTACTGGCTGGCCGCCGGCGTATTGCTGGCCGCCCTGGAGGCCCTGGCCCCCGGCGCTGTGCTCATCTGGTTCGGTGTCGCGGCCATTGTCACCGGCCTGACCTGTCTGTTCGCGGAACCAAGTCTGAACCAGCAGTTTCTGCTTTTCAGCCTGCTGGCCATTGGCATGACCCTAGCTTTCAAGATATGGCAACGCCGTCATCCGCCGGAGGAACCGCGGAATGCGGCCGGCGGCGCGCTCAATCAGGCGGGTTCGCAATACATCGGTCTGGAAACCACCTTGGTGACGAAGATTGTCAGCGGGCATGGCCGGGTCAAAGTCGCCGACAGTTCCTGGCGTTGCACCGGTCCCAACCTGCCCTCCGGCGCAAAGGTGCGTATCATTGCAGTCGAATCCGGCACGCTTAAAGTGGAAGCCATCGACTGATTCCATGTCTGCAATTGAACAACTTCTCGAGGACTACCCCGTCAGGCACCGCCTGCGCATTCGATATTCCGAAATCGATGCCCAGGGCGTGGTCTTCAATGCCCATTACCTGACGTTTTTCGATACCGCCCTGAATGAGGCGTTTCGCCATCTCGACATGGACTGGCTTGCCCAGGTGGAAACCACTGGTTGTGACGTACAACTGGTAAAATCCCTGGTGGAATACAAGTCGCCCATCCGCTTCGACGAAGAAGTCGATGTTTGTGCACGTGTAGGCCGCCTGGGCACAAGCAGCATCACCTGGCAGTTGGCCATTTTTGGCGTCAATGACGGTCGCCTGCGCGCAACCGGCGAAGTCGTCTGGGTATATACCGATCTGAATAACAACCAGTCGCAACCCCTGGCTGACTGGTTACGCAACGCTCTGGAAAATCTCTGAATGCCTGAAATCAAGAAACCTCGTTATCAGGAGCCGCCTTTACCGGAAATCGATGTCGAGGAGTTTCGCAAAGTCGTCATGACCCGCCGCTCGGTCAGGCGCTTTACCGACGAACCGATTCCCGAAGCAGTCCTGCAGGATTGCCTGGATATGGCGCTGCTCGCACCGAATTCCTCCAACCTGCAGCCCTGGGAGTTCTATCTGGTGCGCTCTCCTGAAAAGCGCGCCGCCATGGCCAAGGCCTGCCTGAACCAGAATGCGGCCAAAACCGCGGCGGAACTCATCGTTGTAGTCGCCCGTACCGCAACCTGGAAAAGGCACAGCACAGAAGTACTGGAACACTGGCCAGAGGAAACGATTCCCCGGGTCGTTGAGGAGTACTACAAGAAAGGGGCGAAGGTACACTACGGCCGCCTGCCGCTTGACCCCATGGGCAAGGTCAAGAAATTTATCCGCAACGTCGCCGGCCTGTCGCGCCCCTTCCCCCGCTGGCCCAACAGTCAGAGTGACATGGAACTGTGGGCCTGCAAATCCACCTCACTGGCCGCTGAAAACCTCATGCTTGCCTTGCGCGCGCATGGCTTTGACAGCTGCCCCATGGAGGGCTTTGATGAGAAGCGGCTGCGCCGTATCGTCAAGCTCCCCTCCGATGCGCTGGTGCTCATGGTTGTCGGCGCGGGCCGCCGGGCTGAAAATGGCATCTATCACGCCCAGATTCGTTTCAACCGCGACCGCTTCATTCACGAAATCTAACTCTGCTTTATGCACGCACGCCCGTTACTCACCGGTTTCGCTTCCCTGTTTCTAACCCTGTCCGCGCTCTGCGCTCCGCCGGCGGCACAGGCCCAGTCCTTGCCAAAACTTGAGGCCCTGGCCAATCAGAACGTGGCGATCAGCGCCCTGGTCGTCGACCTGAGTTCCAGGCGCATCATCGGCCAGGTGGACCCCGACCAGCGCCTGACGCCAGCCTCGGTCACCAAACTTTTCATCGATGCCGCATCTCTGTCGCATTGGGGTCCGAATCATCGTTTCAGCACACCCCTGCTTACCAATGGCCGCATACGCAACGGCAGCCTGCACGGCAATGTCATGCTGGTGGGCCGGGGCGACCCCGGGCTCGGTACGGAGCAGCTCTGGACACTGGTGATGCGTCTTCGCCAGATGGGCGTACGCAGCATCGAAGGCAACCTGGTGGTCAATGAAAGCCTGTTTGGCCCGATAGACTGCGGCATCCAGGACCGCTGTGAAGCCCTGCGCGCGACAGACAGTGGCTATGATGCCCCCATTTCTGCAGCAGGCAGCAATTACAGCACTCTGGAGATTCTGGTCCGCCCGGCGCCCGAAATCGGCCAGCCCGCCAAACTCAGCCTCCTGCCACCCGCCCTGCAGTACCCTCTGGAGGGCTCCATCTCGACCGCCCCGCCACGTAATCGCCCGCTCTACGGTGTACGCCGCACGACTGAAGCAGGTCAGGACACACTGCATGCCTATGGCAAGGTGCCGCGTGACGGGGGGCCCTACCAGGTCTACCGCTCGGTATCGGACCCGGCCAGATATACCGGCGACCTTCTGGTGGCCCTGATGGAGGAGTCGGGTATCAGCTTGAAGGGCGGCGTACTGGTGACCAGTGAAGCGGTGCCAAAGGAATATGTGGAAATCGCTTCAACAGACAGCGCCACTCTCGGGGAGCAGATGCAGACGCTGATGGCCTACAGCAATAACTACATGTCCGATTTGCTGACCCTGGACATGGCCGCCGAGAAGAACCCGTCACCGCGCTTCACCCTGGCCCAGGCCTCGGATGTGCTTGAAGACTTCGCCAACGACATCAACACCCGCGCTCCAGCCTGGTTGCGTGCCAAACGTTATGACACTACAGCGCTGACTATCGAAAGCGGTAGCGGTCTGAGTATCACCAACAAACTATCCGCCCGCGACCTGGTATCGCTGCTGGAACATATGCATTCGGAGTTCAGCCTGTTTCCGTCTTTTGTCGGCAGCCTGCCCGTACCCAGATTCGCACCCTCACGCATGCTGCGCCGCAATGCCAACCGTGACTGGATGACCCGGCTGGCGGTCAAGACCGGCTACCTGTCAGAACCTGTTTCGGTGCTTTCGCTGTCAGGATATTTCCGCCTCAAGGACGGTGGCTGGGGTGCATTCGCCGTAGTGACCAACGGCACCCAGAAACGCCGGCGGGTATCCACCAGCTATACTCTGGGCGCCATCAAGTCGGATCTTCAGGCTCTCATGACCAAGTACTAGAGTGTGCGCGAAATGAGTTCTTTCATGATCTCATTGGTGCCGCCGAAAATACGCATGACGCGGGAATCGGCATAGGCGCGCGCGACAGGGTATTCCCACATGTAGCCGTAACCACCGTGCAGCTGCACACATTCGTCGACCACGCGACTGAGCATGTCCGTGGTCCAGTACTTGGCGGCCGCGGCGGCGTCCACGCCTAACTTCTTCTCCAGCACCAGTTCCAGGCAGCGATCAACAAAGACCTGTCCTATCTCTATTTCCGATTTCATTTCCGCCAGCTTGAAGCGGGAGTTCTGGAATTCGGCCACACTGCGGCCAAACGCCTTGCGGCCGCGGGTGTACTCCAGCGTCTGGTCATAGGCGGCACGCGCGCCGGCCACCGCCATCACGGCAATGATCATACGTTCCCAGGCAAGCTCCTGCATCAGCTGGATAAAACCACTGCCTACCGGCCCGAGTACGCTGCTCTTGGGCACGCGAACATCCTTGAAGAACAGCTCAGCCGTATCCTGGGCTTTCATACCCACCTTTTTCAGGGGCTTGCCGCGTGAAAAACCTTCACGATCGGTTTCCACCAGCAACAGACTGACACCCTTGGCGCCGGCCTCCTCGCCCACCCGCGCCGCAACGATGACCAGATCCGCATGCATACCGTTGGTAATGAAAATCTTGGAGCCGTTAATGACATAGTCATCACCGTCCTCAACCGCCCGTGTCTTGATCGCCTGCAGATCAGAACCGGTTCCGGGCTCGGTCATGGCAATGGCGCCAACAACTTCGCCACTCGCCATCTTGGGCAGCCACCGTTTCTTCTGTTCTTCATTGCCATAGTTGAGAATGTAGTTGGCAACGATATCGGAATGAACCGAAAAGCCGATTCCGGTCGCGCCGGCATAGCTCAGTTCTTCCAGCAGCACGGCACTGAATAGCCGGTCTGCATCGAATCCACCATACTCCTCCGGCATATTCATGCACAGCATGCCCAGTTCACCTGCCCTGTTCCATATACTGCGGTCGACGATACCGTCCTCTTCCCACTGGCCGTGGTGCGGCATGATTTCCTCGTCAATGAAACGCTTCGCTGTCGCCCGAAACTCTTCGTGCTCGGGGGTAAAAATCTTTCTGGGGATCATGTCTACCTCTGAAACCTGGGAACCGAATGCCACGCATGATAGGCAGCGATGCAAGTCGGTGACAAGAATAATTACATATCATCGGTAACCGCTATAACCGGGAGCCCGAATTAATAATTACTTTATTTGCAAAGTGTTATCAATAATATGAATGATTTCAGCATTTAAGCCCCAGCAGCAGTATCGAGCAGAAAATTCATAAATCGTAATTATAATTACGCTAACGGGCTGTTCATCATCACCGCGCATGGCTGCAAGGAAAGGCTGCTTGCTGTACGGTACGGCAACTTCAATCTCAGCGATCTATCTGCGATGAGCGAAAAAAACCTGACCGAACGCGATCTGGCCTGTGTCTGGCATCCCTGCACCCAGATGAAGGATCATGAATCCCTGCCCCTGATTGAAGTCACCCGTGGCGAAGGGGTGTGGCTGCATGACACCCAGGGCAAGAAATACCTGGATGCCGTCAGTTCATGGTGGGTGAACATTTTCGGCCATTCGCATCCCTATATTGCCGATGCACTGAGCGAACAGGCGCATACCCTGGAACATGTGATTTTTGCCGGCCATACCCACGAACCGGCGGTACGCCTGGCTGAACGCCTGCTGGCGCTGGCGCCGGCCGGTTTCGGCAAGGTGTTTTTCGCGGATAACGGTTCGGCGGCGGTCGAAGTGGCGCTTAAAATGAGCTTCCACTACTGGCACAACAAAGGCGAAACACGCACCCGCTTCATCAATCTGAGCAATGCCTATCATGGCGAGACACTGGGTGCGCTCAGTGTCGGCGACGTGGCCCTGTACAAGGAGACCTACGCCCCGCTGCTGCTGGAATCCATCGTGGTCAAGGGCCCGGACAACTACGAGCGCGAAGCCGGGGAAACCCCGGTCGAACACGCGCGCCGCCGCCTGCAGGACATGCGCCAGGCGCTGGAGGCGCATGCCGACGATGTCTGCGCCGTTATCATCGAACCCCTGATCCAGTGCGCCGGCAACATGCGCATGCACGACCCGGAGTATCTGCGTGGGCTGCGCGCCCTGTGCGACGAATTCAACGTGCACCTGATCGCCGACGAAATCGCCGTCGGCTTTGGCCGCACCGGCAGCATGTTTGCCTGTGAGCAGGCCGACATCCGCCCCGACTTCATGTGCCTTTCCAAGGGTCTGACTGCCGGCTGGCTGCCGCTGGCAGTGGTACTGACCACTGACGACGTCTATGACGCTTTCTACGACGAGTACCAGACATTGCGCGCTTTCCTGCACTCACATTCCTATACCGGCAATCCCCTGGCCTGCGCCGTGGCCAACGCCACACTGGACCTGTTCGAACAATACGACACGATTCGCGCCAATCAGAAACTGGTGGAACGTATGGCACAGGCCGCCGCGCCACTGGCCGAGCACCCACATGTTGCCGACGTACGCCAGACCGGCATGGTCGTAGCCATTGAGATGGTCAAGAACAAACAAACACGCGAACCCTATGACTGGAAAGAGCGCCGTGGCCTGCATGTATACCGGCATGGCCTGGAGCACGGCGCCCTGCTGCGCCCATTGGGCAACGTGGTGTACTGGATGCCGCCCTACGTCATTACCGAGGAACAGATCGACTGGATTGCTCAACTCAGCCGCGAGGGCATCGACCTGGCGACCAGGAACTGAAGTCAGGCGTTCGTATTAACAGCGCTGCGGGCCACGGGAAGGCGCGCAAGCCGATAGCACCCATACACAAACAGGCCTGCCAGGATTCCCGGCATACCCTCATAAATGGCCGCATGCCAGCCCAACCAGCGCCAAGTCAGCGCCACCGTCAGACCCGTCAAAGTCATAAACATGGCCACTGCCTGGTTCGGCCGCCCGCCCAGGCACCAGATCAGCAACAAGGGCGCGAAGCTTGATGCCAGCCCTGACCAGGACATTACCACCAGATTGAACACACTCTGCTGGTTGAGCAGCGCCCAGCCCAGGGCCAGCGCAGTGATAACGACGGTGGTGAGTTTGAGCAGCCGGGTATCTTCAATATTGTGCGGCAACAGGTCATGGGTAATGGCCGCCGAGCAACTCAGCACCAGTGAGTCTGCGGTTGACATGGTGGCAGCAAAAATACCCGCCAGCACCAGCCCGACCAGCACCGGCGGAAACAGTTCCTGAGCCATCATGGGCAGCGCCAGTTCGGCGTCGAAGCTGTCCGGTGTTGCCAGGTAAATCCGCGACAGCATGCCTACACCTGTCGCCATGCAATAAAAGGCGGTGAACCACAGGTAGTACCAGGCCCGTGCCTGCATGATCTTGCTGGTTTCGTTCAGGGTCATGAAACGCACCATGACATGCGGCTGACCGATCACCGACAGCCCGGCGAACAGCCAGCCCATGACAAACAGCAAGCCGCCAGCCACACCCGGCACGATCATGTCTCTGGGATACCAGTCCATGAAGCCGTCGATCTGACGCATTTGCGCAATTGCGGCATCCAGCCCGCCCAGGGACTGGGTGCCGACGAATAGCAGCAGCCCCATGGCGCAGATCATGACCACCGACTGCGCGGCGTCGGTCCAGATGGAAGCGCGGATACCACCCGCCACGCAGTACAGCGCCACCATGACAGCGCCCATCACCGCCCCCGCCCAGGCCGGCCAGTGGAACAACACCATCAGCGCCTTGCTGCCGGCTACCAGCTGGGCGCCGGTATAGGCCATCAGGAAAAGCAGGGATATGAGGGCAGCCAGCTTTTGCCAGGCGTGGAAACGCACACCCGACCAGTGGCTGAGCAGGCCGGCGTAACTGGCCTCGCCAGTGTCCTCCGTGGCCTGGCGCAGCTTGCCGTGCACCAGGAAGGAAGCCATCAGATCACCGAGAATCCAGCCGGTCATGAGCCAGATCGAGGCCAGGCCTGTCACATAGGTATAGCCAATGACCCCTATAAACATGTAGCCACTGTTGTTGGTGGCCACCGCTGACAGGCCGACCAGCCCGGGATGCACGCTGCTGCTGGCAACGTAGTAATCCTGCTTGGTCTTGCGCGACTTCAGCGAGGAGCTGAGCCCCACCAGCACGAACAGGCCCAGGAACAGGCAGAAACTGCCAATCATGGTCATATCAAGCGATCAGGCGTCGTTGGCTACGACTTCGGCTTCCAGTTCGTAAGCACCTTCGGCGTTATGGACTTCCTTGCCGTGCAGCGGCGGATTGAACACGCAGGCCATTTTCATTTCCTTGCGCGCACGCAGGATATGCTTGTCGTGTTGATCGAGAATGTAGATCGTACCCGGCCCGACGAGATAGATCCGGCCATCCGCGACCGTTTCCACCTCACCCTCGCCGGATATGCAATACACCGATTCCAGATGATTCTGGTAATGCAGATGCAGTTCGGCCCCTTCATAAATGGTAGTGATATGAAAGGAGAAGCCCATGTTGTCGCCCTTGAGCAACAGGCGCGTGCTTTCCCAGCCCTCACTGACTACGCGACGCTCGCCTTTTTCCGCATCCTGCAGACCCCGGACAATCATCAGGAAGCCTCCCGGTCAGCGAAGAAGTCATGCTCGCTGGGCACGTCATCAATCTTGCCCAGAACCTCGGCAACGCTTTCCTCGACGATATCGAGACCTTTCTGCAGATTCTCGTCGCTGATAATCAGCGGACACAGGGTTTTAACCACCTGATCATCCGCACCGCTGGTTTCAATAATCAGCCCTTTCTTGAAAGCGGCACGAGTGATCTGGCCTGCCAGATCACCACTCACACAGTTAAGGCCATGGAACATACCGCGTCCACGCTCGGTAAAGTTGCCCTCACCGTATTCATTAACGATCTTCTGCAGACGCTCATGAATGACCGCCCCCTTGCGCTTGACCTCTTTGGAGAAGCTGTCGTCCGACCAGAATTCGTCGATGGCAGCCTTGGCAGTCACGAATGCGAGGCTGTTACCACGGAAGGTGCCGTTATGCTCACCCGGGCGCCAGGTATCCAGATCCGGCTTGATCAGCACCACCGACATCGGCAGACCATAACCGCTGAGTGATTTGGACAATGTCACGATATCCGGCTTGATACCCGCCTCTTCGAAACTGAAATAGGTGCCGGTGCGGCCACAGCCCGCCTGGATGTCGTCCACGATCAGCAGCACATCATGGCGGCGGCATACTTCTTCAAGATTGCGTAGCCATTCAAAGCTGGCGGTATTGATGCCGCCTTCGCCCTGCACGGTTTCCACGATCACGGCGGCCGGCAGGTCGATACCACTGCTGGAATCGGACAGCACCTTGTCGAAATAGGCGGTGGTATCAAAACCCTCACCCAGATAGCCGTCATAGGGCATGCGGAAGGTGCCGCTCAGACTGACACCCGCCGCGCCGCGATGGTGTTCGTTACCTGTCACCGCCAGTGAACCCAGCGTCACGCCATGGAAGCCATTGGTAAAGGCGACGATGTTTTCGCGCCCCTTGACGTTACGCGCCACCTTGATAGCCGCTTCAACTGCGTTGGTGCCTGTTGGCCCCGGGAACTGCACCACGTATTCAAGCTCACGCGGCTTGAGAATCTTCTCGTTGAAGGCTTCCAGGAATTCGCCCTTGGCCCGCGTATGCAGATCCAGCCCATGGGTAATGCCATCGTCCTGGATATAGGCCAGCAGCTTTTCCTTGAACTTCGGGTGGTTATGGCCATAGTTCAGGGTCCCTGCGCCGGCCAGGAAGTCGATGTACCGGTTGCCGTCCTCGTCGTACAGGTACTCACCCTGCGCCTTGTGGAAGACACGCGGGAAGGAACGCGCATAGCTCTGAACTTCGGATTCAATTTCGTCAAAAATCTTCATGATTTATCCTCTCGCATACTGAAGGGGCCAATACGCAGCAACAGCTCACTGTCGTGCCGCCCTTTGAAATGCCGCTCTTTATCGAAAAACATGGTTTCAGCGCATTCGGCGCCCAGGCCTCTCGCCAGACCGCGGAACATGGCCCAGGAAGCCTCGTTGGAGGGCGTGATGGTGGTCTCCAGCCACTGCACTTCGACTGGCCTCGGCCGCTGGAGAATATGCCGGATCATGCCCTTGGCCAGACCCAGACCGCGCGCCTGCCCGGCCACGGCCACCTGCCACACAAACAATGTGTCCGGACGACCGGGTATTAGATAACCAGAGACAAAACCGCCCAGTTCGCCGTCAAGATCGGCGGCAACGGAGGTGTCGGCGAAATGCGAGCACTGCAACAGGTTGCAGTACATGGAGTTCTCGTCCAGCGGTGGACAATGCGCAATCAGATTGTGTACAGAGGCCCCGTCTTCAGCGACGGGCGTTCGAAACCTTGGTTTCGCTGGCATGTTGTTTTGGTGGCGCCGTACGCGACTGCTTGAACGCCTACCTTGTCAGTCGTGCGGATTCCAAGCCGGCACAACCCGTGAATTTCGGTGCGTCTGGGTAACTAGCCCGGCACCCTGAGATGGCTCGTTTAGGCGGCTTGGCGGCAAGGCCGCAGCCCGTCCCAGTGGCGAACCCGTGTCACGCCTGAGGCGTAAACAACGTATTAACTTTAGCAGTTCCAGGCCATGATCTCCAGCCGGCGATACGCATAAACCTGCTCAGGACAGAAAATAACAGGCTGTTTTTACAGTATTTTTACAACAGAGCCGCCTCGAGCTCCTGCAATGCGGCCTCGGCATGTTGCACCAGATGCTGCACATGCGGCAACGAGCGGCGACAGGCCGTATAGACAAAATTCAGGTCTCCTGCATAGGAGAAAATAGTGATATTCAGCGCCTGGCCCTGAAAGATTAAAGACACCGGCTGTGAACTGAGCAATCTGGCGCCGCCCATATACAGTCTCTTTTTCGGGCCGGGCACGTTCGAAACAGTGACATTGAACATGGGCTTGCGGCGACGATTGCCGATGCCGGCCACCTGCCCCACCGCGAAAGGCGCCATTACAAGCGCCGAATAGTTGGCCAGTTCAGTTTGCGACATGCGGCCGAGCAGGGTTTTGCCGTCACTCATGGATTGCCTGACCAGCGCCAGACGGCTGAGGGCATCACTCTCGGCAGTCCCCAGACTGGCCTGTACAAAACTGATGGCGTTGCCTTCGCCCGGATCATCCTTGGCCCGTACCGACACGGGCACCTGCGCTATCAACGACTTGCCCGGCAGCGCGTTGATCTCCGTCAGATAACGCCGCAAGGCGCCTCCGCAAACCGCCATGACGACATCATTCAGGGTGCTGCCCGCCGCCTTTGCCAGACGCTGTATCCTCGCCAGCTCGAATACCTGTGTGCTGACGCGCCGCTGGGGACCAATCGGCAGATTGAATACCGAATCAGGCGCCGCATAGGGTGCAATCAGTCCCGGCAGGTCCTTGTTGCGCGCTCCTCGAATCAGGTATGTCACCGAACGGGCTACCCCGGGCATCGACTTAAGCTGCGCCAGGCCCTGCCGCACCACTGCCAACAGCGGGTTATCCCGCTCACGTTCAACGCGTGCACGCCTGTCCTGGGGCACGGCCCAGAACGGCACGAAGGCCTTGCGGGGTGATTCCGACATAGACTTCTGCAGCAGGCGCGCGCCTGCCACGCCATCGATCAGGGCATGATGCATTTTCGAATAAAGCGCAAAACTGCCGTCGGCAAAGCCCTCAATCACATGCACTTCCCAGAGCGGGCGCGACTTGTCCAGCGGAATGCTATGCAGACGCGAAATCAACACAGCCAGCTCACGCTCCCCGCCCGGTTGCGGCAATGCCGAATGACGCAGGTGGTAGTCGATGTCGATTTCATCAGTTTCCTCCCAGGCAGGCGACCACTTTCCCATGCGGGTTTTGGCCAGTCTGAGATTGAAGGGCGGCTGGGTAACCGGGGTGTTACGTGCTTTCTCCACAAGATCCAGAATGAATTTCTGCCCCTTGCCTCTGGGCAACTCGAAGCGGTTGAGCAACCCGATATGCATGGGCGCATTGTCGCTTTCGATCTGCAGAAAAAAGGCATCTGCCGCATTAAGCTTTTTTACCACCAACGTCTCCTCACTGCTTCTGTCTGGTCCCGGCAGTCAATTGCCGCCTTCTTCTGTTTCTTCAGGCGCCACTGTCTTTTTGGGCGCCTCCTGCATGATGTCCTGCTCTTCCTGTGGCGACCTCGCCTTCAATGCATCCCGCACCAGCGGCGGAAATGTCCACTCGGAAAGTTCAAGCCCGGCGTTTCGCATCGCCTTGGCCAGGCGCAGAATGTTGGTGGCATGGCCCTTGGTTTGCAGAGACGATCCCGCACGCGCAACACAGGTGTCGAAGCGCTCCATGAAGACATTCAAATCCCGGTAAAGAACACCTGTGGCGGTGCGCCCATCCGCCCACTTGCGCACACCGGAAAATTCCAGCGTTGTGGTTACGAGCCCGCCACGCCCCTCGCCCAGCACGACGAGGGTGATTTCTCCCATGTTCCTGACGCTGCCGCTACCGACCATCGCCTCGAACAATGTCATACAGTGACCTGGCTGGTGATCAGATAATCACCATATCGCTCGCGTAACTTCAGCTTCTGCACCTTGCCGGTTGCGGTATGTGGAATTTCATCAACGAAGAGCACTGCGTCCGGCAACCACCATTTGGCGATCTTGCCCTCGAAATGACTCAGCAGTTCCGCCTCATCCACTACGGCGCCAGGCTTTCTGATCACGATCAGCAAGGGGCGTTCATCCCACTTTTCGTGGCGGGCGGCAATACAGGCGGCCTCGGCTACCGCCGGATGCGCCATGGCAATATTCTCCAGTTCGATGGAGCTGATCCACTCACCGCCGGATTTCACGACATCCTTGCTTCGGTCCACGATCTGCATATATCCATCCGCATCAATCGTGGCCACGTCACCCGTGGGGAACCAGCCGTTCTCATGCGGATCGGGCTTCTCCGGCTTGTAATAGCCACTGCATATCCAGGGGCCGCGTACCCAAAGGTCGCCATAGGCCTTGCCGTCCCATGGCAGATCCCGGCCGTCTGCATCGACTATTTTCATGTCGACCCCATAGGGCGGCCGACCCTGCTTCTCCTGCAACGGACGAAAACTGTCATTCGCCACATGCCGGGCCTTGGGTGCGCCGATTGTGCCAATGGGACTCATCTCCGTCATGCCCCAGGCGTGAATCACACGCACCCCGTACTTGTCCTGCAGCGCATCGATCATCGACGGCGGGCAGGCAGAGCCACCGATCACGGTTCGGTTCAACACGCCCAGATTCCCGCCGGTTTCGGCCAGGTAGTTCAGTACCGCCAGCCACACCGTGGGCACACCGGCCGTCAGCGTCACGCCCTCATTGCTGAACAGCTCGCAGAGATTGGGACCGTCCAGGCCAGCACCGGGAAAAACCAGCTTGGCGCCCACCATGGCCGCCGCATAGGGCAGGCCCCAGGCATTGACATGAAACATCGGCACCACCGGCAGGATCACATCCGTAGCCGACAGATTGAGCACATCGGGCATGCAGCTGGCCCAGGCGTGCAGAACGGTGGAGCGATGGCTGTAGAGCACCCCTTTGGGATTACCGGTAGTGCCCGAGGTGTAACAAAGCGAGGACGCTGTCTGCTCATCCAGCACCGGCCATTCGAAGCCGCTGCTATCCCCTTGTGCCAGCAACTCCTCATAACAAACCAGATCAAGGCTGGAATCCGGCATATGCGCGCGGTCAGTCAGTACCACCACGGTGGGTTTCGCCGTCAATGACGCATATACCGCTTCGATCAGAGGCAGGAAAGTCAGGTCGACGAAAATATGGCTGTCTTCGGCATGATTCAGTATCCAGCCGATCTGCTCGGGAAACAGCCGCGGATTCACGGTATGACAGATCGCGCCAATACCTGAAACCGCATAATAGATTTCCAGGTGGCGGTAACCATTCCAGGCCAGGGTCGCCAGCCGCGTACCCGGTTCAACACCATTTTTCTGAAGCGCCGACGCCAGCTGTCGCGATCGCACGGCTGCATCCGCATAGGTATAGCGGTGAATGTCACCTTCCGTACGGCGGGACACAATTTCTGTGTCGCCGTGATACTTTTCCGCGTATTCGATCAGGGCCGAAATACTCAACGGCTGATCCATCATCTGGCCGGTCAGAGTCATGCTCGAGTCTCCATCGCAGGGTTCTGTTTATACGAAAAGCTGACTCTAAACTTTTACAGAAAGTAATCAAGCAGATCCTGGTGTAGGATGCTGCGCATGCCCAAGCCTGCCATGCCCTCCAATCGCCGCTGGATACTGATCCTGGGGGCTGTCATAGCCATCGGTCCCATGGCCATCGACATGTATCTACCTGCCTTACCCGGGCTGCAGGACTACTTCCTGGCGGATGCCTCGGGCGTGCAGTTAAGCCTGGCCAGCTTTTTTGCAGGACTGGCTCTGGGTCAGCTGATTTACGGCCCGTTATCGGACCGCTTTGGCCGGCGACCGCCGCTGCTCATGGGTCTGGCGCTGTTCAGCATTGCCTCACTGGGCTGCGCCATGGCGCCCAACCTGCCCTCATTGATCACTCTGCGCTTCATCCAGGCGCTGGGTGGCTGTGCCGGCATGGTCATCACCCGCGCCATGGTGCGGGACCGATTCGCGCCACAGGAAATGGCGCGGATACTTTCGCTGCTGATCCTGGTGTTGGGCGTTGCCCCCATTCTGGCGCCCAGCCTGGGCAGTCTGGTTTTACAGGTTGCCGGCTGGCAGAGCATTTTTCTGATACTGACCGTCTATGGCCTGCTCTGCCTGCTGGCGGTAACGTGGCATATTCCGGAAAGTAATCAGGCACCGACAGAGAGCATCCGTCTGGGAGACATTGCACAGACCTACGGGCGCCTGCTGAGTCACCGGCGCTTCATGGGTTATGCACTGGCCGGCGGTGTGGCGCAGGCCGGCTTGTTCGCCTACATCTCCGGCTCGTCCTTCGTCTTCATTGAAGTTTTCGAACTCACGCCCACTGCCTTCGGCTGGCTTTTCGGCGCCAACGCCTTCGGTCTGATCCTCGCATCGCAAATCAATCGCCGCGCGCTGGAACGCTACCCGGCCCAACGCGTACTCAAACGCGCGCTGTCGGCCTATTGCCTCAGTGGCCTGGTGCTGTTGATCGTCACGCTCAGCGACACCGGCGGTCTCATAGGCTTTGTAGTTCCCTTATGGTTGTGCATTTCCAGCCTGGGCTTTTCGTTCCCCAACTCCACGGCCGCGGCCATGGCGCCCTTTGGCGATCGCGCCGGCACCGCCTCGGCCCTGCTTGGCACGCTGCAATTCGGCATCGCAGGCATAGCCGCCACTTTCAGTGGCTATTGGTACGATGGAACAGCGATTCCCATGACCACCATTATTGCGATCTGCGGTTGTGTATCCCTGTCGCTATTGCTTGGCGTGGTTGGCAAAAGCCGCTCTGTGGAAGGAAACCAGGCCTGAAGCACTCAGGATTTCAGCAGGCCATACTGCTGCATGCGTCGCCATAAGGTGCTGCGCGAAATGCCCAGGCGCCTGGTGGCCTCGCCACGATTGCCCATACATTCCCGCAGCACCTGCTCAAGTTGCCGGCGTTCATGATCTGCCGCTGGCAGGCCTGTCGCCGCCTGCGGATGCGAACCGGCCTCTCCTTCATTGAACAGTTCGGGTGCGCTCTGGCGTAGCAGCGCCAAATCCACCTGCACCTCCCTGCCGGTCGTATCTGCCAGAACACGCTCTACAATGTTCTTGAGTTCACGCAGATTGCCCGGCCAGGGATAAGCTGCCAACAGGGCATTGGCTTCCCGGGTGATTTTCAAGCTGATGCCCTGTCGGAAACGATCGGCAAAAGCGGCAAACAGCGCGGGGATGTCTGCCCGGCGTTCAGACAGCGCGGGCAAATTGATCCTGAGCACATTCAAGCGATAGTAGAGATCCGCCCGGAAGCGGCCTTGCGCCACCATGGCAGGCAAATCGCAATGCGTGGCGGCAATAACCCTTATGTCCACGGGGATGGTGTGATTGCTGCCAACGCGCAACACTTCACGTTCCTCCAGTACCCTGAGCAGGCGCGTTTGCAGCGCCAGAGGCATTTCGCCTATTTCGTCCAGGAACAGGCTGCCCTTGTGCGCCGCCTCGATCAAACCCGGGCGGCCGCCCCGCCGCGCACCGGTAAACGCTCCCTCTTCGTGTCCGAACAACTCCGACTCCAGCAACGACTCGGCAATAGCGCCACAGTTAATGGCGACAAAGGCCTGCCGCCGGCGTGCCGAGGCGGCATGCACGGCCTGCGCCGCCAATTCCTTGCCCGTACCTGTAGCGCCGTGAATCAGCACCGTGGATTCCGCCCCGGCCGCCCGTTGGATACGCCGGCGTAATGTCTGCATGACCTCGCTCTGGCCCAGCATATGGTCGAGCGTGTAGCGCGCGCCGCCGACTTTCTGCCTTCCCGGACGCCGTACCTCATCCACCGGCGCGCGTTGCTCAAGGGCGGTTACCAGATCCAGCGCCGCATTGAGCGCCCGGCGCACCGAATCCGGTGAGTACAGCAAAATACCCGCCATACCGGCGCTCTCGGCCATCCCCGTAATCAGTCCGGTGCCAACCACCGCATGCACATCGCGGTCCTGCAGTTCGGCCACGCAGTTACGGGCATCCTCAGCCGTCAGGAAACTGCGCTGCTCGATTTCCAGGCCGAAGTCTTCGCAGAATTCGGTAAAGGTCGGCAAATCTGTCTGGTGGGTCACTACGGCAATCCGTTTGTTTCGCCCCTGACTGCGGCGTCGCGCCCGGCTCAGGGCCTGCATGAGGTCGAAACCGCTGGGCTCCACCAGAACCACGGGTTTGTCTATATGCTTTCTGATGTAGCTGCCATTGGAACCGGCGGCAATAATGACATCGCAGGGTTGCCGGGCCAGCCGCTTGTTGAGCAGATTCACGGCTTCTTCATAGCCGCCATGCAGATTATGGATCACGGCCTGCTGGTCATATTCAGGTGTGACGTCACGAAAGAGTTCTTCCAGACGCGTCATGCTGACGGTCCAGATCACGGGCTTGTTACGTGGGCTGCGGAGTGTTTCTGGCATGTATGAAACCTTTTGTTCGAGACATTATGAAACACTTTGTTTCAATTGAACAATACAAGAAGCGCATTCCATAGCATTGAATTTAGTTAACTAATTGTTTTACATGAATTTACCCTGAATTCCTTCAGTTGGCATGGAACTTGACCTTATTTGCCCATAACTCATACACAGGAAAACACATGACACAGATTCCCGTTTCAGCCGGCGCCAGACTTCGCGCAGCGGTTGCCGAAGAGTCCCCGTTGCAGGTGGTGGGCGCCATCAATGCCAACCATGCCTTGCTGGCCCAGTCCGCCGGTTTCAAGGCCATTTACCTCTCCGGCGGCGGCGTAGCTGCCGGCTCGCTGGGTCTGCCCGACCTGGGCATCTCAGGCCTGGATGACGTGCTGACCGACGTACACCGCATCACCGATGTCTGCGACCTGCCCCTGCTGGTGGATGTGGATACCGGTTTTGGCTCATCGGCCTTCAATGTCGCCCGCACGACCAAATCCATGATCAAGTTTGGTGCTGCCGGCATGCATATCGAAGATCAGGTGGGCGCCAAACGCTGCGGCCATCGCCCCAACAAGGAAATCGTCAGCCAGGGAGAAATGGTCGACCGTATCAAGGCGGCCGCCGATGCCCGCACTGATGAGAATTTCGTCATCATGGCCCGCACCGACGCCCTGGCGGTGGAAGGCCTGCAGGCTGCTATTGACCGTGCCTGCGCCTGCGTTGAGGCAGGGGCCGACATGATTTTCCCGGAAGCCATGACCGAACTGGACATGTACAGGGAATTCGCCGGCGCGGTCGGTGTACCCGTCTTGGCCAACATCACGGAGTTCGGCTCTACTCCCCTGTTCACCACCGAAGAACTGGCCGGCGTCGACGTCAGCCTCGTGCTGTATCCTCTGTCGGCTTTCCGCGCCATGAACAAGGCGGCCCTGAACGTTTACCAGGCAATACGTAACGATGGCACGCAGAAGAATGTGCTTGATACCATGCAGACCCGCATGGAACTGTATGATTCCATCGGCTACCACGAATACGAACAGAAACTGGATGCACTGTTTGCCAAACAGAAATCCTGACACCGAACACTTAGACGAGAAACAAGATCCGGAGATACTCCATGACTGAAAAGAAAAGCGGCTTCAAACCGAAAAAATCCGTCGCCCTGTCCGGCGTGGCTGCCGGTGATACGGCACTGTGTACCGTCGGTCGCAGCGGCAATGACCTGCATTACCGTGGCTACGACATTCTCGATATCGCTGAAACCTGCGAGTTCGAGGAAATCGCCCACCTGCTGGTACACGGCAAGCTGCCAACCAAGGCCGAGCTGGCGTCCTACAAGGCCAAGCTCAAGCGTCTGCGCGGCCTGCCTGCCATGGTGCAGGAGGCCCTGGAATGCCTGCCCGCCTCCTCGCACCCAATGGACGTGATGCGCACCGGCGTTTCCGTGCTGGGCTGCAACCTGCCAGAAAAAGACGACCACAATCATGCCGATGCCCGCGATATTGCTGATCGCTTGATGGCCTCGCTGGGATCGATGCTGCTGTACTGGTACCACTTCAGCCATAACGGCCGCCGCATTGACGTGGAAACCGATGACGATTCCATCGGCGGTCATTTCCTGCACCTGCTGCACAGCGAAACGCCGCCGGACTCCTGGGTGCGCGCCATGCACACCTCACTGATCCTCTACGCGGAGCACGAGTTCAATGCCTCCACCTTCACCGGCCGCGTCATCGCCGGTACCGGTTCGGACATGTTCTCTGCCATCTGCGGCGCCATCGGCGCCCTGCGCGGTCCCAAACATGGCGGCGCCAACGAAGTCGCCTTCGAAATCCAGAAGCGTTACGACTCGCCCGATGAAGCTGAAGCCGATATCCGCGAGCGTGTAGCCAACAAGGAAGTCATTATCGGCTTCGGCCATCCGGTGTACACCGTGTCCGATCCGCGTAACGAAGTGATCAAGAAAGTAGCCAGGGAGCTTTCCAAGGAAGCGAAGAACACCAAGATGTACGACATCGCGGAACGTCTGGAATCGGTCATGTGGGAAGTGAAGAAAATGTTCCCCAACCTGGACTGGTTCAGCGCCGTGTCCTACCACATGATGGGTGTGCCCACGGCCATGTTCACCCCGCTGTTTGTCATCGCCCGCACCAGTGGCTGGAGCGCGCATATCATCGAACAGCGCATCAACAAGAAGATTATCCGTCCCTCGGCCAATTACACCGGCCCGGAAAATCTCAAGTTTGTCCCCATCGACAAGCGCAAGTAAGCGCCGATCTATAACCAGGGGATCACAGGAACCCGCCGCAAGGCGGGTTCTTTTTTATGGGAATACCAAACGGGGCTCATACCCTCGGTATGGTTTCTCATCGTGGACTCGAACGCCCCCAGCATACTGAGGGTAGACACGAACCTTAACTAATTGTTTTTATTAACTTAAGCATCGATCGACGTGGATTGCATTTACATAATCGCGCATAACGATGCACAACCGGTTCACGCAATTGTTAGCGGCGCCTAATGCCGCACACCGGGAGTTTGTCGCCATCCACGCATCCAACCCTTCCAGCCCACGAATATTACAAATAAACCGGCTGCAACCAAGATGAACGGCACCCAAAAATAGCCCGATTTCAAGTCTATGCTTGTCTTGCCTTTATGGAGCACAGCTTCGGCCGGGTTTCCCGGATTGTAGTATGCCGACTGCCTGGAACCTGGAGGATAGCGGTCAATAATACGCTGCACGTCTTCTTGGCTTTGCGAGGCGGGGCCCAGATAACTAAACCGAGTCGATTGGTAGGTGTCTCCGCTAACTGTGTATTCGTATTGGATGCGCGGCTGGTATATGCGAACAGGGCCACCGGTCGCCGCGTCGCGCTGGGTAGTCTGCGAAATCTTGCTGTCCAGAATGGTTGCCAGAACCGGCTCGAAGTTCGCAGCGGCATCTGCCTGCTGCTGCTGACTCCAGTAAATAGCGTAACTGATATAGAGAGCAAAAGTCGTAAACGCCAGCCCGACGATCAGCGTTCCCCAATCGACTTTGCGCTGATGTACTTCTTGTTTCCGTGCAGAACTGTTTTTCATCGTTTCAATTCCTGTCAAGCTGTGACCGCTAATGCCTGAGTTCAGTGCATTGTGGTTCCCAGGCAATAAGGCTGTGGCATGAACACGACAAACCGGTTCGTTGGCACGCCTCGACGACGATTCAAAGAACCTTCAGACGAGCTTTGAATGCCTCCGGAATCACGAAAGCCACCTCTTTCCATTGCTTTCTTCATTCCTTCGCTACTCACCTGTCATCTAATGGATACGATATTCGCACCATTCAATCATTACCGGGGCCTTGTGCACCGCCCCCCGGCGATATGTGGCGATCTGGCATTTTCCAGATCATTTAAAATCAGTTTTTTGGTGCCAGCAAACAATGCATCCATAGTCTTAGCGCATGGCCGCCATCGCAATACGTGCGCGCGGCAAACCGCGCCACAGTGTGAAGGCAGCGAGCAGGTACCGCGGCAATGCCGTATGTGCCACGGCATTCAAGCGACACCTCCGCAACCACAACGGCATATGGCGCTGTGCACCCAATATATTTTCAAGACTGCCAAGCATGCCAGGCACAAAGTCGGCGACCCACTCGGGATGCGGCACCACCTGCCACATCGCATTGCGCTGGGTATCCGAAAGGCGCATCGCTTCCAGATGTGCGATCACACTCGCACTGAACACTTGCTGGCACATGAATACTGATTGCAGGGTGATCTGGCCGTCAGCAAATAATGGCCGCGGCTCACGTGGCGCCAAACCATTCGCACTGCAATCGATATACAGGCTATGGGCATTGCTGGACACACGTCCGTGTTCCAGTTCGATAGCATCGCCAGTTATCCGCTGCACCCGTCCCAACCGCACAACATCACGCACAGTGCAGAGCTGCTCGTATTCAGGTCGGCTCACGGTCGCACAACGCCACTTCCTGGGCATGTGCTCTGGATCAAGGCGCATGAGGCTGCCCTGCCGTTCCAGGGTAAGGAACATGTCATCCTGTGATGCGGCATTGGTCATCGCTTTCAGAAAGCGCACAAACTCGATCTCGACCATGCCCGCCTGCACCAGCGCCCGATTCCACAACCACATATCGTTCGGCACGATCCACTGGATACGTGCTGCCGCAACGCCCTTGTCCAGCAAAAACAGCACGGCATCGATGCCGGTCTTCCCGGCGCCGATCACCACATATTTATCCCAGGGCCGTTGCAGGCGCGCGAGTCCGTTAATCGGAATCAGTGTCACATCATCATCCACGGCGTAGCGCGGCCCATGCGTCGATGGCACTTCTACATTCATGTAGCTGGCATCTACCAACCGCCGTCGCACATTCACTTTATATGTGCAGGACGCATCCACGACCGACACGATTTCGCCATCGCCACGGTATTCGCACATCGTTAGAAAACGCACCCGGCTACTGGCCAGCAAACGCTGCATCGCCTGTTCGAAATAACTGAGAATTTCAGAACGCGATGACAGATCACTACCACCACTGCCCAGACGTCGTGACTTCACTCCATAAAAGGCCGCTGGCTGATGCAGGGTCACGAATGGGTAGGCATCGTTCCAGTGCCCCCCTGGCTTGGCATGACGATCAACCAGGGTGATATGGCAGTCGCGCGACTCATCCAGCAGCGTATCGGCAAACGCAAGGCCCATGGCGCCGGCGCCAATCACCAGATAGTCGGTTTCGATTGTCTGGCCGGTCATCGTATTAACCAGGCTTATTCATCTGCCCGGAATGCATGCCGCAGGATGATGAGCATGGCCGCGAGCGTCACAAAGGCAAACAGAAATGCCGGCAACAGGCCGAGCACACCGGCCAGATTGCTCTCACCCAGACGATTGGCGCCGAAGGTCAGCGCCCGACTCGGCGCCAGCATGCCAGCCCAATAGAAAATGGTATTGGCATAACCCGCGCCGACCAGCATCCAGCACAACGAGCGCGCCGCACGCTCCGGAATCTGCATGGCATGTATGACCAGTGCGCCAACCATCACCATCAGGCCATTCATCAGACCCCCGACATGGGTGCGCGCCCAGGCGCTGCCATCACCTGGCAACTCGAAGCTGAGAATCTTGCCCGGATAGATTTCAAAACCACCGATCAGGCTCATCACCAGACCAAAACCGGCCAGCAGGCCAAATACCATGACTATTGCGCCATGCCCAATCATGCGTCGTGATCGCTGATCCATACCCCTCTCCTCCTACCAGGCTGTCTCGCTTTACCACTGTGCCAAAAAATTAACCGGTCGGACAGCGTATACCAATCCGACTGAACGGATACGAATCACCATGCACAGGATCAAGCCAACTGTCGTATTTATTAAGCTGGGTCGTCGAGGGTCGATACGCGCTGAAAAGCAAACGATGCGCATCTATTGGAGCGGACAATAGGAATTGGTTGCCTGTTTGAAGTTTGGAAAGTTTGTAACCCGACCCGCATTTCCGCTGCAAAGACTGAGGCCGCTTTATAAGGTTTTTGCGCCGAAAATCTCCACCTTCGGTGAGGTTAGAAAACCTCTTTGATAGAGCAGGTCTTTAATTCAGGGGAAAGAAAAAGGTCTCTGCCAGCGTCCACTGGCAGAGACCTTACTAGTTGGCGGAGAGAGAGGGATTCGAACCCTCGATGAGGCTATAAACCCCATACTCCCTTAGCAGGGGAGCGCCTTCAGCCACTCGGCCATCTCTCCGAAATCTGATTGTACTTGCCATTTCTATACGCTATGGCATCAGCGCTCCCTGGGATGCGCCTTGCTCGTCTCGTCATGAGACTCGCCCCTTCGGGGCCCGCTCACGCGGTCCCGATTCGTTCCAGACGAATCGGTCAGCCACTCGGCCATCTCTCCGGACAGGTTATTGCCAACCCGATAAGGGCGGCTAGGATAGCGGCTGTCGCTTTACGGGTAAAGCGCTTAGCCGATGGTGCCGGTTTGAGAGTCGCCCAGATCTTCGTCTTCGGCGCCCTCGGCACAAATCCGCTTGTAGATTTCCTCACGATGTACGGCAACATTGCGCGGGGCATTAACCCCGAGACGAACCTGATTGCCCTTCACCCCCAACACGGTCACGGTGATTTCATCACCGATCACGACCGACTCCCCTACGCGTCGTGTAAGAATTAGCATGGCTTCCCTCCGCCTTATACATTCAAACCGACGCTACCTTCCTTGGCGCCAACTTGAACGTGCTGTTCTCCAAAATATCGTTATGTTTAGTCAGTGTTGCCCAAATCAAAGGCCTGATGCAAGGCGCGGACAGCCAGCTCCAGATACTTGTCATCCACAACCACGGCAATCTTGATCTCCGAAGTGGAGATCATGCGTATATTAATGCCTTCATTTGCCAGCACTTCAAACATTTTAGCAGCAATGCCGGCATGGGAACGCATGCCCACGCCCACCATGGATATCTTGCAGATAGAGGTCGAACCTTCCACCTTGCGGGCACCCAATCCGGTCGCAACCGCATTCAACAGCTCATAGGCCTTCTCGTAGTCGTTACGATGCACGGTAAAGGTGAAGTCAGTGGTATCGTCTGAACCCACGTTCTGCACGATCATGTCGACTTCGATATTGGCATCGCCAATCGGCCCCAATATGGAATAGGCAATACCAGGGCGATCCGGAACGCCCTGCACGGTCAGTTGGGCTTCATCACGATTGAATGCGATACCTGAAATAAGCGCTTCTTCCACGGCGTTTTCCTCCATGGTAATCAGTGTGCCGGGGCCGTCCTGGAAACTGGACAGCACGCGCAGCGGTACGTTGTATTTGCCCGCGAATTCCACGGAACGAATCTGTAATACCTTCGAGCCCTGGCTGGCCATTTCCAGCATTTCCTCGAAGGTGATTTTTTCCAGGCGGCGCGCATCGGAAACCACGCGCGGGTCGGTGGTATAAACACCATCCACGTCGGTATAGATCTGGCATTCATCCGCCTTCAGGGCAGCCGCCAGCGCCACCGCAGTGGTATCCGAACCGCCACGACCGAGAGTGGTGATATTGCCCCCGTCATCAATGCCCTGGAAGCCGGCGACAATCACAACCCGGCCTTCATCGAGATCCGCACGCATACGCTCGGTATCAATTTTCTCGATACGGGCCTTGTTGTAAGCGCTATCGGTGTGAATGGCCACCTGGGCGCCGGTATAGGAACGCGCCGGTTGGCCGATTTCATGCAGGGCCATGCTAAGCAGGGATATGGTCACCTGCTCACCGGTGGAGACCAGCACATCATATTCGCGGGGAAGCGGTTTGGAGCTGATTTGCTGGGCCAGCTCAATCAGGCGATTGGTTTCACCGGACATGGCCGAAACCACCACCACGATATCGTGCCCCTGCTCGCGCCACTGTTTGACCTTGGCTGCGACAGCTTGGATACGTTCGACACTGCCTACGGAAGTGCCGCCGAATTTCTGGACGTACAATGCCATGTTTCTTGCGCCTGAGCGCCGGGTTTGGATTTTTCGAGATGTCTTTCCCTGGCGGGAAAAAGCGGCGCATTGTAAACCATTGGAGACCTGGCGTCTTTCCGGCCGGGCTCTGCCAGGCAGCTAGACACCCAGCTTCTGCTCCACCCAGGGAACGACACTGGCCAGTGCTGCATCCAGATTTTCCGGTTGCTGGCCGCCAGCTTGCGCCATGTCCGGCCGACCACCACCTCGGCCCCCTACCTGCTCGGCCACATAGGCAATCAGCTCACCGGCCTTCACGGCGTCGGTACGATCCTTGGTGACACCAGCGACCAAGGCCACCTTGCCCTCATTGGCAGCGCCCAAAACGATCACTGCGGTGCCCAGCTTGTTCTTGAGCTGGTCCATGGCATCGCGCAGCGCCTTGCCGTCCATGCCATCCAACCGGGCAGACAGGACCTGGACCCCGGCGATTTCTTTTGCCTGTTCGGCCAGATCTCCGCCCTGACTGCTGGCCAGCTTGCGCTTGAGATTCTCGAGTTCCTTTTCGAGCTGCCGGCCACGTTCCGCCAATTGCTCAACCTTGCCAACCACATCATCACGGCTGGTTTTCAGCCGTTCACTGACTGCTTGCAAACGCTCGTCGCTCTGACGTACCCATTGCAATGCACCGAGACCAGTCACTGCCTCAATGCGCCTGACACCGGAGGCAATACCGCCCTCCGCAATAATCTTGAAGAGCCCGATATCACCCGTACGCCGGACGTGCGTACCACCACAAAGTTCAGTGGAAAAATCACCAAAGCGCATCACACGCACTTCGTCACCGTATTTTTCGCCGAATAACGCCATGGCGCCGGATGCAATAGCGTCGTCATAGCTCATGAGACTGGCTTCGGCCCTGACATTGGCCAGCACATCGACGTTGACCTGGTCTTCGATACGCTGAAGCTGCTCTGCGGTCAGGGGCTCATAATGGGAAAAGTCGAAACGCAGACGTTCCGGGGCGACCAGTGATCCCTTCTGCGTGACGTGGGTACCGAGAACCTCCCGGAGCACGGCATGCAGCAAATGGGTGGCCGAATGGTTACGGATCACGTCGGAGCGCCGCGCTTCATCAATGCGGGCTCCCACAGATGCGCCGACGGCCAGTTCCCCCGAGACAAGCTGGCCGATGTGCGCATGCAGTCCAGCCTGCTTTTGAGTGTCATCCACCCGGAAGAGCAGGCCTTCTCCGACCAATTCGCCGGTGTCTCCCACCTGACCACCGGACTCGGCATAGAACGGACTGGCATCCAGAACCACAGCCCCCGCGTCACCAGCCTGCAGGCTTTCTACCGATTGCCCGTCCCGCAACAAGGCAACGACAGTGGCCTGATGACCGATCTGCTCATAGCCTGTAAATTCGGTTTCGGCCTCTATACCGGCATTATCGTGATAATCAGCCTTGAACTGGCTGGCGCCGCGTGCGCGTTCTCGCTGCTCAGCCATACAGGCCTCGAAGCCGGCGAAGTCGATATCAAGTGCCCGCTCGCGGGCCACGTCAGCAGTGAGGTCAACCGGAAAGCCATAGGTATCATAGAGCTTGAATACCACGTCACCCGGAATCATCTTGTCGGCTACATCATCAATAGCAGCTTCCAGCAAACGCATACCCTGATCCAGGGTTTCAGCGAAGCGAATTTCCTCCTGCCGGATCACTTTTTCCACATGCGCCTGATTGTCCACCAGTTCAGGGTAAGCATCGCCCATTTCAGTCACCAGCGGAGTCACCAGTTCATGAAAAAAGGCCTGCTTCTGACCCAGTTTGTAACCGTGACGGATGGCACGCCGCATGATGCGGCGTAATACATAGCCCCTGCCCTCGTTGCTCGGCAACACCCCGTCGGCAATCAGAAAAGCGCAGGAACGGATATGGTCGGCGATGACCTTGAGGGAATTGGCCTGCAGGTCTTCTGCGCCCGTTGCCCGGGCTGCAGCCGCTATCAGACTCCTGAACAGATCAATGTCGTAGTTGTTATGCACACCCTGCATAACCGCCGCAACACGTTCCAGTCCCATACCTGTATCCACGGAAGGCTTGGGCAGTGGATTCAATGTGCCGTCGGCCGCCCGGTCATACTGCATGAAGACCAGATTCCAAATCTCCACATAGCGGTCGCCATCTTCTTCGGGCGTGCCGGGAGGGCCGCCGGCGATATCCTCGCCATGGTCATAGAAAATCTCGCTGCATGGACCACAGGGGCCGGTATCACCCATGGACCAGAAATTATCCTTGGCGCCGATACGTGAGAAGCGCTCTGCGGATACACCCACTTCCTTGAGCCAGATATCCGCCGCCTCTTCATCCTCTTCGAATACGGTAATCCACAGGCGTTCTGCCGGAAGACCCAGATCTTCGGTCAGGAACTGCCAGGCGAATTGAATGGCCTCACGCTTGAAATAGTCACCGAAACTGAAATTACCCAGCATCTCGAAGAACGTGTGGTGGCGGGCTGTATAGCCGACGTTCTCCAGGTCATTATGCTTGCCACCGGCACGCACGCAACGCTGCGAACTGGTCGCACGGCTATAGGGGCGGCTCTCCCGACCCAGGAAGACGTCCTTGAACGGCACCATGCCGGCATTCGTGAACAACAGCGTGGGATCGTTGCCAGGCACCAGCGAACTCGAGGCGACCACGGAGTGGCCCTGGCGTTCGAAAAAAGCCAGAAATCTGGCCCTGAGTTCATTGCTGCTGGTCATCGGCAAAAGTCGGAAATCGGCAAAAGGAGCGCTATGTTACCGAACCCCTTAACCCTAGGCCAGATAAAGCTTTCCCGCCCACCGGAACTACCCGCCAAAGCGCGTATTTATTCTTCGCCGCCCAGGACCTGCCAGATGGTATCGCTGGCGAAACCGCGGCCGGAGAGAAACCGCGCCTGGCGGACCTTTTCTTCGTAAGCGGCCGGTAATTCAGCTCCGAAACGCCGCCTGCGAACCTGTGATGCCAGCGCGGACCAGTCTGGCGACTGCTCTTTCAGCGCGGCCTCCACCAAGGCGTCATCCACGCCTCCCTGATTCAGTTCGGCGCGTATTTTCAGTGGTCCCTGACCACGCCCTATACGACTGTTGATAAGGGAATCTGCATACCGCTGATCCGATTGCAGGCCTTCCTGCGCCAGATCATCCAGCGCCGCGGAAATCAGCCCGGAATCCAGCCCACGTTGCTGCAGCTTTCGAGTCAGCTCCAGCCGGCTATGTTCGCGGCGCGCCAACAGGCGTATGGCACGCGCACGAACCTGAGCTAAATCTGCCTCAGCCAAAGACTGGCTTATGCCTCGGTCTCGCTTTCTTCAGCCGCGGCGCGCTGTTTCCTGGGTAACAGTTTTTCACGCAGTTCCGCTTCGATCTTGGCAGCTGCCTCGGTATTTTCCTTGAGCCAGGTACGGGCATTGTCCTTGCCCTGGCCGATACGCTCATCGCCGTAGCTGTACCAGGCGCCGGCCTTTTCGATCAGACCGTTAGCCACACCCAGGTCGATAATTTCGCCCTCGCGTGAAATACCTTCGCCGTAGAGAATCTCGAACTCGGCCTGCCGGAATGGCGGCGCCACCTTGTTCTTGACGACCTTGACGCGGGTTTCGTTACCAATCACCTCGTCACCCCGCTTCAAGGCACCCGTACGGCGAATATCCAGACGCACCGAACTGTAGAACTTCAGTGCGTTACCCCCTGTCGTGGTTTCAGGGTTGCCGAACATGACGCCGATCTTCATACGAATCTGGTTAATGAAAATCACCAGCGTATTCGAGCGTTTGATATTGGCTGTGAGTTTGCGCAGCGCCTGGGACATAAGACGCGCCTGCAGACCCACATGGGAATCACCCATTTCGCCTTCGATTTCGGCCTTGGGCGTCAGCGCCGCCACCGAGTCAATCACCACCACGTCGATGGCATTGGAGCGCACCAGCATGTCGGCGATTTCCAGCGCCTGCTCACCCGTATCTGGCTGGGAAACCAGCAGATCTTCCATCTGCACACCCAGCGCTTCGGCGTAGACCGGGTCCAGCGCATGCTCGGCATCAACAAAGGCACAGGCGCCGCCGATCTTCTGCGCTTCGGCAATCACCTGCAGCGTCAGTGTCGTCTTGCCCGAAGACTCCGGACCGTAGATTTCCACCACGCGGCCCTTGGGCAGCCCACCGATACCCAGCGCGATGTCCAGGCCCAGTGAACCGGTGGATATCGTTTCAATATCACGCACGGCCTGGCCGTCGCCCATGCGCATTACCGAGCCCTTGCCATACTGGCGCTCGATCTGGGTTAGTGCCGCGGCCAATGCCTTTTTCTTGTCTTCATCCATAACTTTGAACTCGTTGCTTGCTGAAGTGGGTGTCTGTGAAACGCTTTCTTCTATCTCGGTTTCGGCAGTCTGTGCATTCATGATCATGGCAACTCTCCCAATGAGCAGCCAGCGATCCGACAAGCTAAAGATAAATCTTGTTGGCAGCGCTGGCTATGGACCCCTGTGAATTCAATCGCCTACCACTGCCGATACTGTAATACATTACAGTAGTCGCCGCAACAGTCTATTAAATATTTGATATTGAATGAATTTTAATGACTATCGAGTGGACGGAAGCTATTTCTTGAGACGCGGATCATGTATCAACACGCGCCAGCAGACCCTGCAACACAGCATGACAGGCTGTTCGCCGCACGGCATCCCGATCACCGTCAAAAACCTGCATGCGGGTATCTGCCTGCCGGCCCCTGCACTGCCAGGCCAGCCAGACCGTGCCCACCGGTTTGGAGGCGGTGCCGCCGTCAGGCCCCGCGACACCACTGATCGCCAGACTCCAGTCTGCATGGCTGTGCGTCAGGGCGCCGGCGGTCATGGCTGCTACAACGGCCTCGCTGACCGCCCCTTCGGCGGCAATAAGTTCTGCGGGCACATCCAGCATGTCCTGTTTGGCGGCATTGGAATAAGTCACAAAACCCCGATCAAACCAGGCGGAACTGCCCGCCACTTCGGTCACCAGTTTCGCCACCCAGCCGCCGGTACAGGACTCGGCACAGGCGAGTGTCAGTCCCCGTTGCAGAAATGCCTGGCCGACTTGCTCGGCCAGGCGGGAAAGTTGCGGGTCAGTGGGCGGATTTGCCATGCCGCGAATGTACCACGGCCAGCTAGAAGCGGTAACGCACCCCGACCTGGATGAAGTCGCGGTCACGCAGCAGGTTGTATTCACCTGCGCCATAGAACCCGACATAGCCGACCGTCGTACTCCAGCCATCCGGCAGAATGGCCTCGACGTTGGCTATGAAATTCTTGCGTCCTTCAACAAAGTTTTCACCCGGGCCCGGCGCCGTACCGCGCACGTCGTGCGCCCAGATCAGCGTTGGCTCAAGACTGATACCCGGCAATACATTCGGATAACGGAAGATGCCGATCAGACGATAGCCCCAGGAAAAATCATCGGCAAAACCATCGGTCTGTTGCTGGGGATTGAAGCGGATACCGCTGGGTCCGATAACTGCCGAATTGGACTGACGGCTGCCATTGGCGCCGCTGCCATCGGTGCCTGCACTGGCATGGGTGAAGGTCCCGGGACCTTCGATCTGTAGCTCGTCCCGCCCCGGCAGGTCGGGCACATGCGTGGCGCCCAGCTCGAAGAAGGTAATGATCTGATCTGCCAGGACCCAGTTCTTGGGGCCGATGATGTAGGTGCCACCGATGTTGTACTGGAAGGTGTCAAAGTACTCCCAGCCGCGGATGTGCTGCCCCGGCGCATAGGCCAGGGGATCAAGACCGCGATAGGCGGACACGAAATCCGGCACCGCATAACGGGCGCCCGGCAACTGGGCTACCGCCCCTACACCGGGCACGCCAATATCGAACCGGTCTTCGATATCACCCCGGCCATTACCGCGCGGGAAAGTATTCTGCAAGGCCGCAAACACCAGGTCGGTATCGTCCACCTGCAGCGGCGCATCCGGCCGGTAGGCGATTTCGCCCTGCATCGACAGATCGCCAAAACTGGTGTTGAAACTGATGCCGTACATCGTGATGTCTTCAGGATACTCAAGCTGCAGCTTGATGGTATCCGCCGGGAAGGCATCGCCGTTGGGCCCGATATTCTGCTGCCGCACCGGCGGCGCGATGGCGGCCGGCAGCGCCGACTCCACTACCAGCGCTGCGTCCGCACCCGGACAGCTGGTCACCACCGTGACCGTGTCGGTCACATCCTTGGTCAGGCCCTCGCCAGCCGGCGTTGGCGCACCGGGGCCGTTAAGACAGCTGTACTCACCGGCGTAGGTACTCAGATAAGGCAGACGGCTGTGGTAATTGGCGGCATAGAAACCGATTTCAGTACCGTCGTTCAGCCAGTCGGCAAAATATCGCAGGGCCAGACCGTACTGCCCCCCGCGCTCGGCCCGGTTTTCAGGCAACAGGGTTGGAGCGCCATGGGTATCCGCCACTGCAGACAACATGATCTGGTCGGCAATACCGATACGGAAGGGGTTTTCGGCGACCTTGCCGAAACCAAGATAAATCTTGTCTGCCGCGTTGTCCGAGCCTACATCCACCGTTGACAGATAAGCGCCGGGCGGCGGAATTTCCACCGGCTCCCAATCGTATTGATAGAACGCTTCAGCAGAGAGACTCTCGGTGACGCTGGTGCTTAACTGAACGGCGCCAATGGGTGTCAGCACCTCGGCCAGATCCAGGAACGCGGGGCGGTACAGGTTGTTGAGATTAGGGGTATTGAAAGTATTCAGAGAGTTGACGATCAGCAGTGTGCTCTCACCCCAGTTAATAGGCTGGCGGCCAATCTTGAAGCTCAGTTCGCGATCACCAAAGAACGGAATATAACCGGACAGGTTCGCATCCAGCAGCTGAAACCCGGTGCCAATCTGTTCTTTGGCCTCATCGGTTTGGGCAATATAGACGGGATCGCCCTTGAACCCACGCCGACGGCCATCCTGCCTCGCAAGCGTGGCTTCGGTAGCGGCATTGGGGTGAAACACCGGCCGGCCACGGTTTTCCGTGTCGTAAAAGAAATAGCCACGCGTGAAAAAGGTGAAATCGCGCCATCCAACCTGCAAGTCGGAGGTGATGCGCGCCACGGTCTGCGTGACATCGCCACGGTCGTAGTTGAGGTTGCCGTCGTCCGCGTTATTCGAGAACTGGCCGGGTGCGTTAATGGCGACCTGGTTGGCGCCAGGCCCTTCACCGATAGTACTGTTCAGCCCCAGGGTCTGATGCAGCGGGTTCACATAGTCCAGATGACCCTGACAACTGGTGCCTGCGCCGTTGGGCGCAACCGGGCAAAGATCGGGATTCAGATTGGCCTTGCCCACCAGATCGTCAGAGCGTTCCTCCAGGCGCCACTGCGCGCCGAGCTGAACCGCGGTATTCCATGAACCGGTAATGCCGCCAAAGGCGTCACTGTCAAAGGTGATGGCGAAAGCCCGGGGAACCAGGAGCAAAAATACAAGTGCAGGGATAATACGCATGGCTATGCTTGCCTGCGCAGCATGGGGGTGACGTAACTTCACTCTCTCCTCCAAACCGAAGCGTCATTTCATACCGCATAGTATGTTGCACTGCAGTTTTGATGACAAGATTGCGCTCCTGTTCGCCGCCTTTGTTAGCATAGCCCCCTTCACCGATAGACCCATGAGTTTCAGGCCTTGAGCAAGACAGCGACGCGTTCATCAGCAGCGAACAACACGCCAACACATACGCCGATGATGCAGCAGTACCTCAGGCTGAAAGCGGATCACCCCGACATTCTGCTGTTTTACCGCATGGGCGATTTCTACGAGCTGTTCTACGATGACGCTCAGCGGGCCGCCCGGCTGCTGGATATCACCCTGACGACGCGCGGACAGTCGGCCGGCGCCCCGATTCCCATGGCGGGCGTGCCCTACCATGCCGCCGAACAATACCTCGCGCGCCTGCTGAGACAAGGCGAATCGGTTGCCATCTGTGAACAGGTCGGTGATCCGGCCACCAGCAAAGGCCCTGTTGAACGCAAGGTTGTACGCATCGTCACACCGGGCACCGTCACCGATGAGGCCTTCCTCAATCAGCGCAGCGATAACCTGCTGGTGGCCATTCATGCGCATGCAAGCCGATACGGTATTGCCGCGCTGGAACTGAGCAGCGCCCGCTTCACCGTTCTGGAAGTGGAGCATCGCGAAGAACTGCAAGCTGAACTGGAGCGCCTGAAACCAGTGGAATATCTGGTCGCCGAGGGCATGGATATTTCATTGCGGCAACGTGGTCAACGTGTCCGTCCGCCCTGGCATTTCGACAGCAGCAGTGCACGACGCCTGTTGCTGGAGCAGTTCGGCACCCAGGACCTGGTGGCTTTTGGCTGCGAGGACAAACCCCTGGCAGTTGCCGCGGCCGGCGCCCTGCTGCAATACGTACAGGAAACCCAGAAAGCCGCTATTCCTCACATCACCCGTATTACCACCGAGAACCGCGACACGGCCCTGCACCTGGATGCCGCCACGCGCCGCAACCTGGAACTGGAGCACAATCTCAGTGGCGGCAGTGAACACACACTCATTGGCATCATGGACCGCTGCGCCACCGCCATGGGCGGGCGGCTGTTGCGCCGCTGGCTACAGCGGCCGCTGCGTGATCAGAACGTGCTGCGCAAACGCTACCAGGCCATCAGCAGCCTGCAGAACCGGCAACTCTACCGGGGACTGCAGGATCAGCTGCAGGAAATCGTCGACATCGAACGTATCCTGGCGCGCATCGCCCTGCGCAGCGCCCGCCCCCGTGATCTGTCCGGGCTGGGACGCAGCCTCGGCCTTCTGCCCGGACTCAAGGAACAGCTGACAGCTATCGACAGCCCGAGACTGGCGGAGCTGAATGCCGATACCGGGGACCACGGCAGCGTCGAAACGCTGCTCAGCTCCGCGCTTATCGACAACCCGCCCATGCTGATCCGTGACGGGGGTGTCATCCGCACAAGCTATGACGAGGAACTGGATCGGCTGCGGGACATCAGCCAGAACGCCGACGGCTTCCTGCTGGACCTGGAACAGCGCGAACGCGCACGGGTTGGCGTGGACACACTCAAGCTCGGCTACAACCGGGTGCATGGCTATTACATCGAACTGGGCAAAACGCACAGCGACAAGGTGCCGGACGACTACACACGTCGCCAGACACTCAAGGGCGTCGAACGCTATATCACGCCCGAACTCAAGCAATTCGAGGACCAGGTGCTCAGCGCGCGCGAACGCGCACTGGCCCGTGAAAAACACCTCTATGAATCCCTGCTCGACCAGCTGGCCACGCATATCGGGGCACTACAGCTCACGGCGTCAGCGCTGTCCGAACTGGACGTACTGGCCAATCTTGCAGCCTGTGCCGAAACCCTGAACTGGAACGAACCCCGCCTGGTTGAGGAAAGCTGCATCGATATCCGGGCGGGACGCCATCCTGTCGTGGAAGGCAGCATTGATGATCCGTTTATCGCCAATGACCTGATGCTCGGGGCCGAGCGCCGCATGCTCGTTATTACCGGCCCGAACATGGGCGGCAAATCCACCTATATGCGGCAGACTGCCCTGATCGTGCTGATGGCGCATATCGGCAGCTTCGTTCCGGCCGATGCCGCAACCTTCGGACCCATCGACCGTATATTTACCCGCATTGGCGCGGCCGATGACCTTGCCGGCGGGCGTTCGACCTTCATGGTGGAAATGACGGAAACCGCGACCATACTCAACCACGCGACCGCTGACAGCCTGGTGCTGATGGACGAGATCGGCCGCGGCACCAGCACCTACGACGGCCTGTCGCTGGCGCATGCCTGCGCCGACTGGCTGGCCAGCGAAGTACATGCCTTCACCCTGTTCGCCACGCATTATTTCGAGCTCACGGAACTGGCTGAACGCCTGCCCACGGTAGCCAATGTGCATCTGGATGCCACGGAGTTTTCCAGCGGCGGGCGTGAGGAACTGGTTTTCCTGCACGCCGTAAAGGAAGGCCCGGCCAACCAGAGTTTCGGCCTGCAGGTAGCCGCACTGGCCGGCCTGCCGAAACCGGTGCTGGTACTGGCCAAACGTTATCTGGCCGAACTGGAATCCAAACCGGTCAGCAACGCCATGACAAACGACAACCCGCAGCAGATCGGACTGTTCCAGGCACCTTCAGACAAACCCTCACCCGCTGTAAAACGGCTGGCAGATATCGAACCCGATGAACTGAGTCCGAAACAGGCATTGGAGTTGCTCTACGAACTGAAGAAACTGGCGGACTGAGCCCCGGCGTCACTTCTGTGTCAGGCCACCGGCATTGCTGCGCGGGTTCCGGAACGACGTTTGAACTTGCTTACATTCCCGCCTGCGTAAGGGCGAATTTGACCGCCAGAACCACGGTGCCAATGAAGACCACCGTCATGATGATGCCCAGTATGATGAAGTGATGCGCCTTGCCATGCTTGAAGTCGCGCTCGCGGTTCTTGCTGCTCTGAACCCCGAAAAACGAAGCGGTCACACTCATCCAGGTCTGCCACAGCGTGGGGGTTCGTTTGTCTTTCTGCTCGTTTGTCTCGTTCATGAGACCTCAGTAGTTCGCCAGTAATTGAATGCCCGCTTCGGTGTCGACCTCGATTTTGCGGATGACATCGTCCAGCACCAGGCGCTCCACCTTTTTGCCAATCAGCGGCACGTTGGCCCGGCAGTCGAAATCCATGTGCAGGATACTGTTCTCCCCCTCATCTTCGAGCGTCATGTCACAGCTTATCTGTACCGGCACACCACGCAGATCGATATGCAGCTGACCGGTTTTACTGTCGAGATCCCAGGTGTCACGCTGTACCACCGTCATGGTGTCCGCCATGAATTTTTTGGCGAATGCCGGCACCGGCACATCCGCGGGCACATCACGGGTAATCTCAATGGTGAAGCGGTCGCCATCCAGTTCATGATCAAGCAGCCTGATATTGGTCGCGCCGCAGATTTCATATTTCTTCAGGAAATATTCCCTGTCGCTGAACATCCGGATAACCGTTTCCGAATTTTTGGGAAAGCGGGCCTTACGTTTCTCCTGCATGTCATTCCTTACAGTAAATAGCGGGTGCGGGAAGCATTGAATAAAAAAAAGCGGCTGCAGGCAAGCCCGCAGCCGCTGACATGACTGCTTGTTTCAGATCAACGCGTGGTGAGCTTTTTCACATTCTGGGTGGTGAAGTACTTGTCGTTGTATTCCACCGAGAAATCATTCGGCTTGTCCTCGTTGATCATGGCTGTCGCGAAATAGCCGCCGGTCTGGAAGTCATAGATCAGCTCGGGCGCGCCACCCACAGCCTGAACATTCGTTGTATAGGCGGTATGCGCCTCCTGGAACTTCCACAGCTCATCACGATTGTCGTAACAGTCGACCGCGGTCACATACCAGGAATCCTCGTCCACATAGAAGCGACGCTTCTTGAAACTGTGGCTGGTGCCGGGCTTCAGTTCCGCCTCAACCACCCACACCCGATGCAACTCGTAACGGGCAATATCCTGATTCACGTGATACTGCTGAATGATGTCGTCGTACTTGTGTTTCGGCAGATTGATATTGTGTGAATTGTAGGGAATATAGACTTCCTTCTTGCCCACCAGCTTCCAGGTATAACGCTCGAAGGAACCGTTATACATATCCACCTGGTCGTAGAACTGGTTGCCGTCAGTGCCTTCATAGGGATTGTCGAAACCGACATTCGGGGCACGGCGTACGCGCCGCAGACCCGGGTTGTACAACCAGGCACTACGGGAATAGGGATGCTCCCAGCCCAGCAGGAACTGTCCTGCGTTACGTGGCGGCGCAATGGTTTCGGACAGGTAATAGATGGCAATGTCGTCTTCTTCGTCAAACGGCTGCGGGTCATCCAGATCGGTGTACGGGAACTTGACGTCCTCCACCAGTTTACTGATCTGATACTCGCCGCTGGGCTGCACGATCGCCTGGTTGTTGTAGCGCTTCACCGCCTCACCACGCCAGCGCAGACGGTGATTCCAGATGACTTCAGCGCCCGATTGTGGAATCGGGAACGGGAAACCCAGCTTGGCCCCCTTGATATGGTCGGGGTCGCCGTCCAGAAAAGCGCGCGTGGCGTTTTCCTTTGTCGCCTTCACAATCGGCGCGGGATAAGAAACCGGGCGATGCGATTTGTAGACCAGCATCTTGTAGGTATCGTAGCGCTCGAGCATGGCCTTGTGGCCTTCGGTCAGCTTGTCCGCATACTCGGCCATATTGGCCTTGGTGATGGTGGCAATGGATTGCTCGGGCACATACTTGGTCTCGTCGGGCCACATACCCGAGGGATCGCCGCTCTGCGGTTCACCGCCGGTCCACTCCGGAATACTGCCGTCGGCATTGGCAGCCTTTTCAGCGCCCACGGGGGTCAATTCAGCGCCCAGCTTGGCTGCTTCTTCGGCAGATACCTTGGCCTGCGCCTGGATGGCGGATAGTCCCATTGTAAAAGCGACACCCACGGACAGTAGGGTTCTCGGTTGCATCGGATCTACTCCTCGATCGATAGTTCAGTTGTCGTGAGATCCTGCGGTCTCACATGGTTTTATGCAGCAGACAATCTGGACCTGCCAAGAGGGCAAGCTTCTCTCCGCAGGGTTTAAAAGTCAAAAGCCGTATCTGCGCGTCACCTTTGATGACCACCCTCTGCAGCAATAGTTCTGGTGTTTCTTCTCATTATCGACTCACATCATCAGCCAATGGCGTCACGTAACGCGCCAGGACCTGACGGCCATCAATGGTGGCATCCAGCACGGCCAGCAATACAAAGACGCCGACCAGGCGGCGGTGCAGAAACACGATTTCCCGCGGCGGAACACGAAAATAACGCGACATGGCGGCCTTGCTGACCGCTGCCGCCACCCGTGTCGGCAGATCGGTCCGGCCCCAGCGATACCCGCCATCTTCGGTCAGCCATTCTGCCGGCGGCCGCTCATCACAGACCTGACAGAAAGGCTCAATGATCAATCGACAGACCTCGACGAAGGCGCTGCGCACATTTTCGGAAAAATGCGTACGCATGAGGCCAATCCCCTCGGCGCCGGCAAGCATCTGCTCCACATCGTCGGCATAGGCGCCGGCCACAATGTTGTAGTAATGATTGCGGAAGGGTCTGGAGAAAACCCGGGTCGCACCGAAGTCCATCAGCACCAGTTGGTCGTTCTCTCCCTGCGGATCGATACGCACCTTGAAATTGCCGAAATGCGGATCGGTCTGCACCAGGCCCCAGCCAAAGAACTCGGTAAAGAAGAGTTCCAGCGCATTGGCGGCAATACGGTCACGCCGCGCCTGTGGCAGCGCCTGCACCTCTTCGGATTTCACATGCAGCGCCTCTTCGTAACTGAATGCCAGAATCAGGTCGCTGCAATACTCCTCAATCACTTCCGGCACGACGTAACGCGGATCATCCTTGAGACGCTCATAGTAAGTCTGCGTCATGGTGAGCTCGCGCCCGTAATCCACTTCCTGGTGCAACATTTCGCGCACTTCTTCCATGATCGGCGCCAGCGAAATGCCCTTGGGCATGATCTTGGCCATACTCATCAGACGCGACAAGGTACGCACATCACTGTCGATGGCGTCACCCACACCTGGGTACTGGATCTTCAGCACCATCTTGCGCCGGTCGGACTTGCGCCAGGCCACATGCACCTGCCCCAGCGAGGCCGACGCCAGTGGTCTGGGTTCAATCTCCAGTTCCGCCAGACGGCGTGGCCCCAGTTGCTGCTGCACAATCGGGTACACCACCTCCCAGTCGACCGGCGGGGTGTTGTCCTGCAGGCCGGCCAGCACGTTCACCGCTTCCGGCGGCATGAAGTATTGCCCATACAGGGACAGCATCTGTCCGACCTTCATGACACTGCCTTTCAGCTTGCCCAGTTCGTCGGCCAGATAGCCTGCCTGGCGCGTATAGAATTCGCGATCACGGTCTTCGCGCCCGGCCTTGCCGCGAAACAGGTTGCCCAGTTCATGGCCCAGCACCTGGGTGCCCGTGACCACGCCCACCTTGGCCATGGCCAGATTGCGGTCAAAAGGACTGGTTTTCAGTTTTTTAAGCGTAGTGTCTTCGGAATCAGACATTCAGTGTTTTTATAGGCAGGACAGTAACTGCCATTCTACCGTATCGAGGCCTGCCGGACTCCGCCGGCCATGCTCACTGCTAGTGAATCAGCGTCTTCACCTTGCCCGGCGAGAAGTAGGCTGTCTTGTGCCGGTCATAATTGAACTCCGGCACGTCTTCCTCATTAGTCAGCACGGAAGCCAGATAACGTTGATCATGCAGGTCGTAGATCAGTTCCGGGCCCGTGGTGGTCATGGGTACATGGTAGTACCCCAGGGAGTGCCCTTCCTGGAAGCGCCAGAGGTCGCCATCCTTGTCATAGCAATCCACCATCAGAATGCCGTAGGCATCTTCGTCCACGTAAAACACCCGGCGTTTGAAGTTGTGGTTTTCACCCGGACGCGTTTCAGCTTCCACCACCCACAGACGATGCATCTCGTATCGCGTGTAATCCTGGTTGAAATGCTTGGGCGGCACCAGTTCGTTGTACTTAAGGCTGCGATCCTGGGCCCGGTAACTGTTGTAGGGCGCAATCATGACCTTGCGCCCCAGCAGCCGCCAAGTGTACTTGTTGAAACCGCCGTTATACATATTGATCTGGTCCAGATACTGCAGGCCACCGGTGCCCGGCGCCGGATAGTCATACCCGATATTGGCCGGCACCCGGAACAGACGACGCAATCCCGGCGGCGAAGCCCAGGCCTGACGCCCTTTCTTCAGATCCGTGGTCTCATGCGCCAGCACCAGCATGCCTGACATCTTGCTCGGCGCAATCACGCGGCTCAGGTAATAGAGCAGCATATGACCCTCGCCAATTTCGCCCGGATTACTCAGATTGCCATAGACGAAAAAGACCTCGGTGAAATGCTTGAGTACGGTATTCGAACCGTCCGGCAACATCACCACCTGGCTGTTATGCAAGCGAATGCTGTCCCCGCGATAACGTGTACGGTGATTCCAGATGACCTCATTACCGGTTTTGGGGCGGCGGAACGGAAAGCCCAGTTTCGCACCTTCGAGAATATCCGGATCAATGAGGCGTGCAGTCTTCTGGTTCTCCAGGCTCGCCTTGTAAATAGCCTCGGGGTAGGCGGCGGTCCTGCGCGTCTCGTAAACCGGCATCTTGTAGCTGTCGTACTGCTTGAGCAGACGGATATGCCCCTCGCTCAGATACTCCTTGTACTTGCGATAATTACTGCCATCGATGACGAATAACGGCTTGTCCGAGGGAAAGGGGTCAACCAGCGGGCCACCCGGCTCATAGGCTTTCGGCATATTTCCCGGATGCAGCCCACCCGTCCAGGGAGGAATTCTGCCGTCAGGCGTGCCTTCCCGAATCCCGCCCATGGGAATGTACTGATCCCCGGTGGCGTATCCGCTACCGGCAGCAGACTCCTGGCTACCGCGCCGCCGGGTGGGTGCGATGGCCACCGCGGTAGCCGCTGGCGCATCGTAGTCCTCGTCGTCCGGCACGATACCGTCTCCACCCCCGGAAGCCACCTGACTGGGGCCGATACCCAGACGGATGAATTCCAGCCATTGCCGGGCCAGTTTCGCCGAACGCGGGTGACCTGCCGCCATGGTGAAGGAACGTGCCGCCTCTTCACTCTGCCCCATCTGATACTGGGACCAGCCCAGGGCGATATAGGCATCGCCGGCGCGCTTCTCCGGCAAGCCCTTGCGGAAAGCCTGGCCAATGGCATTCACCGCCTGTGGCCAGTTCTCCATTTCCATATTGAGCTGGGCAATTTCCAGATATTGTTCGGGGCGGCCACTCTTCTCTGCCGCCCTGGCCATGGCCGCCAACGCCCGCTTGCGTTCCTTGGCTTTCAGCCACAGACCCGCCAGATGCTCCCAATGGGCGGTACTGTCGCCCAGTTGCCCGGAGGTCAGCCATTGATCCATAAGCGCAGCCGCCTCATAGGGTGCGCCAGCCCGCACATACAGCCCCGCCAGCTGCTTGAGTTCCTCGGGCTTGCTCAGGGCGCCTTCACGATAGGCCAGCGCCATGGCGGCTGCAGCTTCGTCATAACGCTTGAGCTGACCATTAAGCGCGGCCATCTGCATCCAGGTGTCCTTGTCCGGCCCGAATTTCTCGATGCGCTGCTCAAGCACGCGAACGGCCGAATCCAGCTGGCCCAACTGATGATGAATGGCAAACTTGAGGTCGTACCATTCCCTTTTCGGAAGCTTGGTCAGCGACATGGCCCGTTCCAGCGGCCCCAGCGCTTCACGGTAACGCTTGGCGCCCACGTAGGCAGCTGCCAGGGTGTACTGCAAATTGGGATCTTGCGCGCCCTCACCCCGCACCGCCTGCTCCAGCGTGCTGATCGCCTTGGCGCCCTGCCCCTGGCTCACATACAGCCTGGCCAGATCCCGGCGCATTTCCTGCTGGGCAATCTCCGACAATGCGCCCAGTTCCAGTGCTTCCTCCAGGCGCCGCACGGCTGTTGCATAGTCCTTGTTCGCCGCCGCCTGGCCCGCCATCTGCTGCAGAGTCAACGCACGGGCATAGGGGTTGCCCTCGGTACTTTTCAGCAACTGCTCCGGGTTATCCGTCGCCGGACCGGAAGGCTCCTGATACCCCGGCACCTCCTTCACTTCACTACGGTACTGGTCGGCCTGTGCGGGATAAGAAGCAAAAGAGATGAAAAGAATAATTAGCTTGAATGATTGCGCCGCTCGCGTGTGCATAGACGCCGTCTTGCAGCGAAGGGCATAGTCAACACTATGGCCTGAGTGAAAGACAAGTCTATGTACTCCCGAGCAAGCAAGCATCAAGCTAATTCCAGTTGTACTGAAAATCTTCCAGCTTAAACTCGACTTTCTGTTTCACCTGCCGAGCCACGGGCTTGCCATTGCGGTAGTTGCGCGGGTAAATCCATTCACTGATGCTTTCCACCGCCGCCGCTTCGAACACGCCCTTGGGTTCGGCGTCGAGGATCTTCACATCCACAACCCTGCCATCACCAGTCACTGTAAAGACGACTTCCACCCAGCCTTCAATACCACGCCGGTAGGCGGATTCCGGTATCTGCGGGCGAGCTGTGGACAGCGGCACCAACGGCTTGCCCTTGAAGCCTTGCCCCTGTCCATAGCCTTCTTTGCCGGAACCACTGCCGGCAGTACCAAAACCGCCGAAAGCCTTGCCGAAACTCTGGCCGGTACCGATATCGGCGGAGATCTCCGGTTGCGGCATGGATACGTTCACGCTCGGCGCCTGTTGCACCGGAATGCTCAGATTGGAAAGGCTGGGCAGGGAGGGCGGCGGCGGCGCTGCTGGTGGTGCGGCGGAACTGGCCTCTTCGCTGACCGAGTCTTCCTCCTGTACCGGCTTGACGATTTCCACCACGTTCACGCTCACCGGCGGCTTGGGCAGTTCCTCGGGCGGCGCAATCAGCATCTGCATGAACCAGAACAACAGCAGCGTAATGAGCAGGGCACCGGCAAAGGGCACACCGTAGCGGCTGCCCGTACCTGCCGTGCTCACATGGATGCCGGGAGCTGCAAGACTGGTGGCGTTCATGGCGGCTGAGGAATTATTCCGGCTGGGCGGCGATGGCGACGTTTTCCACACCTGCCAGACGCACCTGGTCCATCACCTTCACCAGTATGCCGGTGCGTGCTTCCTGATCAGCCTGGATCACTACGGCTGCATCCGGGTTTTGCGCCTGTAGACGCTGCACATTGGCGCGCACCGCACGCACATCGACCTGCTGCTTGTCGATCCAGATCTCGCCGGTGGGCGTAATGGCGATGAGGATATTGTTCTTGTCCTGCTGGCGGCTGGTTTCCGCCGAAGGCTGATTTACCTCAACGCCCGCCTCCTTGACGAACGATGTAGTCACAATAAAGAAGATCAGCATGATGAACACCACGTCCAGCATCGGGGTGAGATTGATTTCACCCTCTTCTTCTGTGACCTGTGCATGGCGGCGATGTTTCATATCAACCTCAACCCGCCCGGGTCTGCGCTTGTGCATGGAAACGCAGGACGTCCGCCAACCGTTCGGTTTCGTCGCGTACGACATGTCCCAGCCGGGTATTGAAATACAGCCCCGACAACGCCACCACCATGCCTGCCATGGTCGGCACTGTGGCCTGGAATACACCCGAGGCCATGGCGCGGGCATCGGAGGTCCCCTTCAGCGCCATGACATCAAACACACTGATCATGCCGGTCACCGTGCCCAACAGTCCCATCAGAGGACAGATCGTGATCAGGGTGCGAATCACCGGCAACGTCTGCTTGAGCTGACAATTGGCCTGGGAAATCATGGCTTCGCGTATGCGATGGGCAAACCAGGAACTGCGTTCGACCCGTTGATTCCAGGCATCTTCCCAGGCCCGTACCTGGCGCGGATAGATGCGGCGGAAAAACCAGTAACGTTCCAGGATCAGCGTCCATAAAGTCAGCGACACCACCAGAATGCCCCACAATATGGAGCCGCCGGTAGCGACCAGGTTTGCCACCGCGTCGAAGGGGTTGAAACTCATCAGTTCCGGCATGGCTTATCCGTTGCGCCGCTGTTCCAGGCTGCGGGCAATCAGACCCGCGGCCTGTTCATCCAGAATCTGCACCAGACTACGGCTGCGGCTGGCCACCACGCTATGCGCGAACAGCAGCGGAATGGCCACTACCAGTCCCAGGACTGTAGTCACCAGGGCCTGGGAAATACCGCCGGCCATTAATTTGGGATCACTGGTACCGAAAACCGTAATGGCCTGGAAAGTGACAATCATGCCGACCACCGTTCCCAGCAACCCCATTAACGGCGCCACCGCTGCCAGCAGCTTGAGCAGAGACTGGCCGCGCTCCAGCTGGGGCGTTTCCTTGAGAATCGCCTCGTCCAGCTGCAGTTCCAGACTTTCCACATCGACCACGGCGCCCGGCTTGAAAACGGCCAGCACCCTGCCCAGCGGATTGTCGGTGGAGGGCGAGGCGATATTCTGCATCTGGCGGCTGACTCGTGTAGATACCCGCTGCAGATGCGCCAACTGCACAACGGCCAGCAACAGACCACAGGCGCCCAGGAAAATGATCAGGTAACCGACCCAACTACCCTGCTGAATGCGGTCCCACAGACCCGGCTTGTTCTGTAATAACTCGAAGATGGATCCACGCGTGGGATCAATGGCGATGGGATAGACGTCCTCACCCTGCTCTCCCGCGGCTTCCTGCAGATCCTCGGCGTCATCTTCCGCATCCCCTTCGGGCTGACGCAGCAAGGCCTGATACTGCAGCGAAAGCGGCAAATACTTGAGGTAGGTACCTTCATGTACCGCCGTAAAAGGCCCCACGCGGACGATGTCACGATCACTGGTCGTGCCATCAACGGCCATGACATTGGCCTGGAACTGCACCACCTTGCCGTTCTCGGTCATCTCCTGCTGCATGGTGAACCACAGTTTTTCCAGTGTGGCGATGTCCGGCAGTTCATTGGTCTCGGCCACGTCGTCCAGAAACTCCAGCCGCTGCGGGAACTGTGCCGAGATCAGGGAATTGTCCGCGACCGCACGGAAATCGCCGGCCACCTGCCGCACCAGGGCCGTGAGTTGGTTCAGGTCGCCCGCCCGCTTGGCCAGCAGCTCGCGGTGCTCCTTGATTTCGAGTTCGTTGTCCGTGAACTGTTTGCGTAATGAAGCCACACGATTCTGTATGGGACGCAGTTCCGCCCTGGCCTGCTCAAGCAATTCCTTCTGCTCGCTCTTGTTGCGCAGAAAGCGTTGTTCACGTTCCTTGTTGATTTTGGCGGATTCCTGCTGACTGGCCTGAACCTGATCCAGCAAGGCATCCAGGTCGGTTGCGGCCTGGACGGGCAACATGGCGCACAGCAGGATCAGCAATGGGAGGTAACGCATCACTTACCTCCTTTCGCCGACTGCGATGCGGCGGGCGCGCTGACTGGCAAGCGCAGCAACTCGGGGGCGATTTGCTGCTTGGCCAGTTGTATCCCGCGGCGCACCGACTGATGGAAGTCATCATCCAGCGGCTGCCAGGCATTGGCCTGCTTGTTCCAGAAACCGGCGAAGTCACCGTCCAGCGTGGTGTAGTAAAGACCCACCCGGCCTACGCGCAGAAAATCCACTGCCCGGATCACTTCTCCGAACTGCAGCTCCCCGCGATAGGTTTCAAGCGTACGCCCGTACTCGGCTTCAACCTGATAAGCCTCCAGCACACGCCGATACTTGTCGGCTACCGAGGTGTCGGCGTCATTCAGCGCTGCACGCAGTTTCTGCAGGCGCTCGGCCCGCTCCTCGGGCAGGAACGGCACGTCCAGCTTGATGAATTCTTCCAGGGTATCGATCATGCGCAACATCAGCGGCATGATGGCTTCCTGGGTCTCGCCGATGGCATCCACCTGCCGCCGCAAGCTGGCCTTCTCGCTTTCCTGCGAGTTCACCAGTTCCTCGAGTTGCTCGGCGTACACGCTCAGCTGCTTGCGTTTCCACAAAGCCTCACGATAAGCCTCCAGCAACTTCTGCGTCTCGTCGCTGGTCCGGTCGATACGTTGCTGCGATTGCCTGGCGGCGCGCTGTGTCTGCTGCTCGGTCTGGATGACCTTTTCAACATCAGCCGCATGCACCAGGGCAGGCAGCAATATGCATAAGCCTATTAGTAGCCTGATCATAATTTCTTGTTTACAGGGAGCAATCCCTTGCTTGTCTCCTCGCAGCAGCGTTTACGTCAGCCGCCACGCCCTTTGAAATACTCCATGGTGTTATACACACCAAAGAGTCTCCCGACAATGAAATCCACCCAACGAACCGGAAGCAAGCCCTTGAGGGCATTACTGATATACACGGTCCAGGGCATGATCACTCGGACCTTGCCCTTTTTCATGGCAGCCCACACACGCCTTACCACGTACTCCGGGGTCAGTATCGGCGTGAGAAACATACTCTTGGCGCCTTCGAACATACCCGTGGATATAAAGGTCGGATTCACCGTCGTCACTTTCACATGCCGATAGCCACCGTGTTCCAGCTCAAGACGCAGCGAATCCGACCAGCCGGTACAAGACCATTTCGAAGCGCAATAAACGCTCATACGCGGATTAGACACCAGACCGGCGGCCGATGCGATGTTGACAATACGGCACTGCGTATCCGCCTTCATCATGGCCGGCAGAAACTCCCGGGCAATATACATCGGCGCCAGGGCATTCACGGCCATGGTGAAACCGATGTCCTTCACGTTGTCGTGTTCCCAGAACCACTTGCCCCGCACCACGCCCGCATTGTTAAACAGTATCTCCACCAGCCCGACCTCCTTGCGCGTTCTGGCGGCCGCCTCTTCAATCGCCTCAAGGCGCGACACGTCCACTACCTGTGTCAGTACATTGCCACCCAGAGCCCGCAGTTCTGATGCCGTGGCGCTCAATGCCTTATCGTTGATATCCCAGAGCATGACCATGCGCGCACCTTCCCTGACGGCCAGTTCCGCATAGAGCTTGCCCATGCCCATGGCCGCCCCGGTAATCAGCACGGATTTACCCGATACGCTCTGCATGGCTTCAGACCGCATCCCGACGCCTCTGCGCTTCCTCGAGCTTGGCGCGCCGTTCTTCAGCGTCCTTGTCCGAGAACCAGATGACATGCGGGAACAGCAGCACCCGCAGCAGGCCAATCAGCATGTACAGATAACTGCCGGCGAACAGGATGCCGCAAAGCATGGAGATATATTCAAAATTGGCGCTCACGTACTTGATGCCCCACCAGGACACCACATCGATAAACGCCGCAGCCAGGCCTACCGGCAGGAACCACTGGTAATAGCGCAGATGATTGAACTGCATGGAAAAGGGTATGCCGACAATGAGAAACGAGGTTACAAAACCAAACAGATGCGCATGGGTAAATGCAATCAGTTTGCCCTGCGACATATTGGCGAAATAAGCTTCCGCACTGCCATTGAGATGCAGCTGGTAGACGATTTCCAGGGAGCCGAACAGGAAGGCTACACCATAGAGAATCACCGCCAGCGCCAGGCCCCGCTTGACGCCGGTAGGGTAGTGATAGAGCAACAGGCTTTCTTCGGACACGCGGAATGGCACAGTGACCTTGTTGAGCCACAGCAGAGCCAGCAGCACCAGGCCCAGCGCGATCGGCCCGCCCACCGTCATCCAGGCCGGCTTTTCCGGTGGCAGTTCCACCAGTTCGGCTTCGTCGATTTCTATATCCAGTTCGAAGACGTCCTGGGCAAAGGCAACCTCCGGCGCCAGAAAGCCCAGCACAATCAGCAGAGATAACAGGTTACGCATGACTCAGTCCTTCTTCAGGCGGACAGTAATCAATGTGGCCGCCTTCTTCACGCTGGCCCGTATGGTGTCCGCCAGCGAGCCATCTCCCTTCGGCGCCGGCAGTTGCCCGGCGTTCTGCCCGGTCAGCGGCTTGTATAGCGCGGCATCCTCGGCTGCGGGTACATGTTGGGTGTTAAAAGGCACGACATCGGTTACCGTCAGGGACTTGTCTGTAGCCACCACCAGGAAGAACTGTTTGCCCTCATGTACCGCCGGTACGATGACCGCGGTACCCGCCGCTTTCTTGTCTTTTACCGGAATGTAGATTGTGTTCTCATCCTCGGCCGCCAGATGGACCCCCATCGCTTTGGCGCGGCTGATTTCGCTAGCGGTGAGGATGGCGTCTTTCGGCAGATAGCTGCGCACTCCGGGAAAAAGCGCCTGCACCTCTTTGGGAATGAGATTCGAGGTATCCAGCCAGGGACCAGGATTATCCGGCGTAGAACTGCGCGCGCCGGGATTGGCTTTCGCCCTGGCCTCGGCTTCATTGGCGGCACCGTCCGCATCTGCATCCAGGCCGGCAATTTTCGCGAAGCTGGTCTGCTTCATGCCGGCATCCTTGAACTGGTCGCCATAGGCATTCAGGGGCGTGCCACCTCCGTCCTTGTGACAGGCGTTGCAGGAGGGCACGTAACCGAACTGGCTCTTGTACATGCGCGCGAAGGACGGTTCGGCTAACGCCGGCATCTGCCAGGCCGCCCAAAGCAGTATCGTAATCAACACCCCACGCATACCCGTTCCCCTCCTGAAAGCGCATTCTTATTCAAGGCCACATATTGCCATGCAGCCTGGGCAGGTGCCATGAACTTCCGTTATCGGTAAACCACCTACATGCAGGGACTGTAATATCTGACGCCTGTCGGCATTACGTACTATTCAAGAAATTACGAAATCTGCCGACAATAGAGACATGCATATCACTCCGCCCCATTACGAACTCGTGCCCGACCACAATGTCCTGATCTGCCGGATTTCAGAGCATTGGGTATTGGATTGCACCGAACCCTATATCGAGGCAATCAAGAAAATTGTGAGCGGGTTCGATAATCAGCCATGGTGCCGGGTCGTAAATATGCTGCAATTCAAACTGGCCACGCCGGAAGTCATTGCACGCATGCATCAATTTGGCCGGTGGTCCATGGATCATCACTGCCTGCTGCATGCCTTTATTTTCTCCAACAAGCAACAGCAGGAACAGGTTGAAGCCGCTTACAACGGACTGTTTCCCATCGTGACCTTCAAGACCGAAAGAGATGCCATTGTGCATTGCTGCCGTTTGCTGAGAATGAATCTGTTGCAACAAAAAGCCGACCATTACAGCCGCCTTCCGGCCACAGGCAACAACCCCCGCTAGAAATCAAACAACCCGGGGATCGTATCCGTCATCTCCTGTACGTGCCCCTCACCTGCCTGCCGGGCTTCATCCAGCAAACGGCGCTGATAGGAATTGGCGGGAGGCATCAGCCGCGGGGCCTTGTCCGTGCCCTGATAACGCTCATAATCAAGTACATCACGAATCTTCTGCACTTCCTGGATACGTGTGAGCACTTCTTCCTCGCTCTCGCCGTTCATGAAATCCAGCTTGGCAGACGGGTTACCCCGATGGCAGGCAAAACAGTAGGTTCGGAAATGCGTCAGCACGGAACCTTCGCTGATTTTCAGCGGCGGCGCCCCCGCCACCAGGGGAGCGGACATGCCTTCGGAATCACTGCAACAGAAACCGGGTGCCTGTACGCCCAGCGCAACATGCAACCTCTGCAGAAAACGCACGCGTGAGAAGGGCCGGGCCTCCCAGGCTTCCTCCGGCAACTTGTCCAGCGCAGCACTCAGCACCTCAAACCGGTACTCACTCAACACTTCCAGTCGCTTGCGATCCTCGCTGCTGAACATCTGCGCCAGAGCGTAGACAGCGTCCAGATCACTGGAAGTAATTGTCTTGCGTGGCAGTCGGGGTGTGAGCGGATCCACATCAGCACGCAGGCGTGGCTGCGCCTCAAACGCCGCCACCGTATCCTGATCCATCTGGCGGCGGCTGGCCACGTGTCGGCCATCACCGAACCAGGAAGTCACCCAATCGATCCAGTTGTAATCGGCAGGATGATCCGTGAAGGGATTACGATTGAGCAGGTCGCCGTTATCCAGGGCAATGCCGGCCTCTGGCCATGATACGGCCTGCAACTCCCGCAAACGCGTAATCTCGGGCCCCTGCGGCGTAAAGGCAGCCGGATCCCACATGTAACGCAGCGCCAGGGACAGCATTTGCTGGCGGCAGAGATTACCGGCGCCGCTCGCCCCGCAGCCGTCCAGCCACAAGCGTTGAGCAACAGGAATGAGGTTGCCCTTGTCTGTCAGGGCGTCAAAGGCTTCAGCATCCGCCAACTTATTGTCCAACCTGGCGCCATGATAGGGCCCGGCCGAATCCCGCGCCTCAGCGATTGCCTGCTGAATCGCCGGCTGGGCGCTGGTTTCCTCCCAGGGACGGGTTGGGAAAATGGGGCCATTACCGGCATGACAGGTTATACAGATGGCTCGCTTGGCATAGACCAGCCTGGGCACGCCACCTTCACGATAATCCTTGACCAGCTGAAACTCGAACCGCCCGGCCGCCTCGTTGTAACTGATGATTTCGATTTCATCAGCGCCTTCCACGAATCCCAGAAAAAGGCGCCCCTTGAAGATAGGGGTCAGCTCGGCGCCGCCCGCTGCTGGCTCGGCATTGGCCGCGACCACAATGCGCGGCTGAACGAAATCAGCCTGCCCTTTCAGCAAGGAGCGTCCGTCAGGTATCAGCAAGGTCAGTGGCGCCCGCTCACCAGCGTCATAACTTGCAACCAGATCAATCAGCTGCTCGAAAGGATACGGCAGCGCACCGTTTTCCTTGATGATGTGGTCGAACAGCGAGCGGCTACCCTCCGGCGGCAGGTCCGTGGGCGGAATGGCCTTGATGCTGACCGCATCACTTGAGACATCGGACTGAGTCGTGGCCAGTTCCGTCAGACTGGGGCCAGTGGGCGCGGAGTCGCAGGCGGTAAGAGCGGCTACTGCGAAAAACAACGGCGCAGAAAACAGAATGTGAGTTGATAGACGCATCCCCCTCACCCTAACCCTCTCCCGCAAGGGGAGAGCGGACCTGGATCTGTGTCATCTGTGTAATCTGTGGATTCGATTACATCAACTTCAGGAATTCGGCCAACGCCAGTTTCTCGTCCGCGCTCAGGTCGACACCGAACTGATGACCCTTGTTCTCCACCGGGTCATAACACTTCATGAACACCGGCTTGTGCGGATCGGAAGACGCCACATGCACAATCGGTGTGTCCTTCTTCACTGTCAGCTTGATCCAGCCCTGCCCGTCTTCGCGCGGCGCCACTTTCACATCCCGGTCGAAGCGGGCAATCTTGGGTTCACGATGCGGGTCATCCGCAGGATTGTCGGACATCAACAGTTCTTCCATCGCCAGTTCGAACTGCTTGATACGTCCGGCCACCGTATAGTCCGGCGTACCGTCTTGCAGGTAGGTCAGCTCACCGATCGCATTGTTGTGCAGGAACGGTGCGGTCGCCCAGGCCGACAGCAAGGAGAAGTTGCGCAGGTATCCGGGACCGCCCTCGATCTTGACCTCGCCCATCTGCTTGCCACCCAGGAAGGGAATCATCAGGTTGAACACCTGCGGAATGGAGCCCGGCGACGGACGTTCCTTGTACGTGATAGAGGAATAGTCCTCCCAGATATGGCCCTCGTTGTGGTTATCGTGCAGGGCGCGGCACATATTGGTACCAATCACATGGAAAGGCGTAGGTTCATCGTTACCCAGCCAGTCCTGGCCGAATATCTCGCCCTGCTCGGCAAACTGTTTCGGCCGCAGGCGACCACCGTCTTCAACCAGGTATTTGGCCTTGAAGGCCTCGGATTCACGCTCCTCCTGGGTAAACTCGAGCTGCCAGAAATCTTCCTTGCCAAAGACATGACCGGCGTAGAACTCTTCCAGGGCATCCTTGTCGCTGGCAATGGTTTCCGGAGGTACGCGGGTCGAGTGGCAGGTGGCGCATTCACGAATGAACAACTTGCGCCCGGCCGGCACTTTGGCTGTATCGATATGGCTGCTGCCGGCGGTGCCGTCGATATCGGTGGCATTCATCAGATAGGTCGGACCGCCGGTCATCAGGAACGCCGCCAGATGCGGCATCTTGGCGTCGGCATGGTTCCAGGCCTCGCAATCCTGATAGCACTGCTTGACCCTTTGCGGCTGCTGGCTGGCCTTGTCGCCAAAGAACTTGCCGGGGTACGGGAAGTTCGGCACCCAGCATTCCTCGGTGCACATACCGATGTTGATATAGACACGCAACAGCGCCAATCGGTCGCCCACCGAGTCCTCACCACCCTTGAGCACATGCAGGGTCGGCGCCTCGCTCACTTCTCCGGTAATGGGATGCTTCATTTCATGCATGAACACTCGCTTGTTCATGAAGTCCATGATGTTGTTCTGGGTGCCGGGGTTGTGCTGGAAATCATTCGGGTTGAGCGAAGTATCCACCGTGCCGCGACGCGCACCATGAATCACCTGCCAGGCGAAATGCTCATGTGGCGTGGCCAACAGGAAACCCTCGCCGGGCTGGTTGAGGAACTTGTTACCGATCAGACCGGTGAGATTTTCCCACTCCGGTTCGTTGGGGTCCTTCGGCGGATTGGTCGGATCAAAAGCGACGTGACACTGCACGCAGGCATGACCAATGGTGTAGCGCTTGTTGGCCTGCAGCTCATTCTCCTGATAAGGCGAGCTTGCCGGGTCGAACACCACCTTGCCGTTCTCATCCACTTGCGGTTCCCGCAGATACTTGCGGTAGCCCAGCACACCGGAAGATTTATCATCTTCGCAGATATCCAGCCAGTTGGATTCTTCGTTGCCCTGCACGCAGTCGGGATCGTTGATCAGCCCCCACTTGGTAAAGCGATAGGGGCGCGTGCGGGTGTCGAGCCAGGGATACCACATGTTTTCCTGGCCGATGGTGCGGGCCAGGTGAATTTCATTGAGGTCCTGATTGCCGAAACTGCCCTTGAACCAGACATCGCGGCCACGGCGGACCATTTCCCTGAACTGTGCCTGCTTGTCAGCGTCCTCGATATCGGTAAACAGGCTCTGGGCAATGCGGCAGCCTTCGGCGTCGTAGCCCGATGGCTGGGGCTGATCACAGGCCGGTGGCGTGTACTGGGGAATGGGCACGATATCCCAGGTGATGGGACCGCCCCGCTCATGGGTTTCGCGGCCGGTGCCGTCATGCCAGACCTTGCGCGATGCCAGCGTGTCGTAGAAATGATCCTCATACCACTGGGCGTTTTCCTGCACCTTGGGACTGCCGTGGTAAACGCCGGTGATACGACCGCGTTCCGCCAGGTCTTCCAGCGACACACTTCTCAATGTGCGGGTAAAGGGCTTATCCGGCGCCGGTGCTTCCGTGGTCTCTGCATAGGCCCCGGTAAACACGGCAAATAACACCATTGATACAACGGCTTTGACGGCAACGGCTGCTCTCATCCCTTTCTCTCCCTTACTCGCTGAGTTCTCGACGACTCCCCAAGCCGTCACTTTTCAGGACTCAGTGTATGTGAGGGTCCCGACAGGAACAAGGCAAAGCATTACTCGATGATCACATAGGTCGCCGCATTGGTTTCGCCATAACTGTCGAGCACGCCGCCTGCCGGTACAGACAGGCTGCTGCAGCTGCGTCCGAGATCAGCGACATGATTCAGCGCGGAGCCATTGTCGGGTTTGTAGACCACAGTGTCTCCGTCACAGACGAAGGTTACCGACGCCAGTACGCTGGTATCCGCCCAGGGCCGGAAACTGCAGCGATGACAGTATTCTTCGGTCAGCCCGCCCGGATAACTGTGCAGATTGCGGATATTCCTCAGCCAGGGGAAAGGTGCCCCGGCGCCGTCGCTGTCGACATCCGGATAACTGTCGGGATAATCAATCGGCCCGAGCATACGCGGCGCCACACTGACATCATCGCCATCGGCCCCTTGCTGGAACAGATCATGCGATGTCACGGGTCCGAGAGTGAAACTGACCGACTGACCACCATGGGCAATATCCGTCAGCGTAATGCCGCCCCAGGGCGATACTGTAAATGGATCGGACACCAGGTTATATGCGGCCACAGCCCCCAACTCACGCTTGCTGCCCTGAATCACGAAGCGGTAAGTTCCGGTCGGCGTACGATAAGGCGTCTCGGGCCGACCGTTGGCGCCCATCATGGCCAGTGGCAACTCGGAAACAAAAGCCTCGAAGGTGGCCGTCCACAGCCATTCAAACTGCCCGCTGGCCCAGGTCGCCAGGTCACCCGGCTCGGGCAGTGAGACATAATCATCCACCTCGAACAGGGTCTGTGCGCCGGGGAAACGCACATGCAACTGCACATCGCCGTTCATATCGGCATAGTCGATCCAGTCATCGCCCACCCGGCGCTGCACCACGACTTGCGGCATGCCCTGGTAAGTCGATCCACCGACCCAGCGCACAACGGCCGCATCAAAACGGCGGATGTTTTCTGGCTGCTGGACAATCGAGGCCGTGCCACCATCAGCCGGCAGAACAGCTTCGTACACGGGGGTGACCAGACGCGCCAGCGCACCCAGTGTCAGTGACAGGAACTCGGCACGGCCATCTTCCACCAGGTAGAGATAATCGGTCGGCCCGGGTGCCCTGGCTTGCCCGCTGCCGTTCAGGCTGGCAGCTCCCCGCGCCAGCCGGGTGGCGAGAAAATCGGCGCCATGCGGCCCCAGACCGGCCAGGGATTTGCGGTAATGATCATGCGCACGGTATTCGCGGTAAGCCGGCATATAGCCCCAGTAATCATTGGCCATGCCGACGGGAATAACGAAGCCGTAACCTGGCGCGCCGAATTCCTCATGTGTGAAATTACCCTTGATGGATTCCGCTTCCAGCGGCTCGGCCTCGGCATTGATGCTGTAGTTGATGATGTCATCCCAGCCGGCGGCATCATTATGTATCTGCGCTTTCATGCGATCGAAGAGCAGCTTGCTGACGGTAAGCGAGCCATTCTCCCCACGGGCCGGATGCGGGCAGGTCACGGTATCGTCGCCGTTATCGGTGCAACCCACCTCATCCGGGCCATGCTGATAATCGCCATTATTGCCGGGGTTGCGCAGGTCATCGGCATAACCCAGATCCCAGTCCCAGCCCGTGTGCAAGTCGTTTTCCACCTTGTTAAGGCGACTGATGATATTCAGCGCGGTATCGGTGAACTGCTCGCAGGGACAGAATGTCAGCGCCGCATCGCCGACCCTGAAGGCCTGTATCGGCACCGTGGCCTGCTCTTCCAGCAGGATCACGCTGGGAATGCTGTAGCTGACCGGCAATGGCACGCCCAGTTCCAGTAGCTGATCGGCCAGCGGCGCGGTCACATCCGACAGCCAGAACGGTGATACCTCCTGAAAGGGTTCGATCACCGGGTCGGTCAGTTCAGTCTTGCACTCGGGCAGTTCCGGCACCGGCAGACTGGGATTGGCCTCGTAATAGAGTTTGTCCGCGTTGCAATTGGAGGCGCCGGGAATCAGGCGTGGCGCTGGCGGTGCAAAGCGCTGGTAGTAATAGTCGACATCGACACTACCCTGCATAGCCATGAACTGACTGGCATCCCAGGGTGTACCGGCAGCAATGTTCGCCAGCGTAGCCTGCACGTTGTCGGCCACCAGCCGGGCGGCCCGGTCCGCGCCGGCGAGGTTGGATTCCTGGAATTCACGCCGCTCGGAGGGATCATGGGCACGGGTATCCTTATGCGGGCCCGAGGTGCCGGTTTCCGACTGCGACATGATGTTGATGGCGCCGGTTTCCCGGTCGAGCACCCGCATGGTGGCGTGGGTGACATCGCCATTCATGATTTCCTCGCCCCAGACCCATTCCGGATGAATGCCCAGCACGATCCAGTTGGCGTAATTGTTGCCGGTCTCGGCATCATCGAAACGCATGACGTACATCTGCCTTGAGGTGTAGTCATGTGGCTGACCGGCGGGCGTACCCAGCGTACGGCTGTCGGTGGAAACCGTCACCCCGTAGGTATGCGAACGTATGTCATTGGCATAGGTGGCCGCGCCGCCGACTTTCACCGGACGCATATCGGCAATCGCCTGCACAATGGCTTCCGCCTGACGACGGGCCATATATTCATAGAAGCGCAGATCGTAGACATCCTGGAATACCCAGGGGCCCGGCGCGGGCGTTGAATAGAACGGCGAGGTATGGCTATGCGAAACCGTCATGGCCAGATTTTCCGCCGTGATGCCGGTGGACTCGCCACCCAGCAAACCCGCAGTCAGGTCATGCTCGGCCAGCAACTGGGCCACCCGTCGCTTGAGCAGGTCATTCGGCAGGTAAAGATCATTGGCGACAATAGCCACGCGTTCGCCGTTAGCACCCTCGACCACGAGCGCACGCACGGTCATGCGCGAGCCCAGAATATCCGAACCTACCTTGCGCACCGCATGGAAATAGGGATCGTAGCCACGGCCATTGTCGATGCCGTGTCCGGAGGCTGAAAACTGACCGGCGGAAGCGCTGAAATGCCAACTGGCGTCAACTACCGAAGCACCGGCCCGTGTGCTGCTTTCTTCTTCGTCACCATCACCGCCATCGCCATCGCCGCCGTTGTCGCCATCGCCACCATCGCCATCACCACCGGAGTCGCCATCGCCTCCGCTGTCGCCGTCACCACCGGAATCCCCGTCTCCGCCACTGTCTCCATCGCCGCCAGCATCGCCGTCACCACCCGCGTCGTCATCGTCGCTGTCACAGACACCATCCGGCGTACGGCCTGCTTCTATGTCCCCCACACTGCAGTTCAGATGCTCCGTCGCTTCAGCCACACCCGGCAGCGGGCTGGCATAGGCCGCCACAAACGCCTGCAATGCCGCCGGCGGAAATGCCTCCGGCGCCACATCAAAGACACTCTGATCCAGACCCAGGCCTCGCGCCGCTTCGATGGCCGCCGCATTGATCTGGATGCCATCCTGTAGCGTCCCCAGACTGTCCAGACCCTGCAGCAGGCGCGCAATGTTGATGGCAATACGGGCATCGCCGCCTTCGGGCACCAGGTCCAGCGGCGTCAGGTAGCGCGCGCCCGGCGCGCTGCCCAGCGCTATGCCATCAATACCCCCCAGGTAGAAATCAACAACATCGCCTTGCACGTAACGAAAGACACCGTTGCCGTCGGTTGCATCCTGACCAAGCGAGGACACATAGCTCAGACCCGTCACCGGACTGTCCACAAACTGACCCTGACGCAACCCGTCATCACCGTCATTGTTGGAACAGGCAGAAAACAGGCCTGCCAGTAAAAATACCGGAAGCAGTTGAATCAATCGTGAGTATCTAGACATTGTCCCGCCGCATAGAGATATCGTTATATGGCGGGTCGGGGGGCGCACCGAAGACCTACCTGGCTTTCGGCGCAGCATGCTGAATAAAAAAGGGCCCGGTGGACTGTAACAGCCACCTACCCGGGCCTCCCCCTCCAGGAGTCATGCTCCCTTTCTCTCCTGCCCCACTGTGTCGCGGGGTCCCGCACCTGTATGGTTTTCTGCATGTGTTCGACACCCGGACAGCGGGTACCGAACATTACTAAAATAAATTATCTCAATCTGGTATGTAATGCCATAGTAAAAACGGCCTAATTGGCTGGCGCCGCGACCGGCAATAACTTCACACGCACGGTATTCGCATAGGGCTCAGCGATATTTTTTGGCTGCTGTGTCGGCACCATGAACTGCCACTGGCGCGCATCTATCACCGTCGAATCCGTCGGCGTGAACAGATTGTCCGAATCATGCGTTACAAAATAGTGCACACCATGGCTGCCGTGCGCCCCCTGCCGCGCCAGACAATCGGTGAAGCGGCCACCACTGTAGTCCAGTGCGCGACCCGCCTGGGCATCGTATTTCTGCCGTACCAGCCCCCCGTTCCATTCATAGCTCTCGCCGGGATAGGGGCGTGCAACCGGATCATCGCCGGTGCCATCATCCAGGCAGGCATCATCACGGTAGTAAGGCACCACCAACGGATTCAGCAAAGAAGTTGGGCCGACCAGTTCGAACACATAGACCAGTGAACCGTAGTCGCCCTTGCCCGACACCTGTTCCCAGTTATCGAAGGCCAGCGGCAGATTGAAGGTCGGGTCGGCCGCATCAAAGAAGGCCGGACAGCGGCCGTTGGACGGCGGCGGCGAAAAACCGCTGTCATCCAGTGACGGGCAACCCAGGCCCGGTATCGGCATGACGCCATCCACATTGCCGATATCGTCGTTGATGCCGTCGATCGGCACACCCTGTGGGCGCAGAACGGTGTAATAACGGCCGGCCGCCACGTTTTCCCCGCTGTCGGGCACCATGGCCGAGCGATTGTAGTCCCATGAGGTATACAGTCCATCCGGCGGAATCGGATGCACGCGCACCCGATAGTGGTAGCTGACCGCATCCCGGTAGAAGGTCTCGGTCTTGGTCACATTGGTGCCGGAGTCGGCGCCCCAGACTTCACGGATGGCGCGCACCGGTCCCTGGCGCTCACCGAGCAGACTCGCATTGCCCTCCCAGTTGACCTGCTCATCCTCGAAACCCACCAACGAGATCGTCGAGTCGGGCGACTGCTGGAAAGCCCGGCCCTTCCAGCGGTCGACCAGGTCATGACGCTGCTGCCAGTAGCCCGCTACGGAAGTGTCGTCTCCCGGCGCTTTGATACGGATGTCCCTGACCATCCAGCGGCCCGAAGCTTCCCAGCGATAGGTATCGGTGGTCACCACCAGGCCATCACGCGGGAAACGGTCACTGGAGACATAACCGCTGCGCGGCGTCTCGCCATCGTCACAGACCGTGCCGGAAAGATTCGCGCCATAACCGGTGTTGCTGGTGCCCAGCTTTTCCGGATCATCGGAGGCGAAGAATGTACGGTCGATCCACTGATCGGCATCCACCATGCGCTCGTAGTTCACATAACCATTGGCATGCGTAAAGCTTGAGCCGCCGTCCTTCTGTACCAGATAGACCACACGCGGAGTATCCTGCGGGTTGAGCGGATCATGCAGGGTCACCACCTGCACGGCGTTCCAGTCCGCCGGGAACTCCACGCCCGGATACAGCTCTCCGGCGTCGCCCGCCATGAAAACAATTTCATCATCGTTATCCAGCCCGGCGACCGGATCCGGAACCGGCCCGTCGTCCACCGGGTAGGCCTTGTAACAATCGCCTTCGACCATCTTCCAGCTTTCTTCGCCCAGGGTGTGTGGATCACCGTTATCCCAGACATAGGTCAGCTCGGGATCGGTGCCTGAATACACCGAGAAATCCGAACCCGCGTTGGCCAGGAAGTACGGCATACGCTCATCGACCTGCACCGGAATCTCGACAAAGGCATTGCCATCCCAGCGATAGGCGGCAATGGATTCAATCGCGGCGCCGTCAGCCAGGCTCTGCCCTTCAGGCGGATACAGCATCACACCGTTATGGGCGTCACGCACCTGACCGGGGAAAGTGCCAGTCGGGTCGGCATCGAATAATGCGCCGCTGGTGATCGCACCCGAGGGATAGGGATAACCCACACCCAGGGCAGCGGGCACCGACCACCCGGGCAACTGGGCGCCGGTAAGCACCACTGGCTCAACGGCGCGGTTGGCTCCCACCGCCTGCAGAAGTACCTGATCCGGACTGTCGTGCAGGCCGACCAGCGATTCCGGCGAAGCCGCATCGCCGGGCAAACCCTGCAAGCCATCAGCCAACAGGGTCACGGCGGTTTGCAGGTCAGTGGCCGCGCCTTCCAGGTCTCCATCCAGCAAGGACACGACAACGGGATGCAAGGCAGCTACTGTCGCGCCCAGCAAGCCGGTGAGACCGCTGCCGTAACCTTCCAGGGTAATCTGCGATTCGTCGTCGCCACCGCCACCGGGGTTTTCGGGAACTGCCGGGCAGGCCGCATAACTATCCACCGCCGTCACATCAATGACCGCGCCCTGCACATGCAGGAAATGCGACTTCTGGCACTGCGCGGCCACCTCACGGCGCGGGCATTCATGCGGATCGTCACCTTCCCGCGGCGGCACATTACCGGAAGGCGGCACGGGTGTGCTGTCGCCAACGCAACGGGCATCGACGATGCCGGTCCAGGGCTCGTCCCAGACCACCAGCGCCGACCCGTCATGGCGCTTGACCGGGCCCACCTGCTGATACGCGGCACTGATATCCATCAGGTCGAAATACTCGACCGTATCCGGGTGCCGGTCCTGGTGGACACGCGTCCGGTCGACCGGCGCATCCATGGTGCGCGCCATGACCTCGGCACTCCACATGGTGACCTGGTGGTCGGCCAGTGCCGGATGCAGCAGCACCTTCTTGGTCACAACGGGCTCGCCCGGCAAGGGTGGCAGTGGATCCTTGTTCAGGTGGTGGGCATAACCGTTGTTTTCCGAGCGATCCCACAGCGTCTGCATGAAGGCGAACAGAAAGTTGCGATCCAGCTCATCCGGGTAAGACAGATACAAAGGCACCGAGTAGAGATCGAAATCCACACTGCGGCGCAGCAGGGTCGAATAGTTCATGCCCGGCACGCCCAGCACACCGCGATGCACATCCGGCGCGGTCGCCACCACCACGCCGCCCATGATGCCGCCCTGGCTGTTGCCGTCGTAGAACACCTCGGAGGTATCGAACACCGGCACGCCGGATACCTGGAAGTTGCTGTTACCGGCAAATCCTTCGGGATGTTTCATCAGGCGCGCCAGAAACATCTTGTTGAGCATACCCTGCTGAGAACCGTCGGGGATCGCGGGGAACAGGGACAGGTCCACCAGCACCGACGCCACATTCAGCAGATCGCCGGTGGCGAATCCGAACCAGTCGGTGGCGCAGAACATGACGTTATGGCCATTACTCATGGTCGCCACATGACTGCCGTTATTGACCTCGCCCTGCGAACCCAGCAGACCATGTCCGTAGAGTGACGCACGTGCAGGCTGCACATCAGCACCCTGCGCCTGGCTGAAATCCTGATCCCCCAACGCCGAGCGTGGAATATTACAGGTGTAATGCAGCGTCATTTCCGCACCCGGGTAGGGCCGGTCGGGCAGTTCATCACCCCAGGGCGGATTACCCTCCAGGCCGGCATCGGCCGGGTTGTAGAACAGACGGTTTGGCGGCAGGCTGGCCGAGGCCGCGAAATCGAAGCAATCGGCAAAGTCGCCACAGACAATGGCATCCACCGGCAGGTCCGCTTCCGGTATCTGCTCATTGAGTTGATCCAGCAGCCCGCCCAGTTCCGGCCCATCCAGCGGTGAAGGATCAGCGGGTACCACGTAGCTGGGTACCGTAAACGTGCCTTCGATGCGGCGCGCTATCTGGTCATTCGGGTTTTCGGTCACTGCATCGACAGTAAAGGCCGGTGCATTTTCGCCCAATGCCGCGAAGGCATCGTCGCGCATATGCAGCAATCGACCCGTCAGGCTCTCGGTACTGGCCACGGTGAAATCCCAGGCCATGTAGAGCTCTTCCCGTTCAACCCCGGCGGCATCCAGCTTCATGAGGATGTCGTTCATCTGGGCACGACGCGCCTCGATAGGCGGCAGCAGGCTTTCAATATTGTCCCGGTACACGCGAAAACCATCCGGCGCCGCAATAATGCTGCCCTCGGCATCTCGCATATTGCGCAGAGCCACAATATAACGATGACCTTCCTTGAAGTTCTCGGCTGGCCGAATCAGCAGCGCGGATCGTCCCCCGTTCGGGCGCTCAAGCACTTCCGGACCACCGATGTCTCCCAGTCGGGCCAGCACACCGGCATTGCTGTCCATTTCCGACCACACAAGATGTGGCGTCAACACACCGGTCTGCGGATCCACCTCGAACACCTGCACCGGCGCATCCGGCGCCAATGACGCACTGATATCTCCGATGGTGACTGCCCCGGTCTCGGCATGATCCAGTCCGGGCACATAGGCCATGATCATGGCGCCGGGCGAAAAGCCGTCGTTGCGGTTCCATTCGGTGGGATCAATCGGCTTGCCCGCCGTGTTGCGCGGCATGCCCAGGATGTTGAAGTTCAGGCGCTTGCCGGTCGGTGTCTGCGGATCTGCACGGGTAAAGAAATCACTGGGGAATGGATACTGGCAGTGGGAAGCATCCAGGTAGTCGCAACCCCGCAATACCGCATCGGCGGCCAATGGCAGCAGGGCGGCATCCAGAGACGCATCGCCACCCCCGGCATCCCCGTCACTGCCGAAGATCTCGCAAACTCCCTCGGGCAACCCGGCATCAATACAGGGGCCATAGAGCGGCGTAGCCGGATCAAGCAGGCTGCAGAATTCCGCCGGCGCACCCGCTTCAAGGCAGTTATTGGCGAACTGACCCTGCACATAGTCCAGCCGCTGACCGATGATGTTGAACACGCAGGCCTCATCAGCAGGATCGTCCATGCAGGCCAGCAGATAAGGCGGCAAATTCTGAGTGGGATCGGCCTCGAACAGCGGCACATAACCTTCAACACGCAACAGCGGCGCCGTCAGCGGCCCGAGCGAGACAAACTCCTCATAACCGGTAAACGGAATGATGAGCCCCGCATCGCCGGACTCGTCCACATAACTGAATTCTTCCTCGGGAATGATGTAACCGAAGGAGTTCTGGGTCAGGCCCAGCAGCATGACGTCGGCCTCATCGGCCGCCAGGCTGCGAATCCAGCTGCCAAAGGTGCCGGTGGACTCGCCAGGAATGGTCACGATTTCCAGACCGTTTTCGGCGCCGCCGATGGTGATGCGGCTTACCGGCGTTGTGGCATAAGGCGCAAGCTGCGGCAGTTCGACGATGCCCTGCTGGACGTAGGACCCGATCCCCGGCACCTGATCCGCCGGCAACTGGGTGAAGTCGTAGTAACGATTAAAGGCGCCGATCAGCCCCGCGCCAACAAACAGCGGGTTCGTGACTGGCAGGTACACGGTCTGGTGGCGCACTTCCAGACTGTTATCCAGCGTCCGGGCGTTGTCGAAACTGAGGGACTTTTCGGCCATACCCTCGCCCTTGCAGCGCTGGTTGCCGTAATTCTCATCACCCGGATAACTGCAGCCCGGACGGCTGCCGGAAGAAGAAGCATCTGCTATCGGGCCATTGAAATACAAGGCGACCGAATCATTGCCGTCTTCCAGATAATCCACAGCGCCCAGAATGAAATCGGCATGCGGCACTCGTGGATCTTCATTAATGCTGACGGGATGGGCATTGAACTGCAGGATGCTGCCGATCAGCCTGCCCTTGCTGTCCCTCGCCTGTAACAGACTGGCCAGGGTGTCGGGTTCGATTTCTTCGTCGATCCGCTTGGGCCGCCGGTAATTGTTAAAGTCCGGCATATGGCCATTGCGCAGTTCCAGCGTTGCCGGCCGCAGGCTGTCCAGCGCCGCCTCTACCGCGGCCACCGCCTGTGGATAGAGCGTGTTCTGAATCCAGTCCTGCGGCACGCCGCCCCACAGTCCCTGCAGATCCGCGCCGGCATGGGTATGCGTCTGGCCGAACAGGATGTTGTCCATGGGCAGGCCGGTAGCATCGGCAACTGCCGCTTTCAGATCCTGCTGAATGATATTGCCGGCGCCCACGGCATCAAGCACCAGGAAGACGACCGTATCGCCCCCCGGTTGCTTGAGCGCCATGGCGCGTATCCAGGTGTTTTCGTCACCCTGCGAGCCCGAGAAGAGGCGCTCCCCGGCAGGCTCGGTCAGGCTGTCGCCAAAGCTGGCAAAAGGGTCGGGGAAGTTCTGCAACGGATCGATGCCGAAACCGCCCAGATTGAATTTCTGGATCTTGGGCGCAACGAACAGGCGGGTTTCTTCCACACCGTCGATATGCGCCTGACTGGGTGTGACTACGGCCTTGCCGGCGCCGGCACAGAGTTGCTCGCCCTCTTCGCAATCCGCATCGTTGTCACCATCACCGTCGCCATCGCCGCCATTGTCACCGTCACCGCCGTCGCCATCACCACCGGAGTCGCCATCGCCTCCGCTGTCGCCGTCACCACCGGAATCCCCGTCTCCGCCACTGTCTCC